>Ga0056123_1000190_pt1 | contig 12714 bp, 8 predicted proteins | sample WorMetHEROISLAND_3_FD_71122 | JGI IMG/M metagenome (GOLD analysis project Ga0056123, IMG submission 71122) | Marine gutless worms symbiont microbial communities from Max Planck institute for Marine Microbiology, Germany - Olavius sp. 3 HERON ISLAND ...
CCAACGCCACCACGGATTACCAATTTTAAATTTGGCGCGTCGTCGATATATTCCTTGGTAACTTTAGTTTTACTGCGGATGAGGATTACTTCAGCTTCATTAACGTGCGTTTTATCATCGGTTACCTCACCGAATTTCTTTAATTTTTCCGGCAAACCCGGATCAAATGCATCAGATAATAAAATTAACATAGTGTTCCTTTTAAATAGATTTTAAATGTTATTTTTCAAAATTAATCAACAACTATAATTCATAAATTTAAGCGAGTATTATCAATCTTTAAATTCAATTTCCGTAATCTACTAAATATCATCAATTAAATTAACAATCATACCACTTCTTAATTTTGGTTCAAACCAAGTTGATTTTGGTGGCATCACCTTGCCTGCATCAGCCACGTTTAATAATTGACTGATCGAAGTTGGATACAATGAAAATGCCATCTTATATTCTCCTGAATCAACAAGTCTTTCCAATTCTTTAGTCCCCCGAATACCGCCTACAAAATTAATCCGTTTATCCGTTTTAGGATCGCTGATACCTACAATTGGTTCAATAAAATTCTTTCCAATAATTGCAGCATCAATTGAACCGGTTGGATCGTTTGGATCAAATGTTCCATTTTTAGCTTTTAGTAAATACCATTTCCCCTCGCAATAAATTCCAAAAGTATGGATTTCAGTAGGTGTTATTTCTTTCTTCTTGGGAATTATATCAAATTTTCCTTCAGCTTTTGTAAGAATCGAATTTAAAGTTAAACCGTTTAAATCTGTCACAACACGATTGTAAGGTAAAATATTTAATTCATTGTCGGGAAATAGTACATTTAGAAAAAAATTATATGATTCTTCACCAGTGTGCAAAGTATTTTTTGATTTAGCTCTTAGACAAACTTCAGAAGCGGATTGACTACGATGGTGTCCATCTGCAATATATAAATGTGGTAATGCTGCAAAAGCTGCAACAATGTCATCAATCATAGAATCATCTGATACTACCCAAAATTCATGACGGATTCTATCGTCTGCGACAAAATTTACCGCCGGTTCATCATTAATTATTTTTTTAGATAACTGACTTATGTTATCATCTTTTCTGAAAGTTGAAAATACAGGTCCAACCTGTGCCCCAACAAATTCTATATGATTTGCGCGATCACTCACTTTTTCTGGGCGCGTATTTTCATGTTTTTTAATTAATCCTTTATCATATTCCGCAACTGATGTTAATACCACAAATCCAGTTTGACTATATTTCCCCATCGTGATTCGATAAATATAAAAACAAGGTTTCTCATCTCTTACCATAAAACCAAGATCGGACAATCTTTGCAAATTACCTTTTCCTTTTTGATAGACTGCTTTAGAATATGCATCAATATTATCGTCAAATTCTAATTCTGCTTTATTTACACGTAGAAAAGAATTTGGATTATTTTCAACGATTTTACGTGCTTCTTGTGCACTCAACACATCGTACGGTGGAGAAGCAATATCTTTTGCATATTGTGGTTTTGGTCGTAAACCGCGAAATGGTTTTACAATTGACATAATTTTACCTATTTATAACTGTTAACACTTTTTTAATAATTTTTTCTGTACTGACATCTTCTTGCCCTGTTTCTACAATTTTTTGCAGCGCCTCGTTTATTTGCCCGCGCTTATACCCAAGCGATTGTAACGCCAGCACAGCTTTTTTTATTTCAGTATTTGAACTATTTGCACCAATTAAATTTGCAATTTCTACATCATCACTCGAAATCTTTTCCTTTAATTCCAAAATTATTCTCCTTGCCGTTTTTGGGCCAATTCCGGGGATGATTGTTAATGAGTCAACATCTTCAGCGATAATTCTGTTCTTAAATTCTTGTGTTGTCGCACCCGATAAAATCGAAACAGCAGAACGTGGTCCTATTCCGCTGACATTTATTAATTTTATAAATATATCCCGTTCAGCCTCTTCGAAAAATCCATAGAGATCTAAAATATCTTCGCGAACATGCAAATAGGTTAAAATTTCTATTTCATCACCAATTTTAGGAAGTTTCTCAAATGAGGCACCACTAATATTTATTTTAAACCGAATTCCTCCAATCTCAACCGTGATTTTGGTAACAGTCTTGCTTCTTAATATTCCTTTTAGTGATTCAATCATATCTTCTTTTTAATATCTATCAAACCACAATAAGCTACTGCTAATGCATCAGATACATCAAATTGTTTAGGCAATTGTGTGAGATTTAAAATTTGTCTAACCATATATCTTACTTGTTCTTTATTTGCTGATCCATTTCCTACAACCGCTGACTTAATTTTTCGCGGAGCATATTCCAGACATGAAATGTCAGAATTAGCAGCAGCCAGCATAATAGAACCTTTTGCTTGTCCTAAAATTAGGGCTGATTTTACATTTTTCTGATGAAATGTACTTTCAATCGCTAACAAATCAGGCTGATACTTTTTTATCAAATCTGTAGCATCTAAATACAAAAATCGCAATCTTTTTCCCATGGTTTTTTCTACGGGCGGTTTTATCGTTCCGTAACTTAAAACTATCACTTTACTTTTTTTTTCTAAAACTGCAAATCCTGTACAACGTATTCCCGGATCTATACCAATTATTCGCATATTTACTATTCCAAATCTATTGCAGCATCATCTATATCAAAATTGGCATAAACATTTTTTATATCCTCGTGATCCTCTAATGCGACCATAAGTTTAAGTACTTTTTCAGCATCTTTGCCTTCAACTTTTTGTAAGCTTTTCGCAACCATTTCTATTTCAGATGATTTAATTATAATATTTTTCTGTTGCAATTTTTGTCGGATTTGCACCAAATCTTGAGGATTTGTCGTTATTATAATTTCAGTATCTTCAGATTCAAAATCCTCAGCTCCACAATCTAATGCAATCTCAAATAATGAATTTTCATTGTAACCGTTTTTATTGATAATAATTTGTCCTTTTTTATCAAATATCCACGCTACACTTCCATTTTCTCCAAGAGTACCATTGTACTTTGCAAATAGATGCCGCAATTCCGCCACAGTGCGTTTTTTATTATCGGTTAAAACTTCCAAAATTATAGCAACTCCGGCCGGCCCGTAACCTTCGTAAAGCGCTTCTTCATACTGAACACCCGGTAATTCTCCGGTACCTTTCATTATCCCACGTTTAATATTATCCGCCGGCATATTCACCGATTTCGCCTTAGCGATAGCTTGTCTTAAACGTGGGTTTGCCGATTCATCACTTCCGCCAAGGCGAGCTGAAATCGTGATCTCTTTAATCAACGTAGTAAACACTTTACCGCGCTTTGCATCAGCGGCACTCTTTTTACGTTTAATGGTAGACCATTTACTATGACCGGACATTTTTCCTCTTTGGTGAATATTAAACTTACGGATTTAACAACGTCCTAACCAAATGAAGAATTTGAAGAATTGTGAGAAAAAATTGGTGTGTTGGGTGCGGGCGTTAGAGACTTATCCAACCACCAAAACGATGTGAGTTGCCAAGATCATGATTCGAAAAACTATAGTCAATGCCAATTTTTCTATCAGACTTGGTAAACTTTATTCCGAGACCGCCTTGCACAATATCATTTTCCGAGCCAATTCGGACTGCTATTTTATCAAAAAGTGTGACTTCTGAACCGTATTGTAAAAATTCATTATCGCGATACTTACTCTGAACAATAAAAATCAGTTTTAATGGTAATATATTAAATGAACGCGAAATGCCTGCACCATAAATAATTTCCATTGGTATTAATTCATTGATATCCGAATCCCAATAAATTTTGGTTTTATTTATATTCGATAAGGTGCCACCAAATGATATTTCATCTACTAATTTAAATCTTTGGATTTCTTCAAAATTAAATTTTACCATTGTACCTAAATCGAAACCGATGCCAATACCTTTATTATTGTATAAATCCTTACTCAATAATCGAATATTTAAACCAAAGGGAATCACAAATGGAATTTTTGAATTATTCCCAACACGAGCTCTTTGACTAAAATTTTTTGATATATTAAATGTAATCGCAGATTCGCGAGTATTAAATGAATTCAATCCGGCATTTACTAATTTTCTAATTGAATCTCTTCGACTTTCAATATCGTTAACGTTAAACAGGTTGGGACGTTCAAAAATATTATCAATATTTAAACTAATCCCATGTATGCCAAATTGAAAGCCCTTTTTTATTGGCAATTGAAAACCGACGCTGTAATATTCAGCCAAATCAAATTGATTGGCATACATTCCGGTAAAAACAACTCCAGATAAAAATGTTGTTGCTGCCGGATTGACCAAATATCCGCCGACATGTTGTGGCAAAGCTACCACCGCCCGTCCTAAACTTATCGACCGCGTTGATGCACCAAATTTTAGGAATTCATCACCATACTCTACTTCTTGCGCATACGCAAAGGAAAATAAAATGATTAATGCTATTGGAATTTTTTTCATCGACTTACAACCATTTTTCCGATTTTCTCGATATTATTTTTGCCTTTTTTTGCACGCAAAATATAAAAATATACTCCATTTCCAACCTTTTTCCCCAACTCATCCATTCCATCCCAAATGATTTCATGGAAACCACCTGTTGTCATTTCTAATGCAGTCTGAGAAGATGCCTGAGTAAGTGATCTAATTTTTCGTCCTTTGATAGTATAAATATCGATTGTGAGTTCATCAACCGTTTCAGATAAATCATAAGTTAAAACAGTTGTAGTGCTAAAAGGATTCGGGAAATTTCCATAATCAATTAAACCCAATTCCTCGCTAACTATGAATGATAGCCGTAACGTATCTGAAACATTACCAGCTGCATCTTGTATTAATAGTGAAAAGGTTGAATCCATTGCAGTTAATGTAGGATTAATATCAATATTAACCGTGTTTCCGGTGCCGGAAATTTCTTGACTTAATTCATCCAAGACGTTATTATTTAAAAGGTAAGTTATCGAATCGGGACGAAAATCGATGCCGTTTTTATCATAAACACTAATTTGAATTGTTGGATTTGCTCCCAAATAATTGTTTCGCAGAAATTTTTGTCCATTTATCGTAGTTTCAACAAGTGAAGGTTTTTTCACGTCAGTGTTGTTAAGAAAAGTAAAAATTTCTAATCTACCATTAGCTTCAAAGTTTATTGTACTATCAGAAATTGCTGAATATTTGATCGGCAACCAGATCCGTTTTTCATTAAAATATTTATATAATTTATTATTCGATTGGACATCCGATTTACCAATAATCCAATTAATAGAATAATCTAAACTGTCAAGACCATTTACTTTTAATCCAACATTTTCACGTTCAGTTTGATTAACACTAAATTCCGGTTGGGCAGGAATTTCAACATCAGTAATTGATGTAAACTGCATAATACCGGGTTCGGTTACTAACCCAGTCGGAATTTCAACTTCAATATTTTTAATTCCGATTTTAGAATGTGTAGTACCATTATCGGTAGATCCAAGCTCAGGCGTTACCCAAAATGCAGTGGTTTCTAAATAAAAATAGTTCGTGTTGTCATACGAAGGAGCGCAAGTAAAATCAACCACAGTAACCACTTTATAATAATTTGTCCCGAATGGGAAATACCCGGATATTTGGGCTTCCACTGTCCCAATACCATCAAAATTAATTGTATCTTTTCCAACTAATTCCCAATGGTCAATTTCATTAACGTACAATTCAACCGCTACATCAACAGGGGTGGTCGTCTTGCTTTCTACATCAATCAACATTGATATTTGGTCATCAACTGTAAACTCGCCAATTAAAGGTACAACATCTGGAATATCGTTTACAAAAACGCTTACTGGTTCACTGAGGGTTGTATCATTGTTCATATCAATGACACGACATTCAAAGACCAGTGAAGAGGGACTTGGTTGCGGAGGTACCAGCTTACTCAAAGCATACAAATCGCCTGTGGTACTTTCCATATCAGCCCAATAATCACCATTCACCAATAATTGTACTTTAGAAATACCATCTCGATCAATTACTTCCGCGATAACATTGATTGAGTCACAATTTGTAATAACTACAGGTAAAATTGACTGAATATTGACAAATGACCCATTAATATTTATGGGTAAAGACGAATTATATAATTCTGAATTTGATTTAAATCCGGCATTTATTCTATGCCACCCTTTCACCAATGTGTCCGCAAGAGACGCCGTTGTTGAAAACCCACTGTTTGTGAAAGTAGGATAATTTTCTGAATAATTATCCGGAGTATAAACTTGATAGTATACAGAATCCGTGGGAGATATTGTTGCATCCAATGTGAGCACCTCGCCAGCTTGTGGATCTGCCGGTGAGTAAGAGATTGACGTTGGATTGGGCCGTTTTAATTGTACTGCTGGATCACCAATCAAATTAAATTGATACAACTGTGAAATATCGATATAACTTTGATGGCTATTTAAAAAATACTCAATTTTTGATTTATTAATTAATTTTCCTACTGATAAGCCTTCATTTGAAAATAGCGCTTTTTGCAGAGGGATAACCATTTGGTAATCTTGCCAAACCCAGCCGGGACCGGAACTACCAAACCAATTTATGGCACCACCATAAGGATTCCTTAACATATATCTCCCCAGTGAATTGGGCAAGCTTACTTCACCAGTGAAACATGTCATGCTGGTTACAAATGGTAATCTGTTTCCATTTCGAATGGTCTCATTCTCAATATCATCTTTATCAATTAAAGCGGCATCTGACCATACATGACCACCGCCATGACCGATGAAATTAACATAAGATATTCCACGGTCAAAATGACTCAACAGTGTATCAGTTCCATGATAATATAGATTACTAAGTGTATCAGTTGCAACATAACTCCTTGTTAAAAAAGACCCACTTTCGATTATATTTTTAGCAAGATTTTCTGATTGACTAATAAATATTGTTTCATAGCCACCAATTAATAAAACATTATTATCCCAGGACTCATGTTCTCGATTTTCATAATTTATAGTTTTTTCAACCATTATACTGAGTTCATTTATATCAGCAGCAGGGAACCTGCCAATAGCTAAATCAGGAAGTGGGTCATCATCCATAAGTGAATACCAATAATCACTTACTAAATCGCCCCATGCGTAAACCATCATATGCATGCCAGGTATAAATGCATCTCTTTGATTAGCTGATTGACTACAACACTGATCATATAGATTGGCTTGCATTGCTAGAAGAACATGCTCTAAATCTCCATTTGTATATATATCATTTATGAAATTTTTAATTGCATAAGGAGATAACGAACCACCATTATATTGTCGGTAGATATCTTCGACATCGACCAATACGCCATTTCGCAATTTAACTAAAGGTTCCAAGACTGTCTTAAAGGAATCAGGGCCAATAGCGAGATATGATGTTCTGATATTTTTCAATTCTTCTTCAATAGGTTCCATAAGTTCCATTTTTTTTACATTAATCAACTTGTCATATGTGAATAGCTCATATTCTGATTTGGAGTTATCATCTTGTAGGCTTATTTGATAGGTTCCATCTGATGCATTCAAAACGACTTCATAGTTTTTAAATAATTGTTCTTTATCCTTAAATAAGAATAATTCCGAATTAGATAAATTGGATATATTGAATTGGATTTTTGAATCGCCATCTACATTTGAATGAAATACGAAATGATCTTCCTGAGATATGAAATAACGTGGATATATAATTTTGAACCAATCTACTTCAATTCTACCAAAATTAGATTCTGCCATTTGTAGTGTTAATTTATTTTGCCCATTATTAAAAACACTGGTTGGAAATGAATCACTCTCATAATTGTTGGCAAAATAACTATCTTGCCATGTCCACACTGCCTCAAATAATTCATTATCATTCATTGATATAAACACATTGTGTGTCTCATATGATTTGCCATAAAATTTTATTTCTATTTTAAATCCCTCATTAGATGTAGTTACAGGATTCCACAAATCAAAATATTTAGTAACTATTCTAGTGGGGGTTATACTTGCTGCCATATAAATGTGATCAATAACATCCCATTTATTGCCAAAATATTTATTATTGTGATATAGCCTGAAATATCTAATTTGCTCCTCGACTTTAAGAGTATCAATAAAGAATTCCGGTACAATTACCTCATTAGCCGGAAGTGTAAGGGCTGCATCTATTTCCTCGAATCTTAATCCAGGTTCACCACCCCAGGTTAACCAGTATACATTGTCATTTGTATAAAAATTGTACTCATAATCTGCTCCCTCTGGTGGTGGATTATGCTCTCCCCAAAATACGAACATGTCATCACCACTAAAGCCGTTGGTATTTTTTGTTTCAAGATAAAGCGGCATTTCATCATCTTTGTACCATAATCTTATAGTTTTGGGGTCGATATTTGACAGGTCAATTCCATTAGCTAATAGCTCTGAGCCGGTAATTTTATACCATGCCGAACTATCAACAACAATCTTGGCAATATTATTACTGAATTGATATTCAGGGACAAAATTAGCGGAAGGTTTGTTTAATTTAATACCGGTTTGCAACTCGTTATATTTAGTTTTAGATAATCGTTTGGCGGGTTTAGACTGATTATAAATATCCCATAAGATTTGAACAGACATATTCCGATGATAATGCAAATTTCCATTTTCAATCTTGAAGGGAAAAATTTTTAATTTAGCATTTGGAAGATTATTCAAACTTAAAGTTTGACTCATCTCTACCACATTTTTCGGGAAAAAACCATCAAAATGATTTTCTATTGGAACAACATGATCAGTACCTTTGGCTTTGTTTTGTTCGATAATAATAGGAGTATATTTGCCTAAGGACTGTTTTTCACTCTGAAAAATACTAAATTGAGCATCAGCAGGTACACCTAATAACACATCTTGAAAGTATGGCATAAGCGGTAAACCCGGCTCAAAATAGGAATCCAAAGAGGGAATTGTGTAAATCTTATTATCTTTTTCTGAAACCCAGGCCGTATCTAGCGCAACTTCAATAATAATTTTACCGGGTTGATTAACTTTAATTTCTACGGCATCTACTGCAAAGGATAGATTCGCAAAAATAATCAGCGTAACTATAATTTTATTCATCTTTTAATTTATGGAAATTTATTATTTTATATCAATAAATAAAATTAACTATCTTTGCAAAATCCCTCCTCACACAATTAACTACAATTATAATCTACAAATTAATAAAAGTTCCCATTTATGGCAACTTCTTGAATTAACAAATCAGCTATTTTTCTTTGGATTTGGACAACAATCCTTCGACAAAATCTAAATTAGTTTTAGCGGTTTTAAATTCAGGCTTAAGTTCCAAAGCTTTTGTAAAACTATTCTTAGCTAATTGCAAGCTATCGCTGAACAATTCGAATTCGATAGCTCCTTTTAAATTATATATAGCAGGTTCTAATTCTATTGTTTCAGCGCTTCGATTATTCATGTCTACCTGAACAGTTATATTTTTATCAATGGGAAGACTTTCGGCTGTTTGTACACTCAAATATGATTCAGCTAAACGCCTAATACTATATTGACTCTTAGAAAGTAAATAAGCATGGTAACTATTATTAGTTTTTGACAATAATTTCTCATAATTAGCAATCGCGGGAATGGTATTCCCTAAATTTGTTTGCGCTGCTGCCAGCATTTCAAGGGCATGTATTTTGGTAGAATCTTTGTTCAACATTTCTATCAACACTTTTTCACTTGGGCCAAATAGCCCGATTTGAAAATATAGTAAGCCAAGTGAATCTAAATATGTACTACTAGGGCCTTCGGTTTCGATAATTTCATATATGCTTTCAATGGCAGTGTAAGCATCACCGTATTTTAAAGAACGCTGTAAAATATTTTTATTACGGTCAATAGACGTGCTATTCTGCACAGTATGCGAACAACCTATAATAGATGCAATTGATACTATCACCATAAAAAATTTTCCCACTTCGTAATTCCTTTTTTGCCGTAGACTAACTAAATAATAGCATTAAATATATGACAAAAAATATTAATTGTGCAAGAGTAATTTAATTAGAAAATTTCCATTTCTGCTAATAAATTATCAGCTTCAGAAAAAACATCTAAAACCCATAATACATATCTAATATCTACGGCAATAGAACGACTATAATCCTCGCTCCAAGCGAAATCATTAATCGTAGCTTCGTAAGCTCGATCAAAATTAATTCCGACCAATTCACCCTTTGAATCAAACACAGCAGAACCTGAATTTCCACCAGTCGTGTCCATATTGTAAAGTAATGCAACCGGAACACTTCTTAACTTTTGATTATAATATTTCCCAAATTTTTTCTGTTTATAAAGATTAATTAATTTCTTAGGCGAATCGAACGGAAACTCTTTTGATGTTTTTTCAACTATGCCCGCCAAGGTTGTAATTGGCGCGTAGGAAATTGCATCACGTGGTGAATAACCGCGTATATTTCCATAAGTTAAACGCAATGTACTGTTGGCATCCGGTACAAATTCTGAGCCTAAAAATTCCTTTTTTACATCAATTAATTTTGAATATAGTTGGTCCAATGCTCCTTTTCTACTTTTGGAAATTTCTTTTTCTTGCTCATAAACTGGATATAATGCAACCGCTAATTGAATCATGGGATCATTTATTGCCTCGATTTGTTTAGCGGTCTTATTCCAAAATTTTGATAAAACATCTTTGTCTGCCAATTGCGAATTTTTATAACAATAATTTACAAAATCATCAATATTGTCAAACTTGGCAATCATTTGATCAAGAATGGTAATTTTTTGCGATTGTGGTAAATTTTTAGCTCGTTCCAACATATTTTTAAACAATATTTTATCCGATGGCGCATAATAATCATTTAATGTGAGAAACAGACGTTTTTTCGTCATATCAATATTGCGATTCATGTAGTCTGATTCACGCTCCACATCGTCTTTTTGAGCTTCAATTGCTGCTTCATACACCGTATAGGCAAAGGAGAACAAATTTGAACTGCGCCGCAGATAACTCAACAATAATGTGCGTTCCGAAGTATTTTTCAATTCTTTAAATGTCTTATCAATTTCGTTAAGAACTGAGCCATAATTTTTGCGCAATTCCCGCTCAGAATTAATATATTCCAGCAGTTTTTTTTCTTCGACAATTTTTTGATCAATCAATTTTAACCGCTTAATTCCCAATAATTTTCCCCGATAATTTTTCATCACATTTGAGCGCCGCTTAATTTTTGATAAATGTTTTAATGCAATAGCGCGATTATCTGCGCTGAATTTTTGCATGGTATTTATCTGCCACTTGTATAAATCTGCTACAAAGGGCAAACGGGTATTATATTCATAGTCCAAAAAATGTGATGTCCTATGCCGATAAGTTCGTCCCGGGTAGCCGAGGATAAATACAAAATCTTCTTCTTGAACACCTTCTGGGGCAATTTTGATCACTTTTTTGGGAGTATAGGGAATATTTTCAGACGAATAATCAGCGGGGGTTCCATCCGGAGCGGTATAAACGCGCATTAAGGAAAAATCACTGGTGTGGCGCGGCCACATCCAATTGTCAGTTTCACCACCAAAATTACCGATTGAACGCGGCGGAGCGTAAACAAGGCGCACGTCTTTCAAAAAAGTATACAAAAATAATACATAAGTTTTTCCAATAAACATTTCGGAAACTGACGCTCGTTTCCCGGGATTTTCGGCCTCGGTTTGGGTAATTATCTCTTTGGTTTTCTTTTCGATGGCTTTAGTTCGTTCGGCAAAAGTCATTTTTTCATTCACTGCGCTTAAAATTTCTTCCGAGACATCGTGGTAAGATTCAGTAATGCGAACAGTATAACCCTTGGCTTGAACTTCAGCACTTAGATTTTTAGCATAAAATCCGTTTTCCAAAAAATCTTGCTCAGCAGTGCTGGCGTCTTTTATCGCACCGTAGGCGCAATGATGATTAGTTAAAATCAACCCTTTTTTAGAAATGAAAGAGCCGGAACAACCGCCAACTTTACAAATCCCATCGACCAAACTTATTCCTTCAGGGTTATAGAGCTCATTGATCTCAATCTCCAACCCTTTGACTTTTAAATCAAGCTTGTGGATTTCGCTGAGCGGATACATTCCTTCCTCGGCGAGTGCGGCATTGCCAATCATTGCAAAAAGAACTATTCCTAAATATTTTATCATGTCAAACCTATTTTATAATAATTATTCATCCAAAATTACAAAATTAGGAATAAAACGAGTAACTATATACTATCAACACTTTTAAAACAAACGGGCTGCCGCAATATGAAATTATATATCATTCTGACCTGCCCGTAGGTTTACCCGCAGGTTTACCCGTAGGCCTTGCCTAGGGCTTTGCCGAGGGAAAGTGTAACGCGCAGAATCCAGTTTTTAGATTGTCCTAACGGGCCTTGTCAGCCAATCGGGTTGTAATGATTTGGAGAAAAGCACCCCAACAAAAAAAGGACTGCTACAATCGTAGCAGCCCCTTCTTAGTTAATTTAATCTAGGCTTATTTTACAAACATCACCTTAATTGTCTTAGTTTCACTACCAAAACTAACTTTACTCAAATATACGCCCGCCGGTACTGTGTTGCCATCTGCATTTGTTCCATTCCATACAATTGAATGCCAACCCGCTGATTGCTCTTCATTCAATATTGTTTTTACCAATTTCCCA
>Ga0056123_1000191_pt1 | contig 12639 bp, 10 predicted proteins | sample WorMetHEROISLAND_3_FD_71122 | JGI IMG/M metagenome (GOLD analysis project Ga0056123, IMG submission 71122) | Marine gutless worms symbiont microbial communities from Max Planck institute for Marine Microbiology, Germany - Olavius sp. 3 HERON ISLAND ...
AAGCAGACTCAAAGACTAAAAAGGCGGCAACTGCCACCGACAGATAGTGAGGCTACTGAATTACGAATTAGGAGTGAATATTATAACTAACTATTGGAGTAGTTCTCAGTTCACTATAGTTAGTCTACATGAAAAAGCGTTGTAAACCTAACAGGAAGTATGGGAAGAATATGTGATCTGTTGGATGCTGTTGCAGCTGCTTGGCCAGTTCATAGCACGCTGTGTTGCTGATGATTGCCTGCCTCCAAAGTTCATCACCAGTTATAAAGGAAAAGTTGGCAGCGAATTTGTCAAGTAAGATTTTCTCTGCTATACCATGGTCAAGGGAAGCTTAGTTGATGAGTTACATAATGCATAAATTGACTCGCGTAGTCATATGATTTTACACGTTTGCTATTAACACAGCGAACAATAATTATAATAACAAGGCTGCTCCAGTGGATGACTACACGTATAAAGGCGTTCCAAAATGGACAGTCAAACTTTCATCAATAGATAGTATTGCTGGTGCTATTTGTATTGAGTCTTTGTCTCAGGTCATAAATGTGGTTACTTTGATTGGTCTTAACTTTTTGGTGTTGCTGTTTGTTGTTCGTCAGTTTGACTTAGTTCACATTTTTGTCTTTAATTTTCTAATGGGAAAAATGGTGCTACTCATTGTAATGATATTTGTTTATTATTTTCTCAGTAATTTTGTGAACACTTCAACTGTTATCTGTTAAGCCTCTGATATGTACAGACCTCTGATATGTACAGACCGCGCCTCCGATTCTGCCAGCTGACAGACATTGTGCGCGTTACAAATTATCGTATTGTAGACCAGCTGGCAGGACCTGCAGCAATCATATAGTGTAGTTAAAGTGAAAGTATGTAATGTAGATCTGAATAGGAAGCTTAGCAGCAAGACTGGAGTCTGACACAGATCTACTTTTTTGACTGTACTTGTATTACTAATACGAAGTTACTGGTACTAACAATGTTGTGATTTAACAGCCGTGGCTATGGGAAAATTCTCAACATTCTGCTGATGTTGAAAATGTGGAGCATTACTCGATCCAGCAACAATCTCATTTCATGTCAGTGACCGTGATGAATGTTTAATTATATTTATTGTAGAGCTGTGAGACTAATTTTAAGTTTATTGTCTTGCACTGAACGATGTGTGCAGGTCTGCTATGTCTGCTCTGGAGAAAGCTGAAGTGCTGCTGTCTATGAATCATGGTATGGCTCATCTAGACAACATCTGGGGTGTTGGTGGTGGTAACCGACCAGTGAAATACCTTACTAATAAGGTTTGTCTCATATGTGTGATTTGACTGATAAGTCTGTTTGGTTAACTATAAAGGTTAGGCATTCATTCTTAACTGAAAATTATTGTAAAAATAATTGGTAATTTTATATATCTATTTGGCAACATGGGCACTTTGCTAATATGTATTTATTTAGATATAATACTAACACTGGTAGCGTTTATGTCTAGCTACTCATACTCATAAAGTGGTTTTTGTCTCCGTCCTGCAGACAAAGCCAATGGTGGGCTATAAGCTGTGAACATGTGTAAATGTGGAATACGTATATGCTGGTGCTGATGCTGTAGATTGTGGACCTGCTCAAAGAGTATATAGATTCCGGTGATCTCAATGAGGCAATGCGATGTCTGCAGGATCTTGATGTGCCGCATTTCCACCATGAGCTTGTGTATCAGGTATTCTGTTACTACAGCTATTGTTTTTTTTTCGTTATAGTAGGCCTCTTTGTATAACAAAGACGTGACAGTCAAAATTTAAGCATTTAGGTTTTACAGCCAACATGAACCCCACCCGTAATTTCATTCTCTATAGTCCTAATGGGCGTTTCCATTGTGTGGTATGACGTCTTTGAAGTGATGTTCTCAAAACTTTTCTGCCTCATGAAGCTTTGTCTGCACTCTGCAATGGGCCTAATGGTATCCAATTTTTTTCTAAAATGTCCCTAAAAATTAGACGAAAGACATTTTTGGCTTAATTTTTCAGACACTGCATTACAGTTTTGTTGTGTAATTCTGGAATTTCACAGTTAAACCTTCGTGACTCCTCAGTCCATCTGCAAAGTTTTGTCAAGTCTATCCTCTTTTCAAGGACATGTGCAAAAAATGTGAAGCTCATGATAAGATCATTATAATTATTGTAATTATTATAATTTTTATAATGTGAAGGTCATTATAATATCGGCGAGAAGCCTGTAGGTTCACATGGATGTTATTGTGATGCTTTTCAGTGTGAAGTGAAGTGTCTGTTGTTGATGGAGACTCACAATAATTGTAACAAAATACTAGTAACTTGCTGATGTCATGTGAGTTCATAACTTCTAAATGATGTTGAAATGAAGTTTCACTTTTGTTGTTGAATTGAGATAGTTAACGTGTTAAAATAAAGTTTTCGTAAATGTGAACTTTTGTTAATGTAGGCTTGTGACCTGGCTATAGAAGATTCGAGTGAGAGAGTTGTTGATTTGATGGTTGGTCTGCTGGAATTTTTAACCAACACCAACGTTATCACTGCAGATCAATTTGAACGAGTTAGTAGTCATGTATGGTGCTTTCATTATGTCTGTGCGTTTCTCTTTTTTTATAGAACAGAACCGTAACAGCGGACAAACTTGTAATGAGACATTAGTCATTCTTTATATTCTGCAATTTGTTTTACCACCCACCTAGCTTGCATGCGTAGGCAGCATGGTTTGGTTGCATGCAGTAACTGATAAGAGGAGACTAAACCAATTAATATAGCGTAGATTGGTGCTGTTTTTGTTACCATCAGAGTATTTCTCATGTGTGCTGCAGACCACACTGTCTATATGAGTACTGAGCATTCCTGTAAATTTTGAGCTGTCGTATTAAGTGGAATTTAATGAAAAACTTGCCATAGTTAGGTTAGCAGTTAATTATGGCAGCATCACATGGTCTCCTTGCAACAACACTGCTTTCTTGTATTCTGATACATTTGTATGGTTTACAGGGAATGAAGCGTTTGTATGCCGACATTCATGATATCAATGTGGACGTCCCTGCTGCATATACTTTATTGGACACGCTGGCAAACAAGCTACATTCAAAACATGTTCTTGAAGACAGCTTGATGAAAGATTTGCCGTCTAGGTACACACTGTTGGTTGTCATCATTTGCTGTATGTGACTGATTTTGTGTCTTTGGAGTGAAGATGGTGCGTCTGTGCATTGGCAACAGGCATTCCTTGCATTATTATGGGCATGCTGTGTCCCTATTGCTGTGGACAAGGTCAGGTGGTAACAAGGGTAAATTTTGGCCAGATGGTGAACATGTTGGGCCAGTTTGTGGAATTGGGGTTGACCCCGTCTGTGCATTGTTTTAGAAGACTGTCCAGGTCCTCCAACATAATTGTATATCCACATCCGTAATATCAAAATCTGACTGTCAATCGATGGGTATTTACTTGAAGAACAATCGGTCTTTTAGCCTAACCGATCTTAAATGAAGGAGCCTTGTGCTTTTTTTGTGAAATAATGTCATGGCTGCCTTCTCAGGCAATAAATCCAACACTGCAACATTACATCCACAACCTTACCACAAATTCCATACTTGGCTGTTTTTGCAGCTTTTTTGTTGTACTAGTATCCACCAATATTACCACCAATGAAAGTTGTTGATGATGTTTTGGGCACCCGACAATATGCCCATTTTATCAAACAGCTTTGGCCTCTTGCAGTTATTATGCTAAATACTACAATCAGTCAGTACAAGTACATTCATAGTACTACTATGATTGATTGCATTAGCTGATAATTAATTATACCATGTAGACATTATTTTAGTCTTTTTTTAGAGTGTAAACTGTGTTTGCTAATGTGTTTCAGAGGCCGCAAGCGCTTTGTGTCTGAAGGTGATGGTGGCAAGATAAAGCCATAAAGTTCTGTAATGAGTTATAGTCTTTGGAGGGCATTAATTTCCACAGCCGTTGAATATCAGTGTAACTGTACGAGTGTGTGAATTTTATCCACTGCAGCACACAAACTGTTTTTGAGAGATGTATATATGAGAGTCGTTCAAAAAGTTCACAGCCTCGTGAATGCTTTTGACACTTTGTCGGTGTTTAGCTTACTCGTCACAACGTTAATGGGTATGCTATGTTTGGGCTCCTTTTTGCCTCACAATGTGCTGGCTTTCTCCCATTACTGTGGTAAACAGATATGACATGAACATGGAAAACCACAAAGTGCGAGCTTTTATCAAGTATTAAGTAAGTAAGCACTGGCAGCTCTGGCTTTGAACTACTGTGTCACACAACATATTCACCTGATTTAGCACCGAGTGACTTCTATTTGTTTCCTAAGTTGTCGGAGTACTCTAGAAGACACACATTTACTAATGATAAGGATGTTAGCCTGGAAGACCATGAACAATAGCTTTTCTACATTGTTATGAATGCTTTGGAGAAATGCTGGAACAAGTGCATGTCTGTCACAAGAGGCTCTGTTGAAAATGTGACGAAATATGGCAAACATCGCAAACTTTTTGAACGACCCTCATATTTGTATATATACTGTGTCTGGATAAAAAACAAGTCTACAGTTTTCTGTGCACAACTTTAACAAATTTCGACAGTTTCATAATTTTTGACACAAACCATGCTGATATGCCATTTTGCTAAACAATTACGAATACACTATGGATCAGGAACTGTAGACAGAATTGCCAGCAGGCTGCATATGCAGCAGTGTCTGCGGGCAGATGCCATCTTGAAAGTATGATGTCATGTCGAAATAAATGTGTATTTACTTCAAGAACAATCCTGTAAAACTTTATCCTGATCTGATTTTTTTTGTGAAATCACATCATGGCCACCATCTTGAAAGAAAAACATCATATCAGAAATCTGACTTCATCAATCAATGAAGAACGTTTATGAAATTTCATCCCGATACAATTTTAAGTGACGGAGCCTTAGGCTTTTTTGAACACCATCACCTCAATAAGAACAACAACAACACAAGAGGAGATCACTTCCTGATCCAAAAATTTATTCCAAATATTATCATATCACTACAGTGCTGATATAACTGTGATGTCATTAGAAATGACGCTGTCACCATAACATTAAACATGCATATAAAAGATTCAACAATGTTCTGTCTTGTAACCTTAGAAAATTCAAATGCATTGTTGTAATTTTTCGGAAGCAACATCAAGAAAGTAATATGAAAGTAGTAGCATGAAGAAAGTCCACCTCTGCTAATCAAATGAAACGCAACAGCACCACAATGGACAAAATTGCACACAAACAGATAGGTCTGTTAGCACATAGCTGTTTTAGTTGTCTACAGCAGTAGTAAAAGCGAATATAAAATTATTAACACCAACTTAAGTCAAAAACAGTGTTAAAAATGTGCACTACTTGGCCTTAACGCATGCTGAGAGATGACGATGCCACTGATGAATGGCTGCAATGATGGCATGATCAGATTTGGAAATGTCCGCTTCCAATATGGTGATCGTCACAGCCAAATTTATCATTTTTTTGCAGAAAATGATGTGGTACACCATGACTCCAGTTTCTATTAGTACAATTTGTAACAACTGGCTTGTAGCACTTTTATTAAATGTCTGTCTCTGAAAACAGCATTTTTGATGATATCGAATAATATGTTATCTCCACGCAGTGATGGGCTAAATTTTCTAATTTTTAGTATGCTGAAGTTTCGGGATGGTTCGTGACAAATTACGAAACTATTTAAATGTGTTTAAAGTTATGCATAGAATATTGTATACTTTTTTTCTGGACACAGTATATGTATTGTAAGACATATTACTTGAATACTGCTATTCTATTATGGTGTGAGAAATTTGCATAACGTTTCTTGAATGATGACCACCGCAGTCTGTATAGTGCTGAGTTTATTGATATTGTTAGTATTCTGTACAGCTATTGTGATGTGTTGGTGCATACATGAACATATATTGCTGCTGTCATCTTTTGTAAAGTTTAAAGATGCATTACTGTGTAGTACAGTAATGTACATACTGTAAAACATTATATTTTTGCTGAATCTTAATTTCGCTATTTTGGAATGTAGAAATTTTGCTGCATTTTAATTTGGCATTTTCTCAGTGATCTGCTAGGCTGTTGATGGGTAAACTGAATTTTTGTGGGTATTGTATTTCAGTTTTATCTTACAAGCAAAATTCGCAAAAATTTGATGCATGCAGTGTTCTACAGTATTCTTGTAAATTAGCAGAAAATTAAAAGCAATGTACCTAATAATTAGTATCTGCTCTTATTGCAGTTACTGTATGCTGGAATGAGTTTTTAAGTTTGGTATGGTTTTATTTGGATGTCACCTGAGAGTGGTGCACTTGATAAAGTACTGTGAGAAATTTCTCATTTGTTGTGAGCTGTTTACCATTCTCAGAATTATAAATAGCAGAATGTGAATTTATAATGTATGCATGAAAAATACAGCACTTTGGATAACAAAGTGTCTGTTATTTATTTATGTTGTGAAATTGTTGTTAATAGGACGACGTCCGTCCATTATCTGGCACGCACACATTTATATGGCTACAGAATTGCTGTAATCATTGGTAGTTATAGATTATATTTCACCAATCTGGTCAATGGTCATATGATCACTGAGTATGTTGTGCCACTATATCCCGGTGATTTACTGTTATGTTGCGTGTTGGAGCATGCTGGATTGTTGACATGTAGTAGAATTCAGTACCCTATCTCATTTTGGTAGCTGTGTTATTGGAACTATTGACACAAGGTTTTTAGTGTCGTATTTTGCTTAATGTTCTTATGACACAACAGTACCACAAACTGTTTATTATCACTTTATTTGTGTTGAGTGATTATTTGACTAAGCAAACGTTGAGTAAGTGTTGTATTGTGTTTGTATATTTTACCAGTAGCTGGTGCAAAATTTGCTATTTGATAATAAAACTGAGTCCAGTATGGCAGTCTAATTATCCAAAATTTAATAATGTAGCTATTAGTGGTAGCTAAATTAGCTGGTACAGTTGTAAAAATAGCAGTCTTGAACTGCTTAAAATATTTTTTTTTGTAAATTTTACCTAGATACGAAAAATTTAGAAAGCAGGGCATCCATCAGCAACTTGTAATATTTTCTGTTTATACTGACATGATAGCCAATTACACAATACACAACACATTAGAGATCTACAATTGCCCACATAGTTGCTATGCAGTAATACTGTATGACGCACTGTACAATTTGTTATGGGCTCTTTTTAATAATGTGTCTCAAAAAGTCACCCATTTTACATTTGTGATAACTTACTTAGACGTCGTCCAATTTTGCCAGTTCTTCACAGAAACATAACCAGGGAAACATCCAATAACAAATCATGCAGTGCATCATACAGTATATGCAGACATTACCTGTATTGCTACTTGGCAAGGGTAGGTTTTATCTCATGACTTGTCACCATTATATATAAATCTGATTAAAAACATCAATGTTAGGATCAACGAGATCAAAGACCAACATCAAAGGGAATGACATTTTAAATTCCATGTTCAGAAAGAGTAATGTGTTTTTCCTGACAATTGCCCAATACATAAACAGTAAAACACAAATTGCATCACTGACAGATAGTTCTTCTAAAGCAAGCATCTGCAATCATTACAAACATTGTTTCAGTGTGAGATTAGTAACTATCAGTGTGATATTAGTACAACTTGCACATCAAGACTGAGTAGATTAATACGATTAATCAAAATAATTTACTTTTGTTAAAGAACTAATTTTGTATGCTGTAAACTGTCACACAGATAAGCAAGCGTTTCTGTGAAGTTTGAATGAATTCTCTAGAAATGGGAACTTGCGTGGTTTCAGCCAGAATCGCGACTTTTGCAGTGGCATTGCTGTGACAGCTAATTTTAGTGCTATATAACCAAAACCAATCCAGCCACTGGCTGCTATACCAAATAAATCATTTGGTATCATTTGTTAAAACCAAATTTGGAATGCAAATTTAATATATCTCGTAAAGTTCAATTTCTACACTGAATATTTAAACTTCTTTGACTATAACAAACAAACACTAAAAACAGTGAATATGGCAACTTGAATTTTCAAAAATTTCATTACTATGATCACGAAAGCTTTAAAAATTGCACTCTGTTGGAAAGATCATTTGATGCTGTTTGTGCTTCATCCCACTTGTTTACATTTGATCCAGTGTATCTAAGCATATTCTCACAGAACTTTAGCATTTGTTTAAAAAGTTTCACCAGTCTCTGCTGCTTTACAGCCTCATGTTCAAGGTCATCTAATACTGTAACAGTAATCAGAATTATGACAACAATTAGCCGGAGTGTAATCGATACTGACACAGTACTTGTCAGAAATTTTTTATAGTTTGTTCTCTGCCTTGATCGCAGCTGTTTTGTTTGCAACATTTTATGTCGGTTTTCTGCAACGTCCAGAATCTGTTCAGATATGCGGACACAGAACTTCACAATTCGTAATAACAAACGGAGAATCTCTTCTTCTCGAGCGGGTAGTGTGCTGTTGTGATATCGATACAAAGTATTAAGCTGCAAACTTCTCAATGTCTTCTCAACTTGTGCACTGAAATCATCCAGCACTAACAACTGACAACTGTCTGACTTATCTATTTTTTCCTCTGCTGACAATACAGTGACATAGTTTTCAATAGCTCTAGAAGCAGTTTCTGTTTGTGTTTGAATAAGGTTGGTTTTATCTGTGATATCTTCAGTGCAGCCTTCTGCTGGATCAGTCAACAGTTGTGGAATTAAGTGCCACTGTGAAAGACTCTTGGCCGCCAGAAATGTCTGCTGCTTTACAACTGATATAGGATGGTAGACAGACTCGTAATTATCAGCTTTGTTGCAGATAGACTGCAATAATTCTACACTTTTCTCACCGAGATCGGAAGAACAGAACTTTGATGCAAAAGCCACACATATGCAAATCAAATGCAATGCTGAATCTTTCGATATATCTGTCAGCAGTACTTCACCATGGCTAATATGGTCACGCAAGCGTGGTCCAAGAGGATAATGGAAACAATCCAGTAACAGTGTCAGGTATGGTTTGCCAACAGCTGATGTAAGCCGATTTTCACAACCATCTGGCAACAGTCTGTCCAGCATCTCATCAAGCGTAGTATAAAGAACAGTGTTCTCTGCAGTCAGAATCCGGTCTGAACATTCATTTACAGCAACAAATACTCTCCGCAGGGCCAACTCAAGCTGAGGCAGAAGAACTACCAGACATTCACCATACTGACAAGATGCACAAAGTTCTAAACTCAACTGCCAGAACTGGGCAACTGATGGAGCTACAAAACTACTGTGAGCAAATAACTGTGATATATCATTTAACTGTGACAGATCTACATCCGAGAAGAGAGTTGGCACAGTTATTTGAAACATGTTTCGATGAGGAATTTCATAAATCTGGAGATCTTCAAGAAGTTTTCCAATACTGGCAGTGACACACAGCATAACATAAACATACTGTAAACCCAATTCCCCTGGTCTCAGAAAGCCATGCCAGACAACATTCCGCAGATTTAGTGACATGGGAGGTCCCATTAGTGTTTGTAATAGCTGAACTACAGTATGAGACAGCAAGTCCTCTAATTCCTTCATCATTAGCAGATCACGCAGCAGAGATGGACAACGTGTAGCATGCAGCAAAACAACATCACCAAGAGCGCGCTCGAGGACTGAAGTTATGATGAGCAATGCATGGTTTGCAGCGGTGTTCATTTCATGCTGAGCAATGTCAAAACACCGAACCACCTTTGACGGTTCTGCCATCCAGGTAAAGTATTTACCATAGTTAACTTCAAAGTCAGCTGTCGACATTTCTGCATAGTAGCAATAAATTCTGTGGAAAATTGGTGCCAAAAGCTGCACTCGGTGTATGTATCCTTCTCTGCTGTTAACAGCTACCAACAGCTGTGAAGACAGTGCTGACCAGTTCAGCAAGCCATCCATGAGCACATCTGACATTTCCTCACCAGTATCTCGTTCACAATTACCGACGCCAACTTCACATAGCAGACTGTATACATCTGGTGACAAGTATGTCTGCATGTGTTGGTCAAAGTCCATGTCAAAGTCAGTACCAATGTGGAATGGACAATACCTAACAACAAAACATGACAGCTTGTGATATGTATCCAATAAGTTTTATTTTGTAACATAACATTAAGTATGAATAAAACTTTCACACAACAAACAAACAAACATAACAAACAAGATAGCAGTCAGGCCTCTATGCCTCTCAGACAAAATTAACATACAGAAAATAAAACAATAACATACGCGGCTTAAATTTATTTTCTGTTGCAGGAGAATTAATAATGTTAGCCACAATGTAACATAAGTCAACTGAAAGTCACTGCTCCATCTAAGAACTCATTTTATACTATAGCTTGATAAGCTGTGGTCCAGTCAAGACAGACACACAAGCACACACACACACACCGCATTTTAATGGCCATTTTCCATGTAAAAGTGGGTTAGCCGGTTGTCCCCTTGATTCTCAGACTCAGTCTCTAAGCAATCTTATCCCGAGCATCCTCACAGGACACACCAAAACTCTTCATACCAACATGGCTGTACCTCGCTCATGTCCAGTGACTGATATCCCAGTCAAGGATTTATAAAAAGTCTTTTTTTCTGTGAGTCCTCTTTATGTTTATTTTTATTGACAGACATTGATAATGACAATGTATGCATGTATGTATGTAACTGTGTAGTGCTTAGTCTTAATAACACTAGTCTTGGTCATGAAAACTAGTCTTAGTCTTGGTTTGTGTCTTGAAACTCAAGGCTCGATTTTTGTCTGGGCCCAGGCTCACAGTTTCGTTCTACCAAATCTTCATTCTACAGTTTCCCTTATGCTTCATCATCTGCAAATTTTCAGTTAACCACACATAGCCTATACCTAAGGTAAGCTGCATTATAACTGCTTACTAACTTTAATACAAACAAGTAACTAATAACAAGAAATGCAGCTGTTGCTGAGATGTAGCGATCGAACGCTGTTGACCTCACACTGTCTACTCGACCTCCCTGTGGAGCTGATGCAAATCAACAGAAACTGGTGTATGACGCTTTTCATTCTTTGATCCCTGCTTATTAGTTACTGGGTCTAAACTCGGTTGTCATATTTAACTTTGACTTTCATCGTAGCTCGTTTAGTTTGGTTTGATTCCTGCTCATGCCTGGAGTCGGTATTCTGCCTAAAAACGAACGGCTGCAGTTGGCATTTAGCCCGTCGTCATTCGGTCCGAATAGGTGGTTGGCATTCCGCCCAGTCGGCATTCAGGCCACCTCACCAGCTGGTGATGTTCCAGGCTGTGGGTAAAATATAATGTATGTGCCCCCTGCGTTTTCCCTTTCCCTTCCCATCCCCTCCACTACCTGTGCCTTCCATTCCTTTAGAAGTAAGACCCCTTAAATCCGGTGGGAAAACATTCTTTTTCTGAGAATCTACATAACATAGCGGATGTTATGGGCTCAAGCCAAGGGCTGCAGGCTGTTTCATCTCCAAAACAATGTGTACAATTTAGGCACTGGTCACTAATGTCTGCATCTATCACTGGCCAAATGGCGATAACTTGTTCATTTAGCAACCATTTTTGTTCAGACTTGCCTTTATTGTTTAAACTGCATTAATTTGTTCAGTTGTTTTTTTAACGATATCACTTACTTAAGTTTGATATTGCCCAATGCCCAAGAAACACTTTCACAACCGGGCGGTTTTTACATTTTCCGCATTCCACATTTTACCCACCATTCCGCATTCGTTGCCAGTTTTCGATTCCGCATTTTACCAACACCCGGGTAAAGTTAACAAAAAACACTGCTGATACAAGACGGTCTTACACTACATCGTTTAGCCAGTGCAATGCACAGTGATGCACTGATGCCCCAGGGGGCCCTGTCGACTATTTACTGATCCTGTACGCCTCTATAATAGTATAACATTGACATCACTGTATAATGCGGACTATTATTTTCAGCTCATCTCTTGATCAGTGATCAATTCATGCCGGCGCTCAATGACGTTAGAAATAAAATACAGCATATTCATCCGCCAGGCCGAATAATGCAATACTTATCCGCGAACCATCACAAAGAGTTCAGCACAAACGTCAAGTTCTTCAAGTTTCCCCAAGGTGGATTTTGGTGGATTTTCTACTGGAGTATACCCAATGCGTGCACTTCAGAATTATATTATTTTCAGCTTGTTGCCAATTTTGTCTAGGTTCAGTATGGAGCAAAATTTTCAGCAACCGGACTATAAATAATCCATCAAACTCAAAGTCCAACCGGAAGTCATAAGCCATTAGCCAAGTGTATCTAAAAATGGACAAAAGGTGAAGAGACGTAAATAAGTAAGTATATTTATTCGCCAATTGGCGAGTGATGGCGACTCTGGCCTACGTGGATGTATATATCCGCACATCATGTCGCAAATCGCAATACCGTATTCCTCATACTGTCATGCGATTCTTTTAAGGATTTAGGTGTTACTTTTCAATCAGATATGTCCTTTAAAGTCCATATTGCTAATCAGATTAATAAAGCCAACAGTATGCTTGGTATTATCAAAAG
>Ga0056123_1000192_pt1 | contig 12622 bp, 9 predicted proteins | sample WorMetHEROISLAND_3_FD_71122 | JGI IMG/M metagenome (GOLD analysis project Ga0056123, IMG submission 71122) | Marine gutless worms symbiont microbial communities from Max Planck institute for Marine Microbiology, Germany - Olavius sp. 3 HERON ISLAND ...
GGCCACCCCCGAAGGCGTGCCCGCGATCGGCAGGCTCGTCGGGGAAGGGATCTCGGTGAACGCCACCCTCATCTTCTCGCTCAAGAGATACCGCCGGGTCATGGAGGCCCACGCCGAGGGCCTGGAGCGTCTACGCCGCTCAGGCGGCGACCCTTCGGAAGTCGCCGGCGTCGCCTCGTTCTTTGTCTCCAGGTTCGACACAGAGGTCGACCGGCGACTCGCTGAGATCGGGACCGAGCGGGCCCGCAGGCTGATGGGGAAGACCGCCGTCGCCAACGCCAGGGCCGCCTACGGCGAATTCACCCGCGGGCCCGGCTCGGTCGCGACGGGCGGCGCCCGCCCCCAGAGGCCGTTGTGGGCGTCGACGTCGACCAAGAACCCGAGTTACTCGGACCTCATCTATGTGGAGAGCCTGGTTGCGCCCGGCTCGGTCAACACCATGCCTCTTGAGACCCTCGACGCCTACCGGGACCACGGCGACCCGAGTCCGCGCCCCCTGAGCGAGGCCGACGTCGAGGCGGCCGAGAGGGACCTTCGCGACCTGGAGGCCGTCGGAGTCGACTACGACGACGTCGTCGAGGCCCTGGAGGAGGAGGGGGTCGCCAAGTTCGCGGAGAGCTGGGGCAAGTTGCTGAGGGCCGTGGAGAGCGCCTGATCCCGCCGGCGTGTGCAGTAGTCGCAAGCGTGTGCAGTAGCACCGACGAGAGCCGCGAAACTGCACACGCATCGCCCAGCGTGTGCAGCAACACCGACGAGAGCCGCAATTCTGCACACGCATCGGAAGAAGGGGGGGTCAGGCCTCTTCCAGCGGCGCCCAGGCCAAGAGCAGCCGCTTCTTGCCCCGCGTGTCGAAAACAACCTCCGCTTCCGCCCGCTCGCCCTCGCCGATGACCTCCCGCACGGTCCCCAGGCCCCACTTCAGATGCCGCACCCGGTCTCCCGGGCCGATCCGGCCGGGGGCGACGACCGAAACCGGGCCCGCGGCCGCGGCCCGCTCGGCGGCCTTGCGACGCTTTCCTACCTGGCTGAGCAAGCCGTCGGGCACCTCCTTGAGGAAACGCGATGGCGGGTTGTAGGACGACGCGCCGAACAACATGCGCCGCCGGGCCGACGTCAGGTGAAGCCGGTCCTGAGCGCGGGTGATGCCGACATACGCCAATCGGCGCTCCTCCTCAAGCTCGTCGGCGCTGCCGAAAGACCGCAAGTGGGGAAACACCCCGTCCTCCATCCCGACGACGAACACCGCCGGGAACTCGAGTCCCTTGGCCGAGTGCAGCGTCATCAGCGTCACCGCCCCGGCGCCCTCCTCCCACTCGTCGATGTCGGCGACCAGTGCCGTGGACTCCAAGAACACCTCAAGACGACTCAGGTTGTCGAGAGCGTCGAACTCCTCGCCTGCGATGACCGCCCCCTCGTTGGAACTCTCGAACTCGGCGGCCGTACCGACCAGCTCCCTCAGGTTCTCCGCCCGGCCCAGGGCGTCGACCGCGCCCAGCGCCTCCAGGGCGGCGAGCATCCCGGTGTCGTCGAGCACAGCCTGAACCGCGGCCTCGACCCCGCCTTCGTCGGCCTTCTCCCGGAGCCGGTCGATCAACGCGACGAACTCAAGGACCGACCTCTGGGCGCGGGGGTTGAGCTGTGAGATCTCCGCCGCCCTGGTCAACCCGTCGAAGAAGCTGATCCGAGCGGCCTGTGTGAACCGATCGACATGGGCCGTCGTCGTGGCCCCGATCCCCCGCCGCGGCTCATTGATGATTCGCTTGACCGAGACCTCGTCCGCCGGGTTGAGGACGACGCGCAGATAGGCGATGGCGTCCTTGATCTCCTTGCGGTCGTAGAACCTCACCGAGCCGACCACCGTGTAGGGGATGGCGCGGCGGACGAACACATCCTCGACGACGCGCGACATCGCGTTGGTCCGATAGAAAACGGCGATGTCGGACAGGTTGAAGCCGTCGCCCTGGAGACGCTCGATCTCGTCGATGACGTAGCCGGCCTCGTCGTGCTCGTCCTCGGCCTCGTACCGGGCGATCGGCGCGCCCCGCCCGCGGTCGGACCACAGGTCCTTGGGCGCCCGCATCGTGTTGTTGGAGATGACGGCGTTGGCGGCCTTGAGGATCGTCTCGGTGGATCGGTAGTTCTGATCGAGGACGATCACCCGGGCGTCGGGGTAGTCCTCCTCGAAGTCCCTGATGTTGCGGATGTCGGCGCCCCTGAACTTGTAGATCGATTGGTCGGAGTCGCCCACCACACACAGGTTGCGGTGCTCGCCGGCGAGTTGCCGCACCAGCATGTACTGGGCCCGGTTCGTGTCCTGGTACTCGTCCACCAGCAGGTAGCGGAACCGGCGCTGGTGCTCCGCGAGCACATCGGGAAAAGCGCCGAACAGCTCCACCGCCACCATCAGGAGATCGTCGAAGTCCATCGCCGAGGCCTCCACGAGGCGCTGCTGGTAGAGCCGGTAGATGTCCGCCGCCTGCTCCTGGTAGTGCCCGTCCGCCCTGTCGGCGAACGACTCGAAGTCGATCAGCTCGCTCTTCGCCTTGGAGACGACGGCCTTCATCGACCGGTCGGGGAACCGCTTGGGGTCGAGGTCGAGGTCTTTGGTCACCATGCGCAGCAGCCGGAGCGCGTCGGAGTCGTCGTAGATCGAGAAACCCGACCTGTAGCCGAGGCGGGGCGCCTCGCGGCGGAGGATGCGGACGCAGGCCGAGTGGAATGTGCTGACCCACATCGATCGAGCCGCTCCCCCCACCAGGGCGGCGACCCTCGACTTCATCTCGTCGGCGGCCTTGTTGGTGAACGTGATGGCCAGGATCGAGTCGGGCGCCGCGTTCAGGTCGCCGATCAGGTGGGCGATGCGGTGAGTGAGGACGCGGGTCTTGCCCGACCCCGCCCCCGCCACGACCAGCACGGGCCCCTCGGTAGCAGCCACCGCCTCGCGTTGAGTCGGGTTGAGGTCGGCGAACAGCGGCGACTCGGCCGGGACATCATCTACTAACCACTCGGCATGCATCGACGGCGATGCTACCGACCGGGGCCGACAGAATCACAGGGGTGTGTTTCGGGGCGGGACCCGCAGCGGTCGGGCGCAGCGCTCGGGCGAAAGCCGGCCGCCGCCCCAGTGGTCCGTAGTCAAAACGGCGAACCGGGCCAACCGTGGTCCCGACCAGCCCGGGAGCATTCTCAATGCACAAACTGCGGTATAGGCGAATCCAGAGAATCGGGAAACCGAGTGGTGGCGGAGTGTTGCATGTGGACATACCACTCGTGCGAAGACCAGGCCCCGCGCTCGGGCGGTGCTCAGGCGCGGGTCAGGCGCCGACCCTGTGCCCGGTCCCTACCCCCACCCCGACCCCCATCCCGACCTCAACCTCGAACTCAGGAGACGCGGGCGCCGGGAGGGCGGCGGGCGTGGGGATCTCCGGGCGGTCGTCGTCGTCGGAGACCTTCCGCCGCCGCATCGGCAGCGAGCAACAGAAGCGGGCGCCGGTGGGGAACCTGCGCTCGAACCAGACGAAACCTCCCATAGCCAGGGCCAGGCGGCGGGCGATGGGAAGCCCCAGGCCGATGCCGGTCGAGTCCCTAGCGTCTCCCTTGGAGACCTGCTCGAAGTTCTCGAACACCCTCCGGGTCTCCTCGGCCGGCACGCCCGGGCCGTTGTCGGCGACCACGACCATGCACTGGTCCCCCGCCACGAACCCCTCGATCATCACCTGCTCCCCGCCGTACTTCTTCGCGTTCTCAATGAGGTTCCTGATCACCTGCTGGGCCCGGCGACGGTCCGCGTAGACCTTCACGCCGTCGGGGAGCGACACATGAGCCGACTTCCTGGCGCCTCCGGCGAAGACCATCTTGGCCACGTCCTCGACCAGCTCCCCGAGGTCGAACAACTCCGGGTGGAGCCTGAGTCGGTCGGCCTCGAGGCGGGGGATCACCAAGACGTCCTCCACCAAGTCGCCCAAGTACAACGCCTGGCGATAGATGATGTCGAGGAACTCGGAGACCTCGGCCTCGGGCAGGTCGCGCCAAGACTCGAGGAGCGTCTCGCTGAACCCGGCGATCGACGTGAGGGGCGTGCGCAGCTCGTGACTCACCATCGTCACGAAGTCGTTCTTGATGGTGTGGGCCTCCTCGGAGAGGCGGACCGCCTCCTTCTCGCGCTCGCGGCCCTGGGCCGTCATACGCCACGCCAAGACCACCGCCATGAGGCCGACCACGGGCCAGGCGAAGAGCACCAGACCGGCTTGAGCCGACATCTCAGTCATGTCGTCTTGGGTTATCGGCCGACACGACGGAGAGCTGTACCCCTCAAGAGACATCCCGGCGAGCTCAGGCCAGGTTGGCCTCCTCCAGGCCCATCAGCTCTATCAGGGTCTTGGTGAGAACCCCCTGACGCAGGTCGTACTTGTCGAAGTAGGCGTCGACGCCCGCCTCCCAGGCCGCCTCTTTCTCCTCCGCGCTGGCTACGCCGGACACCATCACGATGGGCATCCGCACACCCGAGGCCCGCATCGCCCTGACGAGCTCGACGCCGTTGGACCTGGGCATCGAGTAGTCGACGACCATGGCGTCGAAGCTGCGCGAGCCCGCGGCCGACATCGCCTCCCGAGCGCTGCTCGCCGACTCGACATCGAGGCCGGCCCCATTGAGGACGGCCGCTAGGAGCTGACGGGCGCCCGCCGAGTCGTCCACCACCAGCACCCGCGGTTTGGAGTTGACGAGGCGGGGCCGCCGCCTGGCCGCGGCGCCCAGGAAGTTCGGGTCGAGCACAACCAGGATCGAGCCGCCCCCGAGGAGAGCGGCGCCCGTGACGTGGCCCGCCCCCTCCAAGATGGGGCCGAGGTTCTTCACGGCCACCCGGCGGCGATCAACCAACTCGGAGACGGTCACGGCCACCAGCCCCGACCGCGTGTTGACCACAAGAAGCTCCGACTCGTCCGGGGGCCGGTCGGCGCCCACGGCCTCGGCTAGGGACACACACGGGACGGCCCCGGAGTTGAACCTCACCTCCACGCCGCTCTCGGTCGAGGTCAGCTCGGCGTTGGACAACGCCATGGCGGTCTTGACCGACGCCTCCGGAAGGCCCCAGAACTGGTCGCCGACCGCCACCACCACCACGTTCTGCAGGGCCATTGAGAGGGGGAGAGTCATCGTGACGACGACGCCCGACCCTCCGGTGGACTCGAGGTGCACCGCTCCGTGGACCGTCTCGACGGCCGCCAACACCGCAGGCAACCCGTCGCCGGCGCCGGAGAACTCCGACCTCTTCGAGGCCGTGCTGAACCCCGGATGGAAGAGAAGCTGCTTCAACTCCGGCCCGGTCTCGCCGGCGCCTGCCTTGCGCGCTCCCTCCGCGACCGCCTCCCAGTCGACACCGGCCCCGTCGTCGGAGACGTATACCTCCACACAATCGTCGTTGACCGCGGCCCCGACGACGATCGTCCCCGCCGACGGCTTCCCCGCAACGAGCCTGTCGGCCGCGGGCTCGAGGCCGTGGTCGGCGGCGTTGACCAGAAGGTGACGTATCGGCTCGCGAATGAGGTCGACGATCTGACGGTCGAGCTGGACGTCCTCGCCCGCCAACTCAAACCGTATGTCCTTGCCCAGCCGTCTTCCCAGGTACTTGACGAACTGGGGGAAGGTGACCACAGCGTCGAAGAAGGAGCCGTTGGCCAAGGAGACGGCCTGGTCTGAGATGTCGTGCACGGCCTCGCTGAGACTCTCCACCTGACCCCTCCACGACTTGCGGAAGAGGTCGGGGTCGTCGCCCTCGATCGACACCAGCGAGAGATCGGCCAACGCGTCGGCGTCCAACGCCGCCTCGACGATCCTGTTGATGAGGCGGTACAGGTCGCCGATGTCGACGCGGGTGGCGCCCCCGAGCATCGACTCGGACACCGACGACAGGAGGCCGCCCAGGTCGCCGGGTTCAGGTGGATGGGCCGGGACGGTCTCGGCCTGCTCGAGTGGATGGGCCGGGACAGTCTCGGCCTGCTCGGGTTGACGAGCTCGGACGGTCCCGGGTCGACGAGCCCGGACGGTCCCGGGTCGACGTGCCCAACCCGAGTCGCCGGCGAGCTCTGAGACCAGGTCGACCAGCTCGGCGACGTCGGAGGCGACGAGCGCCGGCGTCATGGCTTCGGCCGTCGCCACCATGGCATCCGCCGCCTCCGGCGGGGGCGAGTGCCCCTCGCCGACCTTGCGCCACAAGCCCTCCAACACTGCGGCGGCCTCCTTGATCTCCGTGTGGCCGAGCAGGCCGGCGGATCCCTTGACCGTGTGGGCGTCGCGCACCAGATCCGGGATCGTCGCAGCCTCAAGCGTCTTATCGGCGAGCCTCCGGCCGCCGCTGACGAGGCGACTCGAGCGCTCCTCAAGCTCCTCGCGGAAGACCCTGGCGAGCTCGGGCGTGTTTAAGTCCATGTCACGGGTCCCTAGACCTTATCGGCGCGTGAGCGACCGGTCTGAATGGGCGCGGCGGCACGTCTCCGTCAAGTCACTCCCACTCGATCGTGGCGGGCGGCTTGGATGAGATGTCGTAGGCGACGCGGTTGATCCCCACCGCCTCGGCGATGATCCGCGAGGAGATCGCCTCCAAGACGTCGAAGGGGATGCGGGCCCAATCGGCCGTCATGGCGTCCTCCGACGTGACCGCCCTGATGATCGCGGGGTAGGCGTAGGTCCGGCTGTCCCCTTGCACGCCCACCGTCTTGACCGCCGGCAGCACCACAAAAGCCTGCCAGATGTCCCGGTAGAGACCCGCCCTGCGGATCTCCTCAAGGAAGATCCGGTCGGCCGCCCTGAGGATCTCGAGGCGCTCCCGGGTGACCTCGCCGATGACCCTGACCGCCAGCCCCGGCCCGGGGAAAGGCTGGCGCCAGACGATCTCCTCGGGCAGCCCCAGCTCCTCGCCGACGGCGCGCACCTCGTCTTTGAACAGGTCCCGGAGCGGCTCGACCAGCTCGAGGGACATGTCCTCGGGCAGGCCGCCGACGTTGTGATGCGTCTTGATGACCGCCGCCGTCCCCGAGCCCGACTCGATGACGTCGGGGTAGAGCGTGCCCTGCACCAGGAACTTCGCGTCGCCGACCGCGGAGGCCGCCTCCTCGAAGACCCTCACGAAGGTCTCCCCGATGATCCTCCTCTTCTCCTCCGGCTCGGCGACCCCGGCCAACCCCTCGATGAACCGATCCGCCGCCTCGACGTGGATGAGGTCTATCTCGAAGTGCGACCTGAAGGTCTCGGTGACCTGCTCGGCCTCGCCGGCCCGGAGCAGCCCGTGGTCGACGAAGATGGCGGTGAGCTGGTCGCCGACGGCCTCGTGGACGAGAGCGGCCGCGACCGACGAGTCCACCCCGCCGGAGAGCCCGCAGACGACCCGGCCGTCTCCCACCTGCTCCCTGACCGCGGCGACCTGAGACTCGATGATCGAGTGCGACGTCCAAGACGGGCTCAAACGGCACACCTCGTAGAGGAAACGCTTGAGGATCTCCGTTCCCCGGGGCGTGTGGGCGACCTCGGGGTGGAACTGGACGCCGAACAAGGCTCTCTCGCGGTCCTCCATCGCGGCGACCGCCGCGCCTGGGGTGGAGGCCGTCGCGGTGAAGCCGTCCGGGACGCGGGTCACCTGGTCCCGGTGAGACATCCAGACCTGCTGGGCGGCGGGCAACTCCCTGAGGAGGACCGAGCCGGCGGACCGCTCCATCGAGGCGGCCCCGTACTCGGCGCCCCCGGCGGAGACCTCGCCACCGGCGAGGTGGGCTATGAGCTGGTGGCCGTAGCAGACGCCGAGGATCGGTATCCCCAGCTCGAGGATTGCCGGGTCCATGCGGTAGGCGCCCTCCGCGTAGACCGACGCCGGGCCGCCGGAGAGGATCAGCCCGGCGGGCCGCCTTTCCCGAAGCTCGGCTGCGGTGATGTCGCGGCGAGCGATCTCGGAGCGGACATGCGCCTCGCGCACCCGCCGCGCTATGAGCTGTGCGTACTGGGCGCCGAAGTCGACGACGAGGACGGTCGGCTCGCCCCCCGTCACCCCATCCCGACTTTCTGCGACCGTTGCAGGCTCTTGCCCTCGGTCTGGATGGACGGGGCCACCATCACCTCGGCCTTCTGAAACTCCTTCACGTCGGAGTAGCCGGTGGTCGCCATGGAGGCTCGGAGGGCCCCGAACAGGTTGAGCCTCCCGTCGTTCTCGTGGGCGGGGCCGGTCAGTATGGCCTCAAGGGGACCGCGGTCGCCGACGCGGACGCGCGCCCCTCGGGGCAACGTCGGGTGGAACGTGGCCATCCCCCAGTGAAAACCCCTGCCGGGCGCCTCCGTCGCCGAGGCGAGGGGCGACCCGATCATCACCGCGTCGGCGCCGCATGCGACCGCTTTGGCGACGTCGCCGCCCGTCCGCATCCCGCCGTCGGCGATGACGTGCACATAACGGCCGGTCTCGTCGAGGTAGCGCATCCGCGCCCCCGCCGCGTCGGCGATGGCGGTGGCCTGAGGGACCCCGACGCCGAGAACTCCCCGCGTCGTGCAGGCGGCGCCCGGGCCGACCCCGACCAGGACGCCGACAGCCCCGGTGCGCATGAGGTGGAGGGCGGTGGAGTAGCTGGCGCAACCGCCGACGATGACCGGCGCCGGCGCCTCGGCGATGTACTCCTTGAGGTTCAACGGCGCCTCGCGGCTGGATACGTGCTCGGCCGAGACCACAGTGCCTTGGATGACGAGGATGTCCAGCCCGGCGGAGAGGGCGTGGGGCGCCAGCTTCCGCACGTTCTGGGGGGTCAGGCTCGCCGCCGTCACGACTCCGGCGGCTTTCATCTCCTCGACCCGCCGGCCGATCAGCTCGGGTTTCACCGGCGCCAGGTAGATCTCCTGCATGCGGAGAGTCGCTTTCTCGTCGTCGAGCGCGGAGATCTCCTCGAAGAGGGGCTCGGGGTCGTCGTAGCGGGCCCACAACCCCTCCAGGTTGAGCACCGCCAAACCCCCGAGCCGGCCGATCTTGATAGCCGTCTTCGGGCTGATCGCCCCGTCCATGGCCGAGCCCATCATCGGCAGGTCGAACCTGAAGGCGTCGAGCCGCCATGAGATGTCGACGTCGTCGGGGTCCCTGGTCCGCCTCGAGGGGACTATGGCGATGTCGTCGAAACCGTACGCCCGCCGCCCCGACTTCCCGATGCCGATGTCGATGTCCAACCTGATCCTCCTGGCCGGCCACGGTAACAGTTCCCGGCGCCGGGGCCGCCCGGGCCGGCGGGCCGGCCCGGGCGGTCGAAGGGCCGGATGTATTCTCCCGGCCGGTGCCCGCCCCGCCCGATCACAGAGCGTCCGCCGCGCCCCCGCGGCCCTGGACAGTCGCCGACTTCGCCGTTGTCTGGCTCTGCGGCCTCCTAGGCGCAGCCGCCTTCTACGCCTCGGGCCGCGGCCGGGGGGAGGCCGCCCTTGCCCTCTCCCTGGCCGGTCAGTACTTCGGGAACCTGGCGGCCCTGTGGGCGATCGGCAGGCGGAGGGAGGCAGGCGCCCTCCGCTTCGTTGTCGAGCCGCGCGACACGGCTTATGTGGGCTTGGGGCTGGCCCTCCAGGTGTCGCTCGCCCTCTTGTTCCTGCCCTTGGCCCGGCTCCTGTTCCCCGACGGCCGCCCTCCCCAGGAAGTGGCCGAGATGATCCGCGACCCGACGACGTCGACGACGCTCAAGCTGGTGTTGGTGTGCGCGGCGGCGCTGCTCGCGCCGGTCGCCGAGGAGCTGATGTTCAGGGGGGCGTTGCTCAGGGCCCTTGAGCGCCGCGGCCGGGTCTTCGCCGCGGCGGGCTCGGCCCTGGTATTCGCCGCAGTGCACATCCTCGGGCTGGGCGGGGACCGCATCTGGGCATCCGCCGCGGTAGCGTTGCCGCCCATCTTCGGGTTCGGCCTTGTCCTCGCCTGGCTGACCTTCCGCACGGGCCGCCTCGGCCCAGCGGTGTTCGCACACTCGGGGTGGAACCTCCTCGCCGCCCTCGCCTACTTGGTTTCCTAATGCTCTAGATTCGGTATACCGTAGTTTGTGCATTGAGAAACCGGAAGAGGGTGTTCTCGGGGATGCAGCCCACCGGCGAGCCCCACCTCGGGAACCTGATGGGCGCGTTCGGCAACTGGGTGTCGATGCAGGAGGAGCACGAAACGATCTACTGCGTGGTCGACCTCCACGCCATGACCGTCCCCTACCGCCCGGACGAGATGCGCGCCCGGCGCCGGGGCCTCGCCAGGATGCTCATCGCCGTGGGCATCGACCCAGCCAGCTCCCTCCTGTATTACCAGTCGGAGGTCCCCCAGCATGTGGAGTTGTCCTGGGCCCTCGGGACGCTGACCGGCCTCGGCAAGCTGACTCGAATGACCCAGTTCAAGGACAAGGCCGACAAAGCCGGGCAGAGCCTGAGCCTCCTCGCCTACCCGGTGCTGATGGCCGCCGACATCCTGATCCATAGGGTGCACGCCGTCCCGGTGGGCGACGATCAGGCCCAACACCTCGAGTTGACCAGGGATCTCGCCGAGAGCTTCAACAGCCGGTTCGGCGAGGTGTTCCCCGTCCCGGAGAGGATCACGCCGAAGATCGGCGCCAGAGTCATGTCGTTGACCGACCCCGCGTCGAAGATGTCCAAGTCGGGCGCCGGCGAGAGGTCGTACATCCTCCTGACGGACAGCGCCGATCGGATCGTCAAGAAGATCAGGACGGCCGTGACCGACGCCGGGACCGAGGTGGGCTACGACTGGGAGGCCAAGCCGGGCGTCTCCAACCTCCTCGAGATGCTCTCCTTCTTCTCCGGGCGACCGATCGACGAGCTGGTCGACGAGCACAGGTCGGGCGGGTACGGCGCCTTCAAGACGGCGGTGGCCGAGGCTGTGGCCGAGGGGATCAGGCCGATACGCGAGGCCTACGAGGGGTTGTCGGACGCCGAGACAGCCGAGGCGATGTCGTCGGGCGCGGAGAGGGCCCGATCAATGGCCGACGACACGATCGCCGTCGTCCGCGAGGCCGCGGGCCTCGACTAGCGGTGCGCCGGGCCGCCGGCCCGGACAGACCGATTCTCAATGCACAAACTACGGAATGGGCGAATCTAGAGCATTGGCAAACCGGTTGGGGGGGTCAGTCGAGGCCGACCATGAGGCGGACGATGCGGGCGGTCGCCCCCCACAACGTGTCGCCGTCCAGGTCGTAACGCCAGATCCGCCACCCGCCCCAGGGCGCGCTCGACCACCGATCGGCGTCGGCGAGATGGGAGACGAGGGGTGTGTATACCTTGTCGACCTCCCGCTCCGACGGGTTGAGGTTGAGGGGCGCGCGGACCCGGCCCACCACCGGCGCCACGACCAGGCCCAGCTCGACCGTGTCGACGGCAGGGAGGAAGCCGAGCACCTCAACCTGGGAGGGAGCGATGCCCACCTCCTCGCGGGCCTCCCGGAGAGCGGTGTCCACCGGGCCCTTGTCGCCGGGGCCCGCCCTTCCGCCGGGGAAGGCGATGTGCCCGGCGTGGGTGGGCATCGTGTCCGGCCGCTTCATGAGGACCGTCCGCAGCTCCCCGCTCTCGTCCTCGAACAGCGGGGCCAGCACGGCGGCCGCGGGCCGGTCGCCCAGGCCCGGGGGCTCGTCGAGGAGGCGGATCGTCTCCCACATCTCCCAGTGGACGATAGGGCCCGGCGTAACCTGTGCGGATGCCCAAAGCGCGACTGGAGACCGATCGGCTCATCCTGCGGCGGTTCATCCGCCGCGACGCCGCGTCCCTCGACGACGGCATCCGAGCCTCCTTGTCGGACCTCAACCAATGGCTCCCTTGGGCTCGCATGGACTACGGGTCGGAAGACACCGCCGCCTTCATCCGCGACTCGATACAGGCGTGGAAGGAAGACCGAGCCTGGGACTACTCGATCCGCCGCCGCAGCGACCCGGGCCGCCATTTGGGCAACGTGTCGCTGTGGAACGTCTCCAAGCCGGGAAGGATCGGCGAGATCGGCTACTGGATCCGCAGCGACGAGACGAACGGCGGCATCTGCACTGAAGCCGTGGGCCGGGTGCTTGACGAGGCCTACGGCGAGCTCGGCTATCACAAGACCATCCTGCGAATCGCCGTCGGCAACGACGCATCCGACCGTGTGGCCTCCAAACTAGGTTTCACCCGGGAAGGCGTCTTGCGGGAGGAACTGCTGATCCGCGGGAACTGGGTTGACCACTCTTTGTGGTCACTACTCGACCGCGAGTATCGCGCCTTGAGACGGGGCGAGACAACCCGCTAGCCGAACGGGACGTCCCCGCCCGGCTCGATGCGTGTGCAGTAGCGCGGCTCTCGTCGGTGTTACTGCACACGCTGGCCGATGTGTGTGCAACAACCCAGCTCCAGTCCGCAATACTGCACACGCTCAACTCAAGATTGGCTCACACGGCGCCGATAAGGCCGGAGCATGAGAAGAGACAAGGGGGCAGCCATCATCGAGGCGGCCATCGCCATCCCGATGGTCATGCTTCTCACCTTCGGGTTAGTCGAGTTCGGCCGGTTCGTCATCGTAGGATCCACCGTCGCCAACGCCAGCCGTGAGGCCGCTCGCTTCGCCACCGCCTCCGGCGACGGCCCCAGCGCAGTGCCCAGCTACGCCGACTGC
>Ga0056123_1000193_pt1 | contig 12606 bp, 9 predicted proteins | sample WorMetHEROISLAND_3_FD_71122 | JGI IMG/M metagenome (GOLD analysis project Ga0056123, IMG submission 71122) | Marine gutless worms symbiont microbial communities from Max Planck institute for Marine Microbiology, Germany - Olavius sp. 3 HERON ISLAND ...
CATTTTGCAAGGTAAAGTAGCAACATTAATTAGGTGAGGTGGACTTTCGTTCTACTGTTAGTTTCTCCTTACTTCATTGATATTGCCTGGCAAAAATTACGACAATGCGTTTTAATTTTTAAAGTTATTGGACAGAATATTGTTGTATCTTTTCCGGATCGGCAGTACGTGATAACGTCGTTTCTAATGACGTCACGGTTACGTCATCACTACGTAGTGATGTGATAATATTAGGAATTAATTTTCCATTTGCTGAGTAAAATGAGTCCTCAGGATGGTTCGTGCCAAAAATTACAAAACTGTCTACATTTTGTTAAAGTTATGCAGAAAAAACTCTGGCCTCTTTTTTTCCGGACACGGTGTATTCTTAGGCAAAGTGCACATTTCTCGTAATACTGTGCTTATTATTTGCCTGACAAGCTAGATATACTGCTTCAGCATGCTTCTTCGCTGTGCAAATCTTGCTCTGTTGTTTCTGATGTGGAAGTTTTGCCAGTTTTTGAAGTTGTGTAGTTAGTCCTTGAAATTCATTACTTTGCATTTGGCTGAATCGGTGCTTTGTGTATGTAATGCACATCTCTCGTTTTTTGTTTAACTACAGTTTTACAGTAATGACTAGTTATATTCTTACATCAGGCTGTCACCCGTTACGTTTATTGTCAGTTTATTATTTATAATTATACACTTGTATTTGCAGTATTTCGACTAATAATTTACGTCTGTGCTTAAAGACCGCTGATTTGCGCGTGGCATTTAATAGCGGCTAATTGTTATTATTTAGGCTTGTTGTTTTTTGATGTGGATATATTTCCATACTATACTGCGTATATATTTTAATGCAGCAATATTGTCGGTATATGTGGTAGAAATTGGTTTGCCCTAGTTGCAAAGCTGTCGGCTTGCGATCTACTGGACTCGTTTTTGAGCAGTTGTGCTTGTCACAGCATTGCATCTGGTGTGACACCATTGTCCATGTAATGACACACTTCTTTCTGTATTCCACGTTTATTTTGCACACTATGTGTCCAATTCTCGTTATTCAGTTGTTTTGTATTTTTCAGCAAGGCCACTAAGGATATTACCGTATGTAAAAGTGGACTGTATGCTTCTTTCTTTGCTATATTACCAGGGTTCGTACAGATCCTGCAAAAGTCTGGAAAGTGCTGAAACCTAGAGTAGAAATTATCAAGGTCTTGAAAAGCCTTGAAAATGACTGAGGTAGGAAAAGTCTGGAAAAGTTCTTGAATGCTGACCTGGAAAATGCAGATGTTTCTGACACTGGTTATTACCCCCTGCGTTTGCTACTTTATTGCATTTTATGAGACTCAGCATCTGAGGTTCAAAGTGTAAAATTTTGTGTCCCATTCAGTATATACACCATGTCCGGAAAAAAGGCCAGAGTATTCAGGGCATAACTGTGACAAATTTAGACACAGTGTCATAATTTTAATATCTGACGACACCAAAAATGCCGTTTGTAGACGAAGATGGACATTTATCAAAAAGAAAAACATGACACTGCAAGTCAGTTGCTGAAAGAATAAGCGAACAGTAACTGGAGTCATCGTTGATTAAATCTCTTTCAGAAAAATTGATAAATTTGGTTCTGTTTGGTAGTGGACGTCAACGAACTTGATCATGCCATCATTGTTCAGTTCAGTGATGTCGCGGTGTCTAAACATGCGTTAAGGGCGGCGTTAGCAATAATAACTTTTATATCAACTTTTACTGCTGCTGTAGACAACTCAACAATATGCACTAATGTACCTGTTTTTTGTGTGGAATTTTGTCCCTTTTTGGTGTTGTTGTGTAATGGCTAGAAGAGCATTTCATTTTGCAAGGTAAAGTAGCAACATTAATTATAGTTCAGATGGACTTTTGTTGTACTGTTAGTTTCTCCTTACTTCGTTGATGTTGCTTGGCAAAAATTATGACAATGCGTTTTAATTTTCTAAAGTTATTAGACATAATATTGTATCTTTTTTCCAGAGGCGGTAAGTGATAACGTCGTTTCTGATTACGTCATCACTGCATAGTGATGTGATAATATTAGGAATAAATTTTCTATTTTCTTAGTAAAATGAGTCCTCAGGATGGTTCATGCCTAAAATTATGAAACTGTGTCTACATTTGCTGAAGTTAGGCAAAGAAAACTGTGGCCTCTTTTTTTTCCGGCCACGGTGTACATTGAAGTTCTTCTATTGTTTAATACTGTATTAGTTACGTCGTGTAGTTGAGTTGTCTAGTATGCGAGTATCCATCAGCCTAACACATCTTTGTCATCAAACGCTTCTGCTGTCATCATTCTGGAATACTATTGCACACAGTACCATAAGTCAGCTTATCATTGTCATTTGCAGTATAAGAAGTGTTATTGTTTAAAAGCAAATTTGTAATGTTTTTGTTCATATAAAGTTGAAAAATACCTTGAAAAGTCTGGCAAAACAAGTAATTTTGTCCTGGAAAAGTCTGGAAAGCCATAGTCAGATTTATGTACGAACCCTGTAATACCAGCATTGTCCAGTTTGGTTTTGAATTTGAATAATGTGAGACATGCGGACTATGCAATTCTTACCTGCTTTTCTCTCCTTGTGTGTACTACATATGTATTCAAATACAGCCATGTGTGGACCTGTGATTGACCTCTTTAGCAAGACTGTTTAGCATAATGCAGTAGATGTAGTTACCGTCAAATCACTTGCATTGGTCAGTTTACAGCTGTTACGTTGCTGTTGTTTGCTTGTTGGTGAAAATGTGATAGCCAGATATATCATTCTGTGGCACATGCTCAAAATTAATCTATGGTACATTGTTTTTCTGCAAACTATTGATATTGGTTGGCTGCGAGTCATCTTTGGCAGATTGTCAGACCTCATGTAACCAGGCAGTGACTCGGAAACCTAGAGACAAGACAAAATGGCTTAGGTCCAATATAATCTGATTATTTTTTATACCATATCGCACTGTGCCACTCACCAGCCCTATAATTTGTCTTTTTTTAAAGTGCACATTCACCTGCAAACACAACCAGTTTTTGCTCACTATAAAGTTTTGCATCAGTTTAGCTGGAATTTACTATTCATACATGTATATTAACCGTAGCTTTTATGTTGGCATATAAAATGGACATGCAACTACTTTTTATATTATACAACTTTCTTTATTTTGTAGCAGATTGACTACACTTTAATTTGTCGCCTATATATATTATATATACACCACTACACTGTATACTGTACTAATATTTTGTCGTTTATTTTTGCTTTGAATATATTGTGATTGTTCTCGTTGATGTTTGAGTAGCCATAAGGTTTTGGATAACGCTTTGTCTATATTGCCGAGTTATTGTGCGATTTTACATGTTAATTCAGATTAAAAGTGATAACACTTTACATGTGCGTGCATTGTTAAGTTTTCAGAGGGTGATTTGCAGATTTTCAACTCACTGGTTCTGACACCCGTGGTCCATATATATCCTTTAATATTTACTCATAGACTGTGTCTCATAAAAAAAACGTCACCCTTTTTATATTTGTAATAACTTAGCCAGATGTCATCCAATTGTTGCCAGAAACATACCCCAGGGAATTGTAAACAAACACATATACACAGCACATCACATCTCAATTTTGTGTTTGCACTGTACCTTGTAAAAACGAGCAGCGATTTTTGTGGCATACAATACATCAAATATACGCAACACTGCACTTCTCTTCACCAGGAGCTGTGGCCACAGAATAGTCCCGAGCTGATTCCAGTTGACTATAAAGTCTGGAGCTTCATGCAGGAGCGTGTCTACCACAGGCCCATACTAGACGTTGCTGATCTGGAGCGGCACCTGACAGTTGCATGGTCTGACTGCAGCAGCACGTCATCGACAAGGCAATTGACCAGCAGTGTAGTGCACCTGTGTGAGAATTGATGTCGACAATTTGAACATTTGCTTTGATAATAATTATGAACAGCTCTTTCACATGTTACTCTTTAACGTTATATTTGATAATCATCTGATGTGACAATAGGACTTTTATATGGAGACTTCATATTTGACTCTGTACTCACAATACTGTATGACATAAAAATCGTTGCTAGTATTTTCAAGGTACAGTATGAACATAAAAAAACGAAGTGTGGTGGGCTGTGTATATGTGTTTGTTTCAAATTTCCTGGGGTAAGTTTCTGCCAAGAATTGGCAAAATTTGATGACATCTGACTAAGTTATCACAAATATAAAAAACGGTGACGTTTTTTCTGAGACACAGTGTACATAACTTAAGGCAAATGCTTCTACCAAGTGATGTTTGCTTATTGACCGTGTTTCACGGTTAGTATTAATTTTGAATATAAGGCTTACAATAAACAGTTAACCATATGATACCATTGCTTTGTTGCAATGCAATGCCTTGTCCTGCTTCTCAATATACATACATATATTGTACCGACAATATGTTGTGGTTAAAATAAAATTGTCTGGCTGGGTATATTTGTAACATTTTTTAACATTTGTGGTTCTGATCTGCGAGATTGCTGTTATGGTTGTGTTGAACGTCTGTGTCTTTGTTTTATTTTTGACACGCAATTCATCGATGTTGTTAATTAAACCAAGTTATAAAAATGTCATACTTAGTTGTACTTTCACTAGATTTAACTTGCTGATAGTGAGGTGTTGTGCAAGCTACAGCAAGTAAAATTTTTTATTCCTGTCCAGTAACACTGTTGCAAAGATTATGACTAGTGAAATTTCAGCTATTAATCAGCAATGCACAGCTGTAGGAAAACTGTTGCAGGTCACAGTGGTCTGGCTGACTGCAGTGTGACACGCGAGTGAAACTGTAGGGGGATATTTTGAACAACATTTGCGTTAAATTTACATGTCATTTGGCCTATCTGTTACTTAGTTGGCCTATGTAATATTTAACACTTAAAGTTAAAAAGTAAAAACAGATTTCTACAGCACCATAAAAGCTAAGCTAGGCTAAGAAACAGAGGCGCTTTGCTACCTGCTGAAATAATACAAAAAAGTGCATAATGGCTACTGTGTCAGATTCAATTTTTGACTTTGGCATTATAATCAAGTTACTACAACTGTTTACAATTGTTTACTACAATTTACTGCTTAATAGTGATCAATAACAACAGTGGTCCTATCTTGCCCATTTTGGAGATATGACGACTTAAAAGGCCTTTTTCACACCCTCATTTAACTTTTTTACACCCCCCATTTAATGACCTTGCTCGATGTGAACCCTTTAAAATTCTTGGATAAACTCCCTAGCAAAACCTACACTAGAGGCTATTTCTCACTGAAGACCTTGTGACACTAGCTTTGGTTGTTTTGACACAATACTAGCATGTGATGGAGAACTCATAACATAGTTATCTATCTTGACGCACTGTCGTGAAAATGCAACAACATAAAACATGCTGCATTGTTATAGCCTCAAAAATAACAATCATAACCGCTGACAGCACAGATATTCTGTATATTATGTTCTGTATTTATCCAAAAGCTACATTACATGACAGTGTGGAAATAGTTACAGCAAAACAGTCGCCATGCTGCACTAGCAGTGTACGTCCAGTCACTAATCAATATCACTGAGTGGAAACTAATTTTGGCAATACTGAACTAGTGTGCAAGTTGTTAAAAGGAAGACCAACAAACACTGCCATGGTGTTATGAAACTACAGCAAGCACTAGCAGCGGCAACAAAATGTAATAAGACATTTATAATTATAACAATAATAAAATTTAATAATAACAGCAGCATTTGTATAGTGACATAGGGCCACATGTACACAAGGACTATTGATAAAGATGAAGAATGGAATAACTGTTATTCAGAAATTCTACTGTTCAATGTTCATTAGCTGTCACTGTTGATATTTAAACCTGACAGAATATTAATAACACCCATTTGTTTTCAAGCAAGACTCATTAAACCTACACATCAGAAGAGATTCGTGGCAACACTATCTAGTTCTAAATCCATGGTCTTTCCACTTGTGACAACTTGCAGCTTAATAGCCGGCGGGTTCCTGCTGTCAGATGAAGAACTGCGATCCGTCTTTGTCAGCTCACAGTCGCTGTTAGCATTGTCTACTGTCAGATGTAGTGAACAGCCGTCAGTTATTAGCTGCTTTTCATAAGCTAAAGCCAACTGACTCACCACTCGCCTTTCAACCTGAAAGCAATAAACAATCGACTTTGGTTCTGTGTATAAAACTTACTGGATACAAATAATGAGTGATCAGCATGTAATGTCTAGTGGCGCCTCGGGAAACAAATTTTCATTCACTGTGAAGACCGCTCATGTTTCAATGCATCGCGGACCTCACTCAACTAAAATATTGTGGGGCTGTGATGAGGTCACGAAATAGGAGTATTTTTAAGGTTAAATGATCAGTATCTTGTTAAATCAAAATACTCTATTTGATGGGTGGCTACAGAGGCCTGGGAGCTCTGCCTCAAACAATTGATTTCACAAGTCAGTTGATTGAGTAAAAGGTAAACTATCCCACAGTCAGCATTGCTCTCTCACAGCTCTGTGACTGTAGGGTCAGTATAGTGCCACACGTTTAACCAGAAGTCTATGAATACCTCATATTTAATGGACCTTGCACCATAATGTACATCATAGCCGTCGGCTAATACATCGACCACTTGGCGGTCCCATGTTAACTCCATGCTGTGCTTCTTCTTAGCCTGAAATATTCACACATCACATCATCAGGATACTGCCACATACACAGCATCACACACCAGACATTCAACCTATTAGCAACTTCTGGTAACTTAATATTATTTTTAAAATCTGACAAACTGAACACTTTTAATCTCAGTCAGTACATCATGCCAATATATTCTCTACACAAGTGAATTTTTGCTGTTTTTTTCTGTCACCGTTTTTAAGCATTCTACTCACAAATGTCGTTAGATACTAGATATACATGTATATACTTGTTATATCATGACAAACGATACTAAATAAAATGTACACTGAGAAGTCAGCATGAAACCACAACACCATTGAAAAATAGAACATATGACAGAGACCAGACCTTCTGTGCCCACAGGTCTATTTCTCGCACAACAAGTTTGTTCAGCTCTGTGCGAGAGAATGGAAGGAAATATACAATCTCGTTGATTCGTCCCAAAAATTCATCTCGCCTGAAGTGTCGCTGCACACATCACGCAAGTGGTGACTAAGCATCATAGACAAAAATGCAATGCAGTCAAGCTGCCACACACACAAAGACATTGATATTAAATAAAAACAATAAGTATCCTCCAAAAAAATAAACAAAATTTGAATAACTATTCATCAAAAAATCAAAAACACATTTTATAAACAGCAAACAAACCTTTAATATTGGTCGTACAATTTTATCTTTAAAATGTCGTGTAACAGTTATCCTCTCAGACAAACCGACGTCATCTACAGCAATATCAATAATGATACACAACCAGAAAGACATTAATATGTTCGCAATAAAGACGTTTTCACAAAACAAGTCCACCTTTGAACAAGAATGGATGCAACAACATCACTGAAATAGCTTATTTACAAGTTACTGCATTCTAAAAATATTCTTCCTTTTCTCAAATGCACAGAGAATTACAGATTTATCATTTTGTGTAGGACGCTACGTAACACAACACTGTTTTTGTAACAAATAAATAACAATAACGTCAATTCAGTATCAGATATCTCTGGAGCTGCACTCTGTATGACAAATACAGAGTTTGATAAACAGTGACGAGATGAAGTATGTCATGCAATAAGCATAGGCCGAGAATGTGTAAGAGTCAACCAGAGAGACAATGTTCAGCTTTAACACGAGACTGACTGCTGGTACTGAAGCTTGTGATGGACATTTTGAACATGTAATGTGTTAAACTGGGTAACCAAGAATCTGTGAACTGACACTTTTATTACATTCAACTATGATAATTTCCAACTTTCTCAGCTCGAATGTAGATAACAGTCAGATATGTCCACAGCTAATGTCCACAGCTAACTACTTGAGCGGTCATATGAATTTCAAAATAAAATGTGGAAACTGGCTGCTTGGATACAGCATCTACACATCCGGACAGGCATTGTTTTGAGCCACTCAATATAACATTAATTTGTTAATTTATCTCTAGCCATATTCATTATGAGAACAACAATGAAGTACCAAAACAGTGCAAAAAACTAAATGGTAAAATGCAATTATGGCTTTTGCTAATTCTGTCAAAAACCAGCTGTGTTGCAAGTAAAAGTTTTCTTTGCAATAAGCAAAAGTATAGCTTCTTTAAATTTCATTATTTGATGTCAACATTTCAATTAATATAATGCAGCAGCAGCTGATCCCTATGAAATGTATAACTGTGCAGAGCCTTCCTTATGCTGATTCCACATAAATGTCAGAATATTTCATCATCAAGCAGGAGATACAAATTCTACTTTATAACATGCAGACTGTTTACTTACCAAGACCTCCGTGAATTCGCTGCTCATACAAATCACTCGCCTCACGACGCAGCTGCAATGCATGCTCAGCAATTTCTTCGTTCGCCAAATTAGAAGTCATTATGAACACAGCATCCTTACACTCCACGGTTTTACCTTTGCCATCTGTTAGCCGGCCCTGTTAATATACAAACACAGGTTGAAAAATTAACTATTCAACAGTGACTTGCTGCAAGATCCGATCAGACTCAAATGTCTGACACACTCTTTAAAGTGCCTATGTTTGAAATCCAGTTTGAGATTGTCCAAAGTGTAGCTTACTGACTTGTTGATTATGATTTCCATTTGCACCTGACAAGTATTATTTAAGTTATTTAATGTTCTGTTTACTTCAACAACTACAACATACATGAAATTTTTGTTTAAATTACACATTTTTCTGGAGTCAGGCCATGTCAGGCCAAGCCCAAGAAGTAAACTTTTGGGAAATGCCAAGGCAGAATTTTATATAGGCTGTATGTCCTTTCGGTCACCAAACCAACAGTGTCAAGGCAGTTAAGGATGCGAGCCTTTCTTCTGGAGAGAGAGAGCACGCTGCCATGATGGCTCAGGAACACTGTAATAGTTAGTTACACCGGCTGCCTTGAACTCTGGCTGTGAGGCAGGATGCCTCCAGTGACAATGACAGTATCTCTCTAATGGAGGCAGTATGCTGCCACTGTGATGTAACGGTGAGCCAGGGACAGGTACACACTTAGATAACTTACATACAGTATATTACTATTGTATCATGTACTTCAGCGGTGCTCGGTGGATACAAGCACATTAAAAATTATTGTAATCAAATCTGCTGCTCTAAAATCTGCTGTAGAGTGTGCAAATTATATGAAGGGCATAGTCATTTGGTTGTGTTCACTGTATTTGAACTTTCCTCGATAGTTGAGACCTTGGCTATGGTAGTCACGGCAGTGTCTTTGCCTGGTCATTGATGGTGGAGTCATTGTCAGTAACACTGTGAGAAAATACAATCTACATAGCAGAAAGCATCTAAAACCAGCCTCATCAAAGAGCTGTAACATGATGGTGAGCACGTCTGGATGTGCCTTGTCAATTTCATCAAACAGCACAACGGCATTTGGACAGGCTTTCAGCTGCTTTGTTAGCTGACCGCCTTCATCATGACCAATGTAACCTGGTGGAGAGCCAATGAACTTGGCTACCTACCACATTATATCAACAGACAATAAACAGCCATCATCATAGCTGACAAACAGCAAGCCATGTTTGTTGTCCTTTATTTTTATTATTATTATTATTTACTTTACTTTCTTCTTTTCTTTTTTTCTTGTATATGTATAACAATTTCTTCTAATTATTTTTTTACATAGGCGACCAGTTCATTGAACCGTATGGCTTCTCTGGTAGCCTTCCGCTGTTGTTTGCAATGTTCTGATTGTATTTGCTTTAATTGCGGAAAATAAATTGTTGGTTGTTTAATGTTTATACACTACAGTAATTATCTTATAAAATATCTCTCAAATACATATACTTCACCATACAGACTACATTCAACTTCTTCTTTTGATAAGTCATATTTGGGCAATTATTAAATGCAAACAAACAAACAAACAAGGGACTTTAATTATATGACGCCATCAGCATGGACAAAGTTGCATGTGAAAATGTGCAAGGATGGCAGTGGATAGCTATAAGAACTCTACATGCATTTCACTTATTACTAATTTTGAAAGTTGCTATATTATTTCATTCAATGCCATCAGTGAAGCTGTTCAAGATTATATCACTAGCAATAATAACAGATGATGACTGATAACTGACAAATAATACCAACATTCAAAAAGTGCACCAACATTTGTGTACATATAAGAAACTACAAAAAATGCTCTGGAAATTCACATATGACTACCTCATGTTTTTCTTGATATTCAGACATATCCAGACGTATAAATCTCTAAAAATTTGCACAATCATCATCACATAATGTTAATAACATGATGCATGTTCATGACATAGTCAGACCTCAGTGATGGGCAAATCCAAATTATCATATGATTTAAATCTGAGATTTAAACACTTGGCGATTATATTCGAGTACTAGAAATTAGCTTGAAAAAACAATCACAAATTGATTATTATTCACTTACCTTCCAGCATTATTAAAACGTTTCATGGAATTTACACTTCTACTTCCATCTCTGCCAATCAACGTCTGACAGCAACAAACTATGTTTGATGTTTGACTGACAGCCTATGATGAACAGTGACTTTTTGGATAAAACACCTGACGTCTTCATTACAACACTGCACCAACTTTCCATTTTACAATGTGTGCTATAGCTAGTCATAACTTGTTTCTTTAAGTTTGGGATTTCACTTTAGATTGCCCTTCAGGAGATTTTACGTTTCGACATAAACATGTTTTGAGATTTAACATATGGACTACTGATTTAAATAATGGACTAACAACTTAAACGGTTCGCTAAAGATTGAGATTTGTGCATACTATGTGATTTGACATCTGCCCATCATTATCAAACCTGCATGTCAGCTACAAGATAGTAGCAGTAAACAGACATCTGTTATCTAACTACTCACAGGGCAGTTTCAATAAATGATCACATTCCATTCCACTTAGGAATCAGTTCTACTCGTCCACTGAAAGCACAGCTGTATCATAAGTCAGCAATGAATTAATCTGAAGTGAACAGATGCACAGATTATGGCAAAAGGGTGCTCAACCTAGAATCAGGCCAGAAATACAGAAAGGTAGAAACTGAAAGTCTGTATTTAAATAAGGAAGATGCTAACATGTCATCAGTGTTTTTCTGTAGACTGTACATGACAAGTCTGCAGTTGTATCTCAGCTGCTTCTACAAGTACTTCTTAACAGCTACATTTACCTGCTTCTTGTCTTTATGTAAATAGCCAGCAACCTGCTTGGCTAGTTCTGTTTTACCTGTCCAACAACAATCAATCATTCAGTTGCCAATGATCATAAATTCCAGCATCTGCAGCTGATGAGGGATATCAATAGATGCAAACAACTGAAGTTTTGGTTCAGAGTATGTCCAAAGCTAGCAAGTTTTATATGCTTAAAAAATTAATACCCTACATAACATGATGTACCATAAAAAGTGACCCATAAGGTCAGTTTTTGGACACCTAGTAGTACACAGATGTACAATTTGAGCTTTGTATGACATACCTGCAATAAGTGAATGTGCTTTCACAAAACTCAAAATGATACACAGGAATAGATGAAATTGCACAGAAATTCAAAAACAAAAATTGTAATCACAAAAAAATTACTAACAACAGTAATTTACCAATTCCCGATGAGCCGAGGAAGAGGAAAACCAATGGATGTTCCTCGTCATACCATCCGTTCTCCTTTCTACGTATTGCTTTTAAACACAAATATACAAACAATAACAATAAATCGTAGTTGTTTTGAAGATCATATAAAAAGTTAAAAACAATACTCTTTTGCTGCTAATTACAGAAGCAAATTTATAAGAATACATTGAAAAAATATCTAATGCTCAGTCGTGATGGAACTGGTATCCAATTAAAATTTTAAAAGTTTTAATTAAAACACTTTACCAGCAGCAACAGTAGAAATAGCTCCTTCTTGCCCGACGATAACTTCACGAAGTCGCTGTTCTAATGGGAATTTGCGGCGCTCTTCTGCCTCTCGCTGTTTCTTGATTTGATCATACTGTATTTTACACAACAGCAACAGCTATGTCTGTTATTATCGCCTGCACAATGCACACACTCCATCAGTCCAAACCCCAACAATGAGCAACGAATGTTAAACATGTTCAGTGACAGCCAAACCTTCTGTTCGCTCTCTTGCAACAATTCCTTGATCTGCTGATTCTTTACATAGGCAAGTGGACGATGTCCAGTCTCATTCTCCAGCATTGGGTTTGCTCCTGTACCACACACACTACAACAGTCATTCTCCATGTTTACCTGGCTTACCTAGTGCTTCCCAAAACTCTTCAATAAATGAACAAGAAAGCCTAGCTAACGCAAAGGTCAGCGCGCGACAGCCTTGCTGGCGAAAACGGATTTTGACGTAAAATTGGCACTCAAGGTCATTGTAGGTCATTTATTTTGC
>Ga0056123_1000194_pt1 | contig 12598 bp, 5 predicted proteins | sample WorMetHEROISLAND_3_FD_71122 | JGI IMG/M metagenome (GOLD analysis project Ga0056123, IMG submission 71122) | Marine gutless worms symbiont microbial communities from Max Planck institute for Marine Microbiology, Germany - Olavius sp. 3 HERON ISLAND ...
GTGGGGTCATTTGATGTGTCACCATTATAAAATCTATCTGGGAATATTTGGTACCAAATTGCTTCTTGAGCCCAATTATTATCTGGATTTTTTGCCCAAAGCAATGATATGGTTAAGAAAATATAAAATATGATGTGTTCATTTTTTTTCATTATTGTTAACTTAGTAACTCTATATTGAGCAATTATATTAAAAGTTTGATTGTAATTTAATGCTTGTATTCAATAGACAATCATGAATTTAAGTACTTCTGAAAACAAACTAACAGCTTATCGAAGTTTATGAAAAAAATACAATTTATATTTGGAATTCATTTGCACCAGCCAGTCGGCAATTTTGACTGGGTTGTTGAAGAAGCCTATCAAAAAAGTTATTTACCAATTCTCGAAATAATTAAACGCTATCCGAAAATCGCAATTGTTTTGCATATTAGCGGCTCACTATTAGAGTGGCTTGAGAAACATCATACTGATTATTTAGATGAGTTGTCAAAGTTGATTGCAACACAGAATATTGAAATATTAAGTGGTGGTTTTTACGAACCAATTTTAGCTGTAATTCCCGATCATGATAAGGTTGGGCAGATAAAAAAGTTAAACAAATATATCAAAAATCGATTTAATTATGAAGCAAAGGGTATTTGGTTAACGGAGCGCGTATGGGAACCACATTTAGTGCAACAGATCTATGCGGCCGGAATAAATTACTTGCCAGTTGATGATTTCCATTTTCTTGCAGCCGGCAAAGAAATTAGCGATTTGGATGGTTATTTTACTACTGATGAACAGAATGCACGACTGGGGATTTTTCCAATTAGTCAAAAATTGCGCTATGCAATACCGTTTCAAGAGCCGTCACAAACGATCAATTATTTAAGCTCCATTGCTTCTGAAGATGGAAAAAAGGTAATTGTCATGGCCGATGATGCTGAGAAATTTGGTGTTTGGCCTGGAACACATGAAACATGTTTTGGCAAACATCGCTGGTTTGAGCGCTTCTTTCAAGCACTAGAGGGAAATAGCGATTGGATACAAACCACCACTTTTAAAGACTATTTCACTAAAAATAAACCAAAAGAACGAATATATTTACCTACCGTCAGCTATTTTGAAATGAGTGAATGGACTTTACCTGCCAAGCGAGGTGAAAAATTTAGTGATATTGTACACAATTTTGAAACAAATGGAGAAATCGAAAAATACCGGCCGTATTTGCGTGGTGGCATGTGGCGCAATTTTCAAAATTTATATAATGAATCAAATTGGATGCAGAAACGAATTACTGATTTATCGATTATTTTCCAAAAATATATGAAAAAATTTCCGATAAAGAAACGCAATGCAATTCAAGATAACATTTGGAGGGCTCAGTGTAATTGCGCTTTTTGGCATGGTGCCTTTGGCGGATTATATTTACCGCATTTGCGGCATGGAATTTATCAAAATTTAATTGCAGCTGATAAAGAAGTCAGTAAATTATTACAGCCTTTTGATGGAACCTATGATTTGGATAACGATGGTTATCAGGAAGTGGATTTGGTATCCGATGAGATTAAAATAATTTGCAGTTCAAAAGGTGGGCAAATTCGTGAATTTGACATTTTATCCAAGAATTTTAATTTGCTGAATACAATGCACCAACATCCAGAAAGTTATCATCGTGATGTTAAAAAAGCGAGTACTCAAAGTGCTGAATCAAGTTCAATACACAATATGATTTTAGCCAAGGAGAAAAACCTTGATGCATTAATTCATATTGATAAAAATCCGCGCTATTCATTAATTGATCATTTTTTTCCAATGAGTACGACACTAACTGCCGTAAGGAAAAATACTTTTGAAAAAGGTAATTTTACTGATCAAGAATTTTCCATTAAAAAAAAGAAATCTATTTTTTTTACTGCCGAAGGATTAGCATTTGGGAAACCGATTTTAGTTTCAAAAAAAATTAGTTTAAATAGGAATACTATTTTAATTGAAATTGAACTTAAAAATATTGGCAAGACTATCGTTTCCGGTTTGTATGCAAGTGAGTTAAATTTTGCAATGCTTGGTGGTCATTCTAATGATCGTTATTATAAAATCAACGGTAAGAAACCGAAGAATTTTTATTTAGATTCGGCCGCAATTGAATACAAAATAAAAGATATTGAAGTTGTAAATGAATTTGATAAATTTTCAGTCCAAACGATATTTTCTGAAGCGACGGATTTGTGGCGCTTTCCAATATTTACTGTATCGGCGAGCGAAGCCGGTTTTGAAAAAGTCTATCAGAGCTCAGTCATCATGCCCAAATGGAAAATAAAAATACAACCTAATAACACGAAAAAGTTTAAATATAAAATCACAGTAAAGGAATTATGAGAGATACGAAAACAAAAATAGCATACTTTAGCGCTGAGATCGGGATTTCGGCGATGTTACCGACTTACAGTGGCGGTTTAGGTGTTTTAGCCGGCGATCATATTAAAGCTGCCACCGATGCCAAAATACCAATGTGTGCCGTTACACTTTTATATAAAGAAGGGTATTTTAAACAACGTATAAACGATGCCGGTCGGCAATCTGAGTTATATCCACGATTTGATCCGCATCCGATTTTAAAAAAATTGCCGAATAAAATTACTCTGCCATTAAGAGCACGTAATGTTTGGATTCAAGTGTATGAATATCGATGGAAGGGGCAATCTGGTAATGAAATTCCAATCTATTTTTTAGATACTAATGTGAACGAAAATTTTCCTGATGACCAAGCAATTACAATGCGGTTATACAGTGGTGACAAAGACCATCGTATTTTACAAGAAGCGATACTTGGATTCGGCGGTATCAGAATTCTTGAAGAATTGAAATATACCGGAATTGAAACTTACCATATGAATGAAGGACATGCTTCATTTATAATTATGGAATTGTTAAGGAAATTCAAGGGTGATTCTAAAGAAGTTCGTAAACGTTGTCATTTTACAACGCACACACCAGTACCTGCTGGTCACGATGAATTTGCAGTGGATCGTTGTGAACGCTTGTTGGACGGACTTTTGTGGAAAGATTTGAGTGATATCCAATCTGTACAAAATGGAAGGTTGCACATGACAGAGTTGGGCTTGCATTTTAGTCGATCGGCTAACGGTGTATCAAAATTGCATGGAAAAGTTGCCCAGGACCAATTCCCAAAATATGAAATTGGGCATATCACTAATGGCGTATATCATCCTTATTGGATAGGTAAAGATTTTAGAGAATTATTTGATAAACGTTTACCGGGCTGGCGCAAACAACCGGAACGGTTGTTAAATATAGATGCTATTTTATCGGAAGAATTGATGGAAGCTCATCAAAGTCATAAAGATTTTTTACTGAGCTATGCCAATGCTCAAACCCAAAAAGCATTATCAAATGAAATTTTAACAATTGGTTTTGCGAGACGTTCAGCCGGTTATAAAAGAGCACGCTTAATATTCCGCGATCTTGAACGACTACGCCAAATCGGAAATGATAAAATTCAAATAATTTTTGCCGGTAAAGCTCATCCGGCTGATGAATATGGTAAAAGTTTGATATACGATGTAGTACAAAACGCCAATAAATTATTTGGTGATGTGAAAGTAATTTATCTTGAAAATTATAATTTATGGCTTGGTCGTTTAATTACTTCTGGTGTGGACGTTTGGCTAAATACGCCGCGCAGACCGAATGAGGCATCCGGTACGAGCGGAATGAAAGCTGCGTTAAATGGTATATTAAATCTTTCAATTATGGACGGCTGGTGGGCCGAAGCTTGTAAACATGGCGTTAATGGTTGGGGAATTGGAGATCCTGCCGTTATCGACGACGAGGCCGATGCCAACAGCTTGTATGAATTGTTGGAAAAAGAAATTATTCCGATGTTCTACAATCATCGTGAGCGCTGGCTACAAATGATGTTAGAATCTTTTATTACCGGCGTGGAATATACTGCTTACCGAATGATTAATGATTATAAAGAAAAATATTATAAAATCAAATAAAGCGTTGCACTGACAAATTGGAAACCGGAAATTCTGTTCAAATTTTACCTACTCGAGAATTCCATATATGCAAAAATATTCGTACAAGACTAAATTTAACAAAATTATTTACCGATGATTTGTCCCTGACAATTTTTCCTGATTTCAAATTGATCAGGGAATTCGTTGATTCATATAATAAAATTAAAGAAGTCTCTGTTTTTGCGAGCGATTTAAACGCAATAATTATAATCCAAAAATGCATAAAATATCTGGTAACGATTTATCGACAACAGTATAATCCGACGATATTCAAGCAAGCAAGCAAAATAAGTAACAATTTATTATCAAAAACGCGAGTAGATAAAACTTTTGTTAGTTTTCTTGAATCTTTTCCAACATCAGATATACACAATAAAGTCGTTACGATAAAAACATATCTCAACGATAAAACATTTGAGACACCAAATTCGGAATTAATTATCGAAGAATTATTGTTTCTTTGGCTAGAAAATCAAAATCCGGCCTATCAAACGTTTAAAGATTTATATAATGACGAGATTTTAGACAATTATTCTGAGTATATTAAAATTATTAAAGAATTGGAATTTATTTCAGATGAAAGCCCAAAGTTTGGTTCCACCAATCTAAATCTATTTGAATTGCTCACAGCACCGGTCAAGATTGCTCCAAATTCATTGCAAAAACAATTAGAATACATCCGTGATAATTGGGGATTTTTATTAGGAGATTATCTTAAATATATTCTGCGAGCATTGGATTTCATCTCAGAGGAAAATAAAATACGTGGAATTGGACCTGGGGAATTTCATATTCCAAATTATGATGGTGATGATGAGTATGAACGTTTTAGTGAAGATAAAGATTGGATGCCCAATGTTGTGATGATTGCCAAAAATGTTTATGTATGGATGGACCAGCTGTCAAAGGAATATGAACAAAATATTTACCATTTAGATCACATTCCCAGTAAAGAATTGGATAAATTAGCCAATTATGGATTTACAGCTTTGTGGTTAATTGGTTTGTGGGAACGCAGTCCCGCCTCCAAAGAAATAAAAAGAATGTGTGGAAATCCGGAAGCCGAAGCATCAGCATATTCGCTGATGGGTTATGAAATTGCCAATGATATCGGCGGATGGGAGGCTTTTCATAAATTGCAACGGCGTTGTTGGCAACGAGGTATAAGGATGGCCAGCGATATGGTGCCGAATCATACCGGTATTGACTCGCGCTGGGTGATCGAACATCCTGATTGGTTTTTAGCGATTGACCATTCCCCATTTCCTGCTTACACATTCAATGGTGAAAACCTATCTAATGATGAACGTGTTGGTATATTCATCGAAGACAAATATTTCTCACGCAGCGATGCCGCGGTTGTATTTAAACGTGTGGACTTTTGGACTGGTGATGAAAAATATATTTACCATGGTAATGATGGCACATCAATGCCATGGAACGACACAGCTCAATTAGATTATTTAAATCCCACTGTTCGCGAGGCCGTAATTCAAACTATCTTGCATGTTGCTCGCAATTTCCCAATTATCAGATTTGATGCAGCGATGACACTTGCCAAGCGGCATTTGCAAAGACTTTGGTATCCTGAACCGGGTGGTGGAAGTGATATTCCATCCCGCGCGGAATTTGGATTAACAAAAAGTGAATTTGATAAACTTATCCCAAACGAATTTTGGCGCGAAGTAGTTGATCGCGTAGCGGAAGAAATTCCGGACACGTTACTATTAGCCGAAGCATTTTGGATGATGGAAAGCTATTTTGTACGAACTTTGGGAATGCATCGAGTTTACAATAGTGCATTTATGAATATGATCAAGATGGAACGCAATGCTGATTACCGAACTACCATAAAAAAGACGCTCGAGTTTGACCCGGAAATTTTAAAGAGATTTGTGAATTTTTTAAATAACCCCGATGAAGAAACTGCTGCCAAGCAATTTGGGAAAGGTGATAAATATTTTGGAGTTACTCTTTTGATGGCAACCATGCCCGGATTACCGATGTTTGGGCATAATCAAATTGAGGGATTTGAAGAAAAATACGGTATGGAGTATCGCAAAGCCTATTGGGATGAACAGATTGATCCAAATTTTGTGGAGCGACACAAATACGATATTTTTCCATTGCTACACAAACGCTATTTATTTTCAGGTGTTAGCAATTTTTTATTATACGATTTTTTTACCGAAAATGGTTCAGTAAACGAAAATGTATTTGCCTATTCAAATAAAGTTGGTGATGAGTGTGTATTGATTTTGTATAATAATTCATACCAAAGTACTTCCGGTTGGATCAAACGATCAGCAGCATTTAAAAATAAATTTACCGGAGAATTATTACAAGTAGATGTAGCTGATGGATTAAACTTAACCAATCAATCCAACCGATACTTAATGTTCCGAGACCACAAAGCCGATTTAGAATATATACGACGTGTAACTGACATTTTTGACAAAGGCCTCTATAGCAAATTAAGTGGATATCAATATCAAATATTTTGGGAGATGCGAGAAGTTATTGATAATGAATTTGGTCATTATGGTGAATTGCATGATCGTTTGGACGGCCGAGGTGTGAAAAGTATAGATGAAGAATTACAATTAAAACTAAAGCAAAAAATACAAGTACTATTTGTCGCTGCTGAAGTTACGCCATTTTCCAAAGCTGGTGGATTGGCTGACGTGGCTGGCGCATTACCCAAAGAAATAGCTGCAACAGGGAAAACAACAGTTGTATTATCGCCTTATTACTCTATTGTTGATGACCAACAAATTGATGTTGTAGATTCGGGAATTAGTGGCAAGATTAATCTCGGTAATATCAATTATGAATATCGATTGTACAGAAAAACTGACGATAGTGGTGTTACATTTTTCTTTATTAAAAATGATCATTTCTACAATCGCGAAGGTATTTATACTGATAAGAATGGCAATGGTTATTCTGATAATAATTTGCGGTATTTCTTTTTCCAATATGTGTTACTTGATTTAATTGAGCGCGGTCTTTTTATCGTTGATTTGATACATTGCAATGATCATCATGCAGCTCTAATTCCATGGATGTTAAAAAATAGAAAGCTAAAAATTCCCACTTTATTAACAATTCATAATGCGGAATACCAAGGAAAATTCAGCTTAGCGGAAGCAGAAACGTTAAAAAATATTGATTTTGAAAATAGAGATAAACGACGGAAACAATTTAATTCTCTGGCAATTGGCATTAGACATTGCAGTGCGCTAAATACTGTAAGTCCGAATTATGCCAAAGAACTATTAAAAAAAGAGAGTTTTGCCTTTGGTTTAAAGCGAATTCTGAATAATAATAAATCTAAATTTAGTGGAATATTGAATGGTGTTGATTATTCAATTTGGAATCCTGAAACAGATAAAAATATCCCATTTAATTATTCACTTAAAGCTTTATCTGGGAAAACTAAAAATAAAAAAGCATTATATAAAAAATGTGATTTCAATTATTCATCAGGTCCAGTAATTGGCATGATCTCACGATTGGTTAGTGCTAAAGGCTTCAATTTAATAATTAATTCGATTGATGATATAGTTGCTTTCGGGGCGAAATTAATAATTCTTGGTACTGGTAATGCGAAGATTGTAAAATCGTTAGGAAAAGTGGAGGAAAAGCGTCCAAATAACGTTAGTTTTCATAATTATTTCAATGAAGAAATGGCGCATCTAATTGAAGCGGGGGTTGATATGTATTTGATGCCATCACGGTTCGAACCGTGTGGTTTAAACCAAATTTACAGTCTACGTTATGGCACAATTCCGATTGTGTATAAAACCGGCGGTCTTGCCGACACTGTTTTAAATTGGAATGGCAAGACTGGAAATGGATTTGTATTTAGTCGTTATACAAAAAAGGCATTGGTTTCAACTGTGAGTAAAGCAGTAGAGTTATATCATGATAAACAAATATGGAAAAAGATTAAATCGAATGCCATGAAAATGGATTATTCCTGGAAAAAATCAGCCGGAAAGTACATTGACCTATACGCAAAAATTTTGAAGGACAAATAATATGAAAAAAGAAAGAGCATTGGCAGCTGTCGTTATGGGCGGAGGACGCGGAGAAAGATTGTGGCCACTTACACAATATCGTGCGAAACCAGCCGTGTCAATCGGTGGAAAATATCGTCTAATTGATATTCCCGTAAGTAATTGCATCAATTCTCAAATTATGCGAATTTATATTTTGACGCAAGTAAATACTGCTTCTCTGCATCGACATATTTTCCAAACTTACAAATTTGACATGTTTACTGATGGAATTATTGAGATCCTTGCCGCTCAACAAACTTTGAAAAGCAAAGATTGGTTTCAAGGTACCGCCGATGCTGTCAGATCATATTGGAATAGATTTATTGCTATGTCCGAAACAGATTTTCTCATATTAGCGGGCGATCATTTATATAATATGGACTATCGTAAATTCTTTGAATTTCATCTTGAATCGGATGCCGATTTAACTGTAGCAACTATTCCTGTTCCTGTGAAGGATGCCCATCGATTTGGAATCATGGCAACAAATAATCGTGACAGAATTACTAATTTTATTGAAAAACCAAATGATTCCGAACTTGATCAATTTGTAAAAAATATTAACTCAAATGATTTTGTATTAGCTTCGCTGGGAATATACATTTTTAAAAAAGATATATTGAATAATGCACTCAAATTCACTGGAAATGATTTTGGGAAAAATATCATTCCGGCAACCATGGAAAAATATAAAACCTATGCCTATAAATTTGATGGATCTTGGGAAGATATCGGAACAATTGGAGCTTATTTCGATGCGAATATTGCATTAACTGATCGCGTACCGGAATTTAATTTTTATGATACTACAAAACGATTATACACTCATCCGCGATTTCTTGCCGGTAGCAAGATTGAAGGCGCTGAAGTGAGTTCATCAATCATCAATGAAGGGTGCAGAATTGGGAAAGCGAAAATTCATCGATCAATTATTGGAATACGGTGCGTTATAGGTGATAATGTGGCATTGGATCATGTTATTCATAATGGTGCTGATTATTATACAAATAATGGTTCATGGACTAATGTTGTCGGTGGAATTGGAAGTAATTCAATAATCAAGCAGGCGATAATTGATAAAAATGTACAAATTGGCAAAGATGTAGTATTAGAGAATAAAAATGGAGTTACGAAAGCCAATTTCGAACATTGCGTAATTAGAAATGGTATCATCGTTGTGCCAAGCCGGACAACAATTCCGGATGGTTGGACAATACCTTAATTATTAATTAGGAGATTTTTATGCATGGGATTGATTATGGAATTGTAACTATTTATCTAACTACTATTGTCTTAATCGGTTTATACTTACAACGCAAGGCCTCACGAGGAATCGATTCATATTTTTTAGGAAATCGCAATTTACCCTGGTGGGCGCTAGCATCATCTGGAATGTCTTCAAATTTAGATATTAGCGGAACCATGATTATAGCAGCGTTGATATATGCACTTGGTGTAAAGGGTTTTTACATTGAAATTCGTGGCGGAGTAACCCTGATTATGGCATTTTTAATGATCTATATGGGGAAATGGAATCGTCGTTCGGGTGCGATGACCTTAGCCGAGTGGATGGAATTACGGTTTGGGAAAGGCACACAAGGACAGGTGGCACGTCTCATTGCTGCGATCGCTTCAATAATTATGACGATTGCAATGGTTACCTATTTCGCATTGGGTGGGGGAAAATTTCTTGATTCATTTTTGGGCTTACAAAGTTATTTAGGACTTCCATCTGAATTTTGGGCGGCAGTTATTTTAATCACTGTAGCGATGATTTACACTGTTGCTTCCGGATTATATGGTGTGGTGTGGACTGATGTGTTTCAAGGATTTTTGATATTTGCGGCGATAATTTATATGGCATCCAGAGCATTTGCGATTACATTACCAGAAGAATTTACGATCTCATTACCTCTTTTTGATGGTGGTTTTGAGCGGTACACTACAACACTAAAAGAGTGGCGCAGTGTTTTGCCTACCACTAAATTAAATGTTGTTGCCGCATCGCAATATTCGATATATAATTTATTTGGAATTGCCGTTACATTTTATATCTTAAAAGTGGTATTGGAGGGCTCGGGTGGTACCGGTAATTATATGTTGCAACGCTATTTTGCCGCCCGTAACGATCGTGAAGCAGGATTATTGAGTGCATTTTGGGTGTTCTTATTATCTTTTCGATGGATATTTATTGGAGCAATTGCAGTAATTGGTGTGTCATTAGGCAGCCAAATTAGTGATCCTGAGTTGGTTCTACCGGCTGTTGTAGAGACACTTCCTATCGGTGTGAAAGGGTTTTTAGTCGCTGGCTTAATGGCAGCGGGAATGTCTACTTTCGATTCTACGGTCAACGCCGGAGCGGCATATTGGGTAAAAGATATTTATCAATTATATATTAATCCAAAGGCGTCATCTAAAAGATTAATGCTACATAGTTATTTGGCATCAATATTGATTGTTGGAATAGGATTAGGATTAATGTTAGTATTTAAAAATATTAATTCAGTTTGGGGCTGGATTACGATGAGCATTGGCTCAGGGATGTTAATCCCGATGTTACTGCGTTGGTATTGGTCACGGATGAATGGTTGGGGATTTGCCATCGGAATGTTTTCCGGCATGATTGCTGCAATCATATTTAAAGCTACTGCGCCCGAAGGAACAACCGAATATGCAATGTTTGCGGTGGCAACTATTTCATCATTGTTGGGTACCATCATTGGTACTTTGATAACGTCACCAACTGATGATAAAACACTTACCACTTTTTATAATAAAACACGTCCGTTTGGAACTTGGAATAGATTCAAAAATAAGCTTGATAATGACGCTGTAGTAGCAATCAACGAAGAAAACAAACGGGACATATTTTCCACGTTTATTGCAGTTCCATGGCAAATAATATTTTTCTTATTTATGATGAGTATCATGTTTAAAAATTGGACGAGTGTAACCATTTTAGGAATATTATTCTTAGTTCTGTCAGCAACTTTATATTTCAGTTGGTATAAACATTTATCTACCGAGGTTAAAGTCGATTAGTTGTGTTAGTTCGTTTATTTAAGGCATATATTGTTGTATCGGTTTTCGGTCTCTCAAATTTCTTAGGTGCGCAAGATGTCTACTGGGAGCCGGTTAGCCCGATTCAGGGTGGGCAAGTAACAATTTATTATAATTTAGAAGCACGAAATATTCTACCTACAACAACCAACCCTTGCTACATTCACTTGGGCTACAACGGTTGGACAAATACGGCAGATTATATGATGGAAAAAGATCCGAACGGATTGTGGAAATATGAATTTGAGATCCCAACGGATGCGACAATAGTAGATTTTGTATTTACGGATTTACTGGGAAATTGGGATAATAATGGCGGCATCGGAATTGATTGGTATATTGATATTTACTCAGAAGGATTGTCGGTTGTGGTTGTCTCACCAGAAGTAGAGAATCCATTCAATAATATTTTCAGAACACCCGTAATAATTCCCGAAAATTTTACATTACCAATTTCAATAACTACTGTTACAACTGATGCACAAGCGGATTCATTGTTTTTGTACATAAATGAGGTGGAGGTCACCAATACAATAGATGATACATTAAAATATAATTTTGATTCGTCAATTTTTATGGTGGGTCGTTATAAAATTAATGCAATAGGTGCAGATGTTAACGGTATTCGTGATACAGTTGAATTTGGAATAGTTGTTAGACAAGAACTATCCAACAAGCCAACTCCGACAACCATCAAACCAGGAATAAATTATTCTGCTACCGGTCAACATACCTTGGCGTTATTTGCACCTCAAAAAGAGTATATTTACATCATCGGTGAGTTTAATAATTGGGAAATAAAAAATGAATTTTTAATGAATAAATATGAGGTTTCAGCTGATAGTATTTTGTGGTGGTCAGAATTCCCCCAATCAGATAATTATATCCCATTTCAATATTTAATAGATGGTGCAATCCGTATTGCCGATCCCTATACAGAGTTGGTGCTAGATTCTTATAATGACAAATTTATCAGAGCTGATACTTATCCGAATATGCCTGAATACCCCTATGAAAAAACTACTGAACCGGTTAGTGTAATCAATAGTGAAGGTAGATATTATGATTGGCGATATAGTGATAATTTTGAAAAACCTCAACAACAAGACTTAGTCATTTATGAATTATTGATCCGAGATTTTATTGCTGACCACAATTATCAAACATTAATTGATACATTGGATTATCTTCAAAATCTTGGTATAAATGCCATCGAATTAATGCCTTTCAATGAGTTTGAAGGTAATTCGAGTTGGGGGTATAATACCTCGTTCCATTTTGCACCTGATAAATATTATGGAGACCGAAATGACCTGCGAGAATTTATTGATGAATGTCATCGACGTGGAATTGCTGTAATTCAAGATATTGTTTTAAATCACTCCTATGGACAATCACCGTTAGTCCGCCTGTATTGGGATGGAAATAATAATCGTCCGGCCGC
>Ga0056123_1000195_pt1 | contig 12597 bp, 9 predicted proteins | sample WorMetHEROISLAND_3_FD_71122 | JGI IMG/M metagenome (GOLD analysis project Ga0056123, IMG submission 71122) | Marine gutless worms symbiont microbial communities from Max Planck institute for Marine Microbiology, Germany - Olavius sp. 3 HERON ISLAND ...
TAAAAAACTAAAAATAGAAAGTGTTTCAGGTTTAAATAAACAAGAACTAATTGTCCAAATCCTGAAGGCAGAAGAAAAAAAAGAAGAGACCTTGCGTGCCCGCGGCACATTAGAAATCTTACCTGATGGATATGGATTTTTACGAAGTGCCGATTTCAATTATTTGCCAGGCCCTGATGATATTTATGTAAGCCCATCGCAGATAAAAAGATTTGGTTTAAAAACAGGGCATGAAGTTGCGGGACAAATTAGAGCGCCCAAATCAAAAGAGCGTTTTTACGCTTTACTAAAAGTTGAAAGTGTGAATAATCGTCCGCCGGAAGAAGTAAGAAATGTAATTTTATTCGATAATTTGACCCCATTACACCCTGATGAAAAATTTAATCTTGAAATTGAACAAAGAAACTTATCAATGCGAATTATGGATTTAATGTGTCCGATTGGAAAAGGTCAGCGCGGATTGATTGTGGCACAACCAAAGACGGGCAAAACCATATTACTACAAAACTTAGCCAATTCGATACGCAAGAATCATCCTGATACGAAGATGATAATTTTATTGATAGATGAACGGCCTGAAGAAGTCACTGATATGAAACGAAATGTGGATGTCGAAGTCCTAAGCTCAACATTTGATGAGGCACCAGAAAGACACGTTGTTGTTGCTGATATGGCACTGCAGAAAGCTCGTCGGATGGCTGAATATGGCGAGGATGTAGTAATTTTGCTTGATAGTTTGACACGTTTAGCAAGAGCACATAATGCGGTAATCCCGCATAGTGGAAAAATTCTTTCCGGTGGAGTTGATTCCAACGCCTTGAAAAAACCTAAGCAATTTTTTGGTGCAGCACGCAATACCGAAGAAGGTGGAACTTTTACAATCATTGCCACGGCGCTTATTGATACTGGTAGCAGAATGGATGATGTCATTTTTGAAGAATTTAAAGGAACCGGAAATATGGAATTAGTTTTGGATCGCCGACTCAGTGATCGACGTATTTATCCATCTTTTGATATTGTTCGCTCAGGCACCCGAAAAGAAGAGTTATTATTATCTAAAAAAGTGTTAGGCCGAATTTGGATCTTGCGCAAACTGCTAAATGAAATGCAAATTGTTGAAGCCATGGAATTTTTACGAGATCGTATGTTAAGAACCAAAACTAACGATGAATTTATGGATACAATGAGTAGATAATAAGTAATTTTAATATATAAATTTTTATTAATTTGGAGTAAAACATGTCATCAATCAAAGCAATAATTGAAAAATATGGAATTAAAAATATTACTGAAGTTGTTTACAATCCTTCCTACGATCAATTATATAAGGAAGAGTTAGAAGAAAATTTAACTGGATTTGAAAAAGGTGTTCTTACTGAAAGTGGAGCAGTCAATGTTATGACCGGCAAATATACTGGCCGCTCACCTAAAGATAAATATATTGTCAAAGATGATATTACTAAAGATACGATTTGGTGGACTTCCGATCATGCACCAAATGATAATAAACCGATTTCTATTGAAGTATGGAATGACTTGAAAAATACAGTACTTGAGCAACTTTCAAATAAAAGATTGTTTGTTGTTGATGGGTTTTGCGGAGCTAATGTGGAAACACGATTAAAAGTACGCTTTATTGTTGAAGTTGCTTGGCAGGCACATTTTGTAAAAAATATGTTTATCCGCCCGTCCAAAGAAGAGCAGGAAAATTTTGGCGAACCTGATTTCATTGTTCTAAATGGTTCTAAAACTGTCAATAAAAACTGGGGGAAGCATGGGTTAAATTCCGAATCGTTTACGGTTTTCAATTTAACGGAAAAAATGCAAGTTATTGGTGGCACTTGGTATGGCGGGGAAATGAAAAAAGGTATGTTTGCGATGATGAATTATTACTTACCTTTGCGCGGCATAGCCGCGATGCATTGTTCTGCCAATAGAGGCTTTGATGGCGATGTGGCAATCTTTTTTGGATTATCAGGTACGGGGAAAACAACACTCTCAACTGACCCAAATCGCGCTCTAATCGGCGACGATGAGCATGGCTGGGATGATGAAGGGATATTCAATTTTGAAGGTGGTTGTTACGCTAAAACAATCAATCTTGATAAGGAAGCCGAACCTGATATTTATAACGCTATCAAACGCGATGCATTACTTGAAAATGTTACGGTTGATAAGGATGGAAAAATTGATTTTACTGATAGTTCTTTAACGCAGAACACGCGTGTTTCATATCCAATTTGGCATATTGAAAATATTGTTAAACCAGTATCAAAAGCGGGTCCGGCCACGAAAGTAATATTTTTAACAGCCGATGCATTTGGAGTAATGCCACCGGTTGCGAAATTGACGCCTGAACAGACTAAATATCATTTTCTATCGGGTTTTACCGCAAAACTTGCTGGAACAGAATTAGGTGTAACAGAGCCACGACCAGCGTTTTCAGCCTGTTTTGGTGAAGCATTTTTATCTGTACACCCAACTATGTATGCCAAAGAATTAGTAAAAAAGATGGAGGCCAATAATTCCTCAGCATATTTGGTAAATACCGGATGGAACGGTACCGGCAAACGAATTTCAATTCAAGATACGCGTGCCATAATCGACAGAATATTAGATGATTCTATTGAGAAAGCCCAGACAAAAATACTACCGGTATTTAATTTTGAAATTCCACTTGAATTGGACAAAGTCGATAAAAACATTTTAGATCCACGCGATACATATTCTGATTCGAAAGAATGGGACGAAAAAGCACACAAATTAGCGGGTTTGTTTATAGATAATTTTAAGAAATATACCGATAATGCTGAAGGAAGAGCTTTAGTTTCTGCGGGACCGCAGGTTTAGGAAAGTATTTCTTATAAAAAGATATTGCTTCTGTTATTTAGTGGGATATTTATTACGAAGGGCGTGTTTTATTCGCTCTACGCCTTCTGTGATTTCAGAGATCGATCTGCAAAAGCTAATTCTTAAAAATCCATCTATCCCAAAAGCAATACCTGGTACAGTGATAACTTGAGCTGTATCAATTAAAAATTCAGCGAGCTTAGCAGAGTCATTGTTGTAATTGCCGAAGTCAGTAAAACAGTAATAAGTCCCCTCTGGCTGGAATACTTTGATACCATCCATTCCGTTTAAGCTGGAAACTAAAAAATTGCGTTTATTTTCTAAAGATGTGCGCAATTTTTCTACATCTAACTGGTTTCCATTCAATGCAGCCGTAGCGGCAGTATCAGCCAATAATGAAGGTGCAGTAGTTTGATGCGCCTGTAGTTTTATCATACTCTTGATAACTTTACTATTACCAACGGCCCATCCCAACCGAAATCCGGTCATGGCATACTGTTTAGACACGCCGTTAACCGTAATCAATTTGCAATTCTCGATCGATTTCTTAACCAATTTTAAACTACTGGCAGCCGTTTTACTATCAAATACTAAGCGCTGATAAATATCATCCATAATAATATATAAATTGTTTTTCTCACTAAAAGTGATGACATCTGCAATAAAATTTTCAGAATAAATTGAACCTGAAGGATTATTGGGACTGTTTAAGATGATTGCTTTGGTTCTTTTCGTTGCAAATTTTTGAATATCTTCGATGGACGGATGAAAAATATCAACTTCAGGAATTACAGATTTTGGGACTCCTCCACATATTTTGACCATTTCCGGATAACTGACCCAATACGGCGCAGGGAAAATTACTTCATCGCCAGGGTTAATGATTGATTGTAAAGCGAGAAATAGCGCTTGCTTCGCTCCCACGGTAGCAATAACATTTTCTTCGCCGATGTCTTTTTGATAATATTTATGTGTGTACTGAACGATAGCTTGTTTTAATTTTCTGGTACCACCAGCTGGAGCATAGCGTATTTTCCCGGATTTGAGCAGATCTTGCACAGCTGATATTGCTATTGCTGGAGGATCTGCCAATGGTTCACCACCGCCCAAGTGAATTATTGATTCGCCTTTTTGGCGTAAAATAGCTGCCTTTTCATTCAGTTTTAAGGTAGCTGAATGTGTTAGGCTTTTGGCTATTTTACTGATACCCATAGACTAGTTCCTCTAAAATGGAGTAAAAATTACGGCAATCTCAAATAAATTTGATAGTAATATTAATTGTGGAAAAACCTACAACCTTGCACAATGTATTAAGGGTAAAAAATATTATAAGGACATCTAATTTAATATTTGTAAATTTCCGCCCATTTTATGAACATTGAAAATATTTTATATCTGAAGAAGTTGGAGAAATAATGAAAAAGAAGATACATCCTGATTATAAACTTGGAACTGTGCATTGCGCATGTGGAAACACCTTTAAAGTTTATAGCACGATTGGGGATCAGCGGATAGATATTTGCAATATTTGCCATCCATTTTTTTCTGGTAAACAAAAATTAGTTGATACCGCAGGTAGAATCGAAAAGTTTGAGAAAAAATACGGCAAGCGCCAAACTGCCCAATAACAAGATAAAATTAAGGACTTCTATTTTTAGCTAAATATAGAAGTCCTTTTTATATCATGAAATTGCCGAGTTTATACAAAATGCAGATTAAAGAATTACTAATCCAAGCAATTACTAAACCATCAATATTGGTTGGTGGACAAGCTGTAATTGAAGGTGTAATGATGCGGGTGCCCGGTGCCTATGCGACGGCAGTACGAGATCCAGAAGGTGTTATCCAAACTGAACGGCATGATTTTATATCTAAAACAGAAAAAAATAAGATATGGAAAAAACCTATTCTTCGTGGAATGATATCGCTTTTTGAAGCGCTAAAAATTGGTATGCGAACTTTAACTTGGTCGGCTGAGGTCGCAACGCCAACAGAAAAAAAGAAAATGGAACAAGGAAAATTTGCTTCTTTTTTTTCTACTTCAGTGGCGATATTAATTGCGTTGGTTTTATTTATGGCTGCACCCTATTGGATAACCACAAAATTATTCTTAGTTGAACGAGAGGCGTTTTCATTCAATCTGATTGCGGGGTTTTTCCGAATATTATTTTTTTTGATTTATCTTGTATTAATTTCATTCTTAAAAGATGTGCAGAGACTTTTCCAGTATCATGGCGCGGAACATCGTGTCATCTATAATTTTGAATCCGGTAAAACAGTTTCAGTCAAAAATGCCCAATCGTTTCCTAAGCAACATCCGCGTTGTGGAACAAGTTTTTTATTTATTGTGATGCTGTCAGCGATAATTGTTTTTTCAATAATTGATACAATTTTCATCGGATTTTTTGGTGGATTATCTGTTTTTGAGCGTATATTTTTACATCTACTTATGTTACCAATTGTAGCTGGCATTGGCTATGAAGTATTAAAATTAAGCGCCAGTAAGGATAATAATATTATTTTTAAAATACTACGTGCGCCCGGTTTATGGCTGCAAAATATTACGACTAAGGAACCAGATGACAAAATGGTAGAAGTTTCGATTGAATCGTTGAAAGTTGCTTTTGGCGATCAATATCAAGATGTAGTTGGCAAAAAGTATATTGCAGAAGCAATTGGATGAAAAATAAGCTACTACAAATAATTGAACGCTTCGAAGAGTTGGAAAAAGCTTTAGCCAATCCTGAAATTATCGCGGATAATAAAAAAGTAACAGAAATTGCTAAAGAACGTAGTGCAATGGAAAATGTCGTCAACGAAGCGCGTAAATATTTAACCTTAACCAAACAAGTGTCTGAATATCATGAAATTATGAAAGGCAATGATGAGGAATTAATTGAAATTGCCAAAGAGGACTTGCCAATCGCAGAAGAGGAATTACAGAAAAGTACTGATAAGCTAAAAATTCTGTTAATACCTAAAGACGCTAATGATGACAAAAGTATTATTATAGAAATACGAGCTGGAACAGGCGGCGATGAAGCTGCATTATTTGTTTCTGATTTATTTAGGATGTATTCACGTTTTGCCGAGCGCTCTAATTGGCAAATTAATATAATGGATGCAAACGGAACCGGCATTGGCGGTTTTAAGGAAATAGTTTTTTCGGTCACCGGCAAGGGTGCTTATGGCATGATGAAATACGAAAGCGGAGTGCATCGTGTTCAGCGTGTTCCTAAAACCGAAGCAAGCGGACGCGTGCATACATCGGCGGCAACCGTAGCTGTTTTGCCGGAAGCCGAGGAAGCAGACATAGAAGTACGCAACGAAGATCTAAAAGTTGATACTTATCGTGCCAGCGGAGCGGGCGGACAACACGTCAACAAAACGGAATCGGCCATTAGAATTACACATCTGCCGACCGGTTTAGTTGTAACATGTCAAGATGAAAGTTCGCAGCATAAAAATCGCGCCGCTGCTTTAAAAGTTTTACGCTCACGACTGTTGGCAGCTGAAGAGGAACGCATCGCATCCGAGCGTGCCAAGGAACGTAAAACCTTAGTTTCTACTGGTGATAGATCTGCGAAGGTTCGTACGTATAATTTTCCACAAGGACGTATAACAGACCATCGCATAAATTATACAGTTTACAAACTGGAAGCGATGTTAGATGGTGATATATCAGAACTTATCGAACGTTTACGAATGGCTGAGCAACAAGAAATCTTGAAAGGAGAATAAAATTTAATGCCCCCATCTCCGCAAAAATCATGGCGGATTATTGATCTGTTAAAATGGGGCAAACAATATTTCCGCAAAAACAATTTTGCTAATCCGCGCCAAGAGATTGAGCTGTTATTACAAGAAATTTTACAATGTACCCGCGTTGATCTATATTTACGCTTTGAAGAATTACTTAACAAAGTACAACTCGCAAATTTGCGTGAATGGATAAAACGTAGGCTAAATCACGAGCCGATCCAATATATTACCGGCAAGGCCGAATTCTATAATCTGATGTTAGAAGTAGATCCAGATGTAATGATTCCGCGACCGGAAAGTGAATGTTTAATTGATGCTGTTTTAGATACGATTCCAATTGATACAGAATTGTCAATCTTAGACATCGGAACCGGTTCTGGTTGCTTAGCTTTAGCTTTGGCCAATGAAAGGCCTCAAGTAAATCTAACAGGCATTGATATATCCAAATGCGCCGTTGAACTTGCACGAAAAAACGACAAAGCTTTAAATATTAGGAATGTGGTATTTTCTCAAGCTGATTTCTTAACAGATAAAATTAATGAGACATTCGATATTGCAATTTCAAATCCACCCTACATTCCTAAAAAAGATATGCCGTCGTTAATGCCTGAGGTAAGAGAATATGAACCGGAATCAGCGCTAACAGATTTTGCAGATGGATTAATTTTTTATCATAGAACAGCTGAAGAATGTCATTCATTCTTAAAAAGAAAAGGCTGGGTTTTTCTTGAAGTTGGATTGGGAAATCATCCTAAAAAGGTGAAGGAATTATTTTTAAATGACAAATTTATAAATGTGGAATTAATTAAAGATTATAATGGTGATGATAGAATTTTAAAAGTACAACTAGTATGAACAAAATGTTGGCACATATTAAAATTTGTCGTCCGTTAAATTGCTTGATTGGCGCATTTTCAGTTATTGTAACCGCTTCAATTTTAAGAAAAATTAATGATTTCGAAATGTGGTTTCCAGCTCTAATTGTAGTTATTTTTTATAATGCCGCGGCAAATATAATAAATGATTATTTTGATATAGAAACGGACTCGATTAACCGACCAAACCGTCCGCTAATTACCGGTACTGTACAACCGCAAGTTGCATTAATTATGGTCATTGCGTTATTTGTTTTTGGCACTATATTAGCCTTTACATTGCCTTCTTTGGCAACGATACTCGCAGTAACAATCGCACTTCCGCTAATGATATTTTATAGTATTTGGTTTAAAAAAATAGCACTGATAGGAAACGTAATAATTGCACTAATTCTAGGATTAACATTTGTCTTTGCAGGTGCCGCTTTGCACGATTGGCAAACAATGTTAATACCGGCTATTTTAGCTTTTGGATTGACACTTGTCAGAGAAATTATAAAAGATATTGCTGATGTTGAGGGCGATCGCAGAGCAAGACTAAGAACCTTGCCAGCTATTTTCGGAGTTAGGCAAACATGGCTATTTACATCTATTTTTGCAATTCTGATTGCAGTTGTTGTTGTAATTCCATATTTAACGGGCATCTATAATAATTGGTATCTCTTTTTTGTGATATTTTGCATTGAGATTCCAATTGGATATATAGTATTTTTGGCAATGAAAAATCCTACAATTAGTAGTGCAAAACAAGCTGCAAAAATATTAAAACTAAGTACAATTGCAGGTGTAATTGCCGTTTGGGTGGGGTCATTCTGATGGCTGTAGATTTTGTACATCTACATAATCATTCCGATTTTAGTTTGCTCGATGGCGCACAAAAAATTGATGTAATGTTAAACACCGTAGCGGATTTGGGAATGAACAGCATCGCCCTAACTGAGCATGGCAATATGTTCAGCGCCATTCAGTTTTTTAAAGCCGCCAAAAAACGTGGACTAAAGCCAATCATCGGTTGTGAAGTTTATGTTGCCAAAGGTAAACATACTGAAAAGAACAAACAAAATGGTAGTGGGAATAATCACTTAATATTATTAGCAAAAAATTATACTGGTTACAAAAATCTGATGAAGTTAGTTACTTACGGATATTTAGATGGTTTTTATTATCGCCCAAGAATTGACAAAGATTTATTGCGTAAATATAACTCTGGGCTAATTGCTTTGTCTGCTTGTTTAAAAGGTGAAATTCCCGAAAAATTAATTAAAGATGATATTGATGGAGCACGCCAAGCAGCACTCGAATATGCTGAAATATTCCCGGGACGTTTTTATCTTGAGGTGCAAAACCATCAAATCCCTGAGGAACATCTAAATATCTCACGTATTGAACGGCTTGCAAAAGAAATTGAATTACCGCTCGTTGCTACAAATGATGCGCACTACGCAATTGCCGAACATTATGATGCACATGACATTCATATTTGTTTGGGGACAAAGAAAAAACGTGTAGATAAGGATCGTATTCGTTATGCAACTGCGGAATTTTATATAAAATCTCCAGATGAAATGCATGCTTTATTCAAAGATATTCCTGGAGCAATTGAAAATACTAGACGTATCGCTGATAGTATTGATTTAGAAATACCATTAGGAGAAAATCATTTACCGAAATTTCCTATACCGGCGAACTCCGCAAGTACAAGTACAGATGAATATCTAAAACAATTATGTATTGCCGGATTGAAAAAATATTATAGCAGCATTGATGATGGAATTAAAGAAAGACTAGACCATGAACTTGCTGTAATTAAAAAAATGGGCTTTGCCGGTTATTTTTTAATTACTGCAGACTTTGTCAACTATGCTAAGAATAATGATATTCCGGTTGGTCCCGGACGTGGGTCAGCCGCTGGCAGTATAGTCGCCTACTCGCTGGGCATTACCGCTATTGATCCGTTAAAATACAATTTACTGTTTGAACGATTTCTAAACCCTGAACGAACAAGCTTACCAGATATTGATATTGATTTTTGTATTGAGCGCCGTGGCGAAGTAATTGATTACATTAAACAACGATATGGTGAAAATTCGGTTACACAAATTATAACCTTTGGCAGAATGCAAGCGCGCCAAGTGATTAGAGATGTGGGGCGTGTTATGAGCTATCCTATCGGTGAAATTGATAAAATTGCAAAAGCAATACCGGATGAATTAAACATCACCTTAGCGGAAGCCATTAAAAAAAGTCCCGAGTTTAACAAATACGCAACCTACACTCACAGTGAGCTCATTCAACATTCTCTAGTTTTGGAAGGTATTCATCGACATGCGGCAACGCATGCCGCTGGTGTGGTAATCGCTCCCGGTGATTTAACAGAATTTGTACCTCTTTATAAATCATCTCAAGGTGATATCACCAGTCAATATGATATGAAAGGATTAGAGGATATTGGTCTTCTGAAAATGGATTTTTTAGGATTACGCAACTTGACTGTAATTGATAAAACTGTAAAATTGATTAAAGATAAACATGGCCTAGATATTGAAATTGACAAGTTACAATTCGATGATTCAAAAGTATTTGAGTTATTTGCCAAGGGAATGACGGTTGGTATATTTCAATTTGAATCAAGTGGAATGCGCGAGTTTTTAAAAAAATTAAAACCCACAGAATTGGAAGATTTAATTGCCATGAACGCCTTATATCGTCCCGGCCCGATGAACAACATTAACACCTATATTGCTTGTAAACATGGTAAAAAAGAAATTAATTATCCACATCCCAAGCTTGAGCCCATCCTGAAAGAAACACATGGGATTATTGTCTATCAAGAACAAGTTATGCAAATTGCCAATGAGATTGGCGGTTTTAGCATGGCTGAAGCAGATATTCTCCGGCGGGCAATGGGAAAAAAAATATCCAAATTGATGAAAGAAAGCGCTAAAAAATTTACTAATGGAGCAGTACAAAAAAGAATTAGTAAAGCAAAAGCTAAAGAAATATTTGAATTGTTAGCAAAATTTGCCCAATATGGATTTAATAAGGGGCATGCCACAGCTTATGCAATTATTGCTTATCAAACCGCTTGGCTGAAAACACATTACACGGCTGAATTTATGGCAGCGAATTTAACCAGTGAAATGTCCAATAGTAATCGAGTGGTTATTTTAATTAACGATTGTCGAAAGTTAAATATTCAAGTTAATGCCCCGGACATTAATATTTCAGATGCTGAGTTTTGTCCAATTGATAAAAACACCATTTCATTTGGATTAAATGCTGTAAAAAATGTTGGATCCAAAACAGTACAAAAAATTGTTGAAGAAAGAAATGAAAGTGGAGAGTTTAAAGATATCTTCAATTTATGCACTAGAGTAGATTTGAGATCTTTGAATAAAAAAGTGTTGGAAAGCTTGATAATGGCAGGTGCCATGGATTCATTAGATAGCAATCGTGCTAAATTGTTTGGTGCGATTGAGGATGCATTAAAATTTGGAAACCAAATGCAGTCTGATGCTTCAAGCAATCAAGTAGGACTATTTTCTGCTAGCGATGGTACGGGAAATACCACAGTTATCAAGCCGGTTTTGCCCGAAGTCGCAAAATGGAGTGAACAAGAAACATTAGATATGGAGAAAGAAGTATTGGGGACCTATATCTCTGGCCATCCTTTGTTAAAATACGCTGATGATTTAGAAGAATTCAGTAATTATGATTTCTCTGAAAAAGTATCAATAATAACAAATCAGAAAATTCAAATCGGTGGAATTATTAGCAATTTTAAACAGCATTTTTATGGTAACAACAACAAGATGGCATTTTTCAATTTAGATTGTTTAGGAGGACAGGCAGAAGTTTTAGCTTTTAGCGATATTTATGAGCGTTATGAACAACTTATGGAAGATAATAAAATCGTATTTATTCAGGGTAAGCCTACCGACAACGCAGATTTTTCAGAATTTAAATTAATAGCGGAAAGAATTATCCCAATTGAAAATTGTCGTGAAACATTGTGTAGAAAAATCAATATCAGACTTACTAGTCAGAATGAAAGCGAAATTGATTTGGACAGTTTATATAATTTAACTACAGAGTATCGGGGGAATTGCAGTTTAATTTTTCACACTGAATATGGTAAACACAGACAAAGAATCCTTGCGCACAACGTAAAAGTTTCTGCACACAAATCATTCTTGCAAAAATTACGTAATAAATGTGGCACAGACAATATTTGGTTAGAATGATTGCAGTAATTCAACGTGTATCGAGGGCAGCTGTGAGTATTGATGGGAATCAATTTTCTAACATTAAGCAAGGCCTTGTAATACTTTTAGGTGTTGTAACAGGTGATGATAAGAGTGATTGTAAATATCTACAAAGTAAGATTGCCAAATTACGTATTTTCCAAGATACTAATAATAAAATGAATCTTAATCTACACGATGTAGGTGGAGAAGTTCTTGTAATTAGTCAATTCACATTATGTGCTGAAACAAAAAAGGGTCAGCGACCGAGTTTTATAAATGCAGCCAAACCATACGATGCAAATAAATTATATAATTTGTTTATTGATTATATGAATTCTGAAAATATTACAGTTAAAACTGGACAATTTGGAGCGAGGATGGATGTGTTCTTAGTAAATGATGGTCCCGTCACTTTTATTTTAGACAGTAAAAATAAGAACTGAATAATAATTTAACGCTGCTTTTGATATTATGAAAAAGCGAGATTCATTTAGTAATTTTTAGACTATTAATTAATGGACACAAATGAAACAAAAAATTAGAATAGTAATGGCTAAGCCCGGATTGGATGGACATGATCGCGGCATTAAAGTTTTAGCCGCTGCCTATCGCGATGCAGGTATGGAAGTAATTTACCTTGGATTACGTCAAACCCCAGAAATGATTGTATCGGCTGCTCTCCAGGAAGATGCCGATGTAATTGCTCTATCAATTTTGAGCGGTGCGCATAACACAATATTCCCGCGTGTTCTTGCATTGATGAAAAAAAACGGTATGGAAGATGTTTTATTAACCGGTGGTGGAATAATCCCTGAGCAAGATATTAAAGCATTGCAAGCTCAAGGTGTTGGTAAATTATTTGG
>Ga0056123_1000196_pt1 | contig 12563 bp, 8 predicted proteins | sample WorMetHEROISLAND_3_FD_71122 | JGI IMG/M metagenome (GOLD analysis project Ga0056123, IMG submission 71122) | Marine gutless worms symbiont microbial communities from Max Planck institute for Marine Microbiology, Germany - Olavius sp. 3 HERON ISLAND ...
GCGGAGAGTACGGCTGCTGTTTTCGAGCGCTTATCCCGACCCGGCCCTTTTCACCTTGATTGCGGCCCGCTTATAGGGCTGATGCAGATTCACAGCAGATAATCTGTCGAAGTTTTACGGCGCTGTAAGGAGAGGTGTTTTTTCAGGCCGGTCCAAATGCGATGTTGAGGCAGATAGAATCCGGCAGATGGGCAAAATCGTGGCGAAAACCGTCCATTCGTGTGTCAAGGGGAGTATTGTCGGCACGTTTTGCTGTGAAGACCTTGAAGCACTTACATTTGCCGATGAAAGTATTGACCTTCACATCACTCAGGACGTGCTGGAGCATGTTTTTCATCCTTCGAAGGTTTTCAGCGAAATTGCACGTACACTAAAGCCCGGAGGAGCGCATATCTGTACTGTGCCGATCGTGAACAAATACAAACCGTCGAAACTTCGCGCGCGAGTAAGCGATGGTGGCAATATTGTCCATCTTGAGCCACCTGTCTACCACAGCAACCCCATCAGTGATGAGGGTTCGTTGGTCACTGTAGATTGGGGGTTCGATATTTGTCGGCACATTTTTGAGGCCTGCGGTCTTTTCACGCATCTTGTTCATATTGATGATCTAAGCAAGGGTATTAGGGCCGAGTACATTGAGGTTCTAGTTACAGTCAAGCCCGACAGAAACGACACAAGTAATGACATTCCATGACATCCTGGCTAACACAAAACTGTTGAGCGTATGAGTCGGATTCGCGCCCCTTTTAAGAGTCGAACCATTTGTTATAAATTTTTTTATATTCTCCGTTCTCCACCAACTTCAATAAAGCGACGTTCACTTTTTCCCTCAACGGGCTGTCGATCTGAAATGCAATCCCGTAACTCTGCTCCTGAAAAATCTTTCCAACAACCTGGACTCGTCCGTGGCCCTTTTTTCGAGCGTAATGCTGAAGAACAGGCGCATCGTATACCACTGCATCCACGTAACCCGCCTCCAGTTGCGAATAGGCCGGCTTGATATCTTCAAACTTTATTGGATCAATCCCCTGCCTGATGAGATACTCCGCAGCAAGGCTTTTTTCAATGGTGGCGATTTTTTTCCCATAAAGGTCATCCGGGTTATTGATTTCACCGCGCAGTTCGTTTAGAGCCACGGTCGTGGTTACGCTGGCCGTAAAGTAGGCAAAAACAAAATAACCCGCTAAAATCCAGAAAAGCCCGAATAACCGACCCACCCATCCTTTGGGGGTCTTATCGCCATAACCAACGGTTGTGACGGTAACAATCGCCCACCAGACCGATTGCCAGATGCCGGTTAAATAGTGTTTTGAGAATTGAGGATTCACCTTTCTTTCCAACAGCCAGATAATATGGGCGGCAGCTAAAACAACAAACAGGAAAAATGCGATGCCGTAAATCAGCCCCGGGGATAATAGAATGGTCCAAACCTTGTTAAGGATCGTTCCAAACAAGGTTTCGGAATTTTTGGTCACCATGATTTGAAGGCCCGATTCAAAATAGGGGTGGGAAAAATCGAGATGCCGTTCCCTCCTCGAGGTGATTCCGATACCGGCAATGGCCAGGTCCGCTGCACCCCGTTTCACTTCATCGAGAAGCTTTGCTGTCGTATTGACGCCGTAAAGCGTATAATTGATGCTCAATTCATCGGCGATTTGCTCCCACAATTCGACGCTAAAACCGGTGTAGCGCCTGTCTTGATAGATCACAAAAGGTTCCAGACGCTTAATGGCTACATTGATTGCTGGTTTTTTAGTTGCCTCCACAGGATAATCTTTTGCTGGTGTGGCTCTTTGGGGCAACTTTTGACCAAGGCTTGCGTTTTCGATCCAATGGTCCACTTTACTACGATTTTTCTCAATCCATTTTTGGGCGTGACGGCGGATATCCTCATGGTCGTCTTCACCGTCAACCATCTGCGCATTTTGCGCATTGATATCTTCATAGGGAATTTGAACCATCTCCGCCAATCGCCGTACCATTGGATTTTGTGATAAAAAGTCCGAGTTGGCCACAACACGGATATCACTAGGGGGAAATCCCATGGTGCAAGGGTTTGCAAGGCATCCGGGCACATTTTCTACGACACTCAATTTTTCTAATTGGGTTTGCCCTTGCGGTAAACTGGGGAAAGGCACTTGAATCCAGACGACGTCCCGGCCGGGAACCAACTTGCCCGTTGTCCAGTTCGGGGTCCATGTAAAAAAGAAAATCGGCTCCCCTTGACGGTATTTTGCAATCGCCTCGGCCATCATGGGGGCATAATCACCCTGAATCTGCTCAATGGTATCGTTTAATTTGTAGGCGCCAAGGTGATGAGCGACATCTTTTCCGCAGGCCCACCCCTGGTTACACCCGATCAGATCCGCTTTCCCATTCCCGTCCTTGTCAAAGAGTTTAACGATCTCGGGGTCTTTAAAGTCTTCAAGATTTGTAATGTTGTATTTTTCAGCCGTACTTCTATCAATCAGATAACCTTGCAGTGCTCCTGCCTTTACCTGAAATCCCACCGGTTCGACAGAACCGGCAACGCGATGATCCTGAAGATAGCGTCCGTGGGAAGGGAACCACCCATTGACCCACAAGTCAACTTCGCCTTTCGCAGCAGCAATATAAAAGGGGAGATTGTCCATCGTTTGGGGGTCGTCAACGAGATACCCTAACTCCTCCAGCAATTGTTTGTAAATCTCGGTGCTGAACCAGCCTGTATCCCATGATGCGCGCGCCATTTTAATGGAGAGCTTTTCCTTTTGTAAAGCCACATCGTCTTCCAAAACAGGCGGCTTATTGAGGTCTGATCCGTAAACAACGCCGGCGCCTGTTATCAATACGGTAACAAGTATCACCGAGATGCCAAAAGTAATGAGTATGCCGCGCCCAATCTTTAATTTCATAGTTAGCTCCTGATGAGTCTCCGGGTTCATATAGTGACATGTGTCCCACTTGGCCCCTGATACATGCCTCAACCTGGCCGCCACCAACATCAATGCTGATCGGCTGTCCGGAAAGGCACCTGCAACGCGCGTTCCGCGTCTGATCTCACGCATCAATCGCTCCGGCGGGTTGTTTATCCGAAGCGACCGCCACCAATACACTGACATTCTGCATTTCACCCGCCCGGCCAACATAATAATGAACGATTCGCCACAAACGGGTGTCGGTGATCTCCATGATGCGGGCGGAGGCAAGAACCGGCATCTCCCGAACCAAGATCATCGCCGCTTGCTCAAACAACAGCGTAAACTTGCTCCCCTTTCTGGTCCAGAGCGCCTTGATTCGCTTGACGCCATGATCCGAACAATGGGTTCCGGGAACCGACGCGGTCAGATAGCAGTGGTGCTGAAAAAAGTTCAGATGACGCCAAGTCAATTCGGTAAAGTCATGCGCTTTACAAGGCTTTGCGCACTCCGGGCAGGGATAGCTTGATCCCCGTTCGGCATTGATACGAAGGTGGGGCTCATGGGGATTTTTATCCAACTCAAGCCGTTGATCAATTAATTCCCAAGGGGGTCTCAGACCCAGGCCCAGTGTAAAATATCGTTTGATTGCATAAACCGCCCCTATCGTTTTATTGGATTCGTTTGCTGTTTATGCTTGGTACTCAATTCCACGTGTTATGTCGAGGAGCCTGAAATGCTATTGCAAACTTCATCTGCACGCGCAGATCCTCCTAACTCCTGTTTTATTGTCCCATTCGGGGAATGGGGGAAACACCCTCGTCTTTAGGCGAAGGCTGTAGCAGGCTCGTAGGGCCAAAAGCGGATATCCTCCGGCCGGCCTGCTGCAGGCAGGCCGAGCGCACGTAGCCGCCGAAGCCACCGCCTTCAGGCGGTTGAGAATTTATTTCCAGTCACAATACTACTTTAAATAATCAAGCTCCTTGGGCAGCGGAACCCCTTTACCCATAGCATCTTCCCCATAGTTTGCGGCGGCCAGGATCTGAAGATCGCCCAGGGCTCTTTTGTCCCCTTTGAATATCACTTCAGTCACTTTTTCCTTATGAATTTTCCCCCCGGCCCACTGGATATCGAGAACGGAGCTGGCGTCGAAACGGTCTTTACCCACCACCAATTCCACCGGACCGCCGTAATGCTGCACAATTTTGGCCACCAGAAGGCTGGGTCGGCTGTGAAACCCCAGTGGAACGGGAATCCCCACCTGTATTGCTCCGCGGGCCACATGGTCATTGAGAATGCCATGGGCCAGTTCCTTACCCGTAGTGAGGTAATGGCAAACATAATAGAGGCCGTAATTAATGGTGTGATCGAGTAGCTTTTCCGGGTCGACCACACCGCGCAGTTTATCCTGAACCTTGCGATAGCTGTCTTTGTACCCTGCTTCGTGAAGGTGACGTTCATAGAGGTGGAGCAGGCGTCCCATCAATTGCAACAGATGAAACACAATGGAAAAGTGGCTGCGCAGCTGTTTGAGTTTCCGGTCGGCATAGCGCAGCCCGCCGTAGATCACGTAGGTGTCAAAAGAGGATTGCAAATTGTGCACCAGCATTTCGAACCGCCGTACCTCCACCTCATTGACCTTGGCCGGAACGACTTTATTGATCTGCACCAGGGTGTACGGTTTATAAAAGTCCAGGGTATCGAAAGTTTCGGCAATCCCCAAAAACTCACTGGCAATTACCACCAGATTGCGTTGCTGCTCTTGCTGGGCTTGGTCGTCAATATCCGCCTCAAGCGGTTCGGCGGTAATGATGGCAGGAAAATCGGTGGCATCAAAGCCCTCTTCCGGCAAAGGGATAAAATTACGCTGAACCTCCTCCAAAATGACAGGCGCTAAACCAATAATGCTGCCGTTGATAAAATCGATGACCGCGTTGCCTTTTTGCTCAAAGGGTTTCGTATCCGGAAGATTGTAAAAAACCAGACGGTTGTTAATATGTTTTTGGCAATAGCCCGCCAGACTGAGATGCCGCATGGTGGCCGTTAGCTCGCGGTAAAAATACCAGCGGGAGCTGTTTTTGGCGCCGTGAAAATCTAAAAAATCCTCCAATACCTGCGTGGTGCCAATCAGCTTGGAATAAAACAATTTGGTGAAGTAGGCTCGATCCGGTTGCAGTCCTTTGGTATAAAGGCAGCATTTTAGAAGATCGGATGAGAACAGATTGATTTTATCGACAAAGGTGATCCCGCAAGAAAGTGCGGCTGAAGGATTATTCAGATTGGTTTGAGGCATGCTGTTTCCCACAATTAAAGTGTCGGCCAAAGCCTGCCATAAGCCGAATTCTGTGCCCCTGATCGGTTTCCCGAACAGGGTTGACGATCATTCATCTAAGGACGCCGGTTGCCCGGAACGCCTCTTGCGACCTACCCGGAAGCTCGGACGGGCCGCCCGCTTCGCCTCCCTATTTGGTCTTGCACCAGGTGGGGTTTACCCAGCTTTTCCAGTCACCTGGAAAACTGGTGCGCTCTTACCGCACCGTTTCACCCTTACCGGGTTTGGCCAGGCGCCAAAGCCCGGCGGTTTGCTTTCTGTTGCACTTGCCTGCGCGTCGCCGCGACTCTCTGTTAGAGAGCACCCTGCCCTGTGGTGTTCGGACTTTCCTCTGGCCGCTGTCTGCAGTCAGCGATCGTCTGGTCGACTTTGACCGGTTTTTTTATTGTATCGGGTTATCCCCCAAAAGGTCAAACATCCTCCCAATATATGATTCTCTGACAGTGCGGGCACATCCGCACCGATTCTTCACGCTGCAATTCATTATATAGTTGCGGCGGAATATTCATGTTGCACCCCATGCAAACAGCGCCGATGGCCGGCGCCACCGCCACATGATCCGGTTTTTGGGCAAAAATCATGTTGAACTTACGGAGATGGCCCGCTTCAACCTCTTTGACCACCTCTTCATAGCGCACGGTAATGGTCTTTATCCGGGCCTGAATTCCCTCTTTCGTTTTTTCCAGTTCAGCCAGTTCATTTTTCAGACGCCCTTGAAACAATTCAAAATCGGCTTCACGCGCCTTAACGGTCTCTTTGGCCGTTTCAATCATTTCTAAACAACCGATCATTTCATCTTCGATTTTGGAGTTGGTTTTATGAAAGTCTTCAATCTCTTTTAGTGTAGCTTGATACGCTTTATTGGTTTTCACCGCCCTCAAACGTGCATCCGATTTGGAAATCTGGTCGCTGTTCAGGCGGATTTCCAGCTCCATGTCGCGATATTTTTTATTCTCCGCTTCCAACTGCTCTTGGTAGGTTTCCAGCTCCTGCAAAAATTGTTCTTTTTCAGCATCCAATTGTCGGATCTTTTCGGGAATAGCCTCCAGCTGAACCGCCAACGCATCTTTTTCCGATAAAATTCCCTGAAGCTTTGCTAACAGTCGAATTTGATTCCTAACCGACATAGTCTCCTTTCAACCAGCCCTTTAACCTGCAACGAAGCCGAACCAATTACATTAGATTTAAACGGGCACAAATGGATCCTTTTCAAAATCGCACGCCTCAATGTTCACCTGGACACCGATCTCGTCCAAAAGGGCCTGCAGCCTTTGGGCCAGCGGCTCCACCATCAGATGCTCCGATGAAAAATGTCCGATATCCAACAACGCCCGTCCCGCCGCTTCGGCATCCCGGGCATTGTGGTATTTTAAGTCTCCGGTCACATAAACATCCGCATCGGTGGCCAAAAACAGATCCATCAAGCTTCCCCCGCTGCCCGTACAAACCGCCGCCTTGTTAATTGCCATGTGGGGATTGCCGACATAGCGAAGCCATTGCAATCCCAGACTGTTTTTGACCTGTCCGGCGAAGTGTTCCAGTGACAGAACCGAAGGTAAATGGCCAACCCTGCCGATTCCCTCCAGCGCATCCTCCTCGTTCACATCGAGTAACGTGACATCAACCAGTCCGATGCGTTCACAGAAGATATCATTGAGCCCTTCCTTGGCGTTATCAAAATTGGTGTGGGCACAAAAAAGCGCCAATCGAGAAGCGATGGCGCGGTTGATGATGGATCCGGGATGGCGGCTGAGGTCCAATGATCGAAACGGTGTCATGATCAGCGGATGGTGGGTAATTAAAAGATCCACATCAACGCTGCAAGCCCGTTCCACCACGTCGGGAAGCGGGTCCAAGGCCACCCAGACCTTTTTAACCGGCCAGGTGGGATCGCCCACTTGCAAGCCGCTGTTATCCCAGGTTTTGGCTAAATGCGGTGGGGCCAACCTATCCATTAAACCTATAATATCGGCTACTTTCATAGTCATCATCGCTCGTTTGATATGCTAAATGGTGGGCGCACCAGGATTCGAACCTGGGACCGACCGGTTATGAGCCGGTGGCTCTACCAAACTGAGCTATGCGCCCGTTATAAACTGCCGGGTTGTAATCAATCGCCGATTATTTATCAATGAAACTTTTTAACTTGCGGCTCCGCGTCGGGTGCCGTAATTTCCGCAATGCCTTGGCCTCAATCTGCCGAATGCGTTCCCGGGTCACGGCAAAATCCTGCCCCACCTCTTCCAGTGTGTGGTCCGCCTTTTCACCGATCCCAAACCGCATGCGCAAAACCTTTTCTTCACGCGGCGTCAACGTGGCCAGGACTTTGCGCGTCTGCTCGGCTAAATTCAAATTTACCGCCGCATCCGACGGCAACATAAACTTTTTGTCTTCTATAAAATCCCCTAAATGGCTGTCTTCTTCTTCGCCGATGGGCGTTTCCAAAGAGATCGGTTCCCGGGCAATTCTGAGAACCTTACGCACTTTTTCAAGCGGGATTTCCATTTTCGTAGCGATCTCTTCCGGCTCCGGTTCACGACCCACTTCCTGCACCAGATAACGCGAAGTGCGGATCAGCTTGTTGATGGTTTCAATCATGTGTACCGGAATCCGGATGGTGCGGGCCTGATCAGCAATCGCCCGTGTGATGGCCTGCCGAATCCACCAAGTGGCATAGGTACTGAATTTATAGCCCCGGCGGTACTCAAATTTATCCACCGCCTTCATCAACCCGATATTGCCCTCCTGGACCAGATCCAAAAATTGCAGGCCGCGGTTGGTATACTTTTTGGCGATACTCACCACCAGCCGCAAATTGGCGCGGGTCAATTCCGCTTTGGCCCGTTTGGCCGCGACATAGCCCTGGTCTATCCCCGTCAAGATTCGTCCATATTGCTGATGACGAATCAGTGTGGTGCTCTCTTTAAAAGCGATCTGCGCTTCAATCTGCTTGATATCCCGCCACATCTGAATCAGGTCGTCCCGAGTCAAAGCACATTTGGGCTTGGCCCACTTGATAAAATCCTTCTGCTTGACCACCTTTTGACGCAACCGTGTGGGTGAAACGCCGATTTTCTCCCCATAGCTTTTAATCATCCGTTTCATGGCGTCAAACCATTCCGACTGTAACCGAATGGTTTTTTCCATGGCATCCACCACGGGAACCTCGAGGCGCCACTCTTTGAGCAGCTCAAATATCTTTTTATTTCGACGGATAATCATCCGACGGAGTCGCCGGGCTGCCTGAAAGTCCAAGTCGTTGTTTAGCAGCTCACCCCTAAACGATTGGTTTTCTGAGTGAATTGTCTTTATTTCATGAATCGCCGCGGTGAACTTTTCCGTCTGACTGACTTCATCAATTTGAGCATCGCCTTCATCCACATCCTTTAGCACATACTTGGGCCGCAACTGCTGCTCGATTTTTTCGCCCAGATCAATTAGAATTTCCACACACACCGGCGCGTCAATGAGGGCGCGTAACACAGATTGTTCACCCGCTTCGATCTTTTTGGAGATGGTCACTTCCCCTTCTCGGCTCAGAAGTGTCACCAATCCCATTTCCCGCAGATACATTTTAACCGGATCGTTTACCGCGCCGAAATCAGCAGCCCTGCTCTTTTTAGCTTTGGCCTTGGCGGCTCTGGTAGGTTTGTTTTTGGCTGCGGCCGTCCCATTTTCCACCACGTTGATCCTTTTCGCCAAGAACATGGTAATGACTTCGTCAATGAGCTGACTGGAGGTCGTCTCTTTGGGAAGCGCCCGCTGAATGGCGTCGATGGTTATGGAGCCCTCTTTGGCCCCCTTTGCCATAAGCTTCTCAATTGAGTCCAGTAATTCTGTTTTGGCCCGGCTGCTTAAAGCTGTTTGCGCCGAAGCCATCCTCTTTTTTGTCCTGGTCTTTGGAGTGGCGCTCTTTTTGGAGACGGTCTCCTTCTTGATGCGGGTTGTTTTTTTCGGCAATGTTTTCTTTTCAGCAGTTGTCTTTTTGACACCGGTTGTTTTGGCCGCCGCCGCTTTATTCAGGGTGGTTTTCTTTTTTGTGGCGCTCGCCTCGGCTTGTGTCACCTTTTTCTGGGCCGCTTTCTTTTTGGCGGGTGTTCTTTTCTTTTTTGCCGCCGTCTTTTTGATCGCGGCCGTACTGTCAGCCGTCACCTTCTTCGGAGCCGCCTTCCTTTTCACAGAATTCCCTTTTCCCGGGGTTGCCTTCTTTTTTATTGCCGTCGTCTTGGAGGCTGTCACCTTTTTCGGAGCTACTTTCTTATTGACGGATGCCTTCCGGATGGAAGATTTTTTCGCTCCAGTACTTTTTTTACCAGGTAACGCTTTGGCCATCTCATTCACCCTCCGTATCCTACGTTCCATATTGTCAGCCATTTATGGAGGCTGATCAAAAATCGTTTATCTACCGGGTCGTATCACTCGAATCATTAATTGCATTTGACTTACGGGCCGCCTGGCCCATCTGCTCCAGTAAACGGTTAACCTTCTCTTGATTCCCGGACGCCTCGGCTTTCTTAATTGAATCAAACAGGTCGTCTGTTTTCTGGGTTTGGCGCGTGTCAAACTGCCGGATCAAGCGTAAACAGCCCTTTTTGCTCCACCGCTCCTCTTTCATCGCCAAAGCACTGATGATTCCCCGTTCTTTAGGGTTATCAGCGGTTTCAAGCAAACGCGCAATATTAAACTCCTCGGTGTCGTTAATTTCAATCACATGCCGGGCGATCTGTTTGATCCTCGAACTGGTAAAAAAATCGACCACCCCACACTGTTTGACCAAGGAAATACCGGGCGCATATTGGATCATCATGGTCAAGAGTTGCACCTCCAGTTGATCGGCCTGCAATGTCCGCTCCGACTCCGGGATGTTTCGGGTTGTCCCTCCACGTTGCCCAACAGAACGGGTTTTGGTCCCCTGGTGTGTCCGTTCCAGAATAGCTGACTCATCCACGCCGATTTTTTCGGCTATCATTTTGACAAATAGACTCCGGGCCACCGGGTCATCCACCGCGGTCAGGAGCGGGCCGATATCGTTAACCACCCGTATCTTTCCGGAAACACTGTGTCCGTGCTCACGCAGGGCACAATCCAGCGCAAACTCAATCAGCCCCACCCCCCAGGCGGCATTCTCCGTAAATACTTCACCCCCAACTTCTCTCACGTAGGTGTCGGGGTCATACCCGTTGGGTAAGGCGAAAATCTTAAACTCAAGCCCCTGGTTGATGAAAAGGGGACCGCTACGCAGCGCCGCTTTGGCTCCGGCTCTATCGCCATCAAAAACCAGGATCACTTTCTCCGGAAATCCCTTTAATTGCCTTACATGATCCTCGGTGAGCGCCGTCCCCAAGGTGGCTACCACATTGCGAACCCCGGCCTGGTAGAGGCTGATCAGGTCAGAATAGCCCTCTACCACATAGGCCAGTTTTTCGTTGCGGCAGTGTTCACGGGTTAAGTGCAACCCGTAGAAAAGACGCCGCTTACTGAAAATGGGCGATTCGAGCGAGTTGAGATATTTGGGCATTCCTTCGCCCAGTATCCGCCCGCCAAAGCCGACAACGCGGCCGCTGTTGTTGGCTATGGGAAAAATCACCCGGTTGCGGAAACGGTCGTAATAGCCCGAACCGCTTTTTTGGGGCTGAACCAACCCGGCGGTCCGGGCGGTTTTTAACAGCTGCTTTTGGGAAAACACCTGCGTCAGCGCGTCCCAGGAATCGGGCGCGTACCCCATGCCGAAGGTCTTGATGGTATCGGGGGTAAAGCCCCGTTCCCGCAAATATTTTCGCGCCAGTCGGCCGGCAGCTCCTTGCAGTGCTTTTGTATAAAACTTTTGGGCGATTTCATGCGCCTGGTATAATTGCTCTTTTTGGCGCAGGCGTTTTTGATCTTCTTCGGATAATCGGCCACGGGGCAGATCCACCCCATATTGAGCGGCCAATTGACGAACCGCTTCAGGAAAAGCGAGACGATCATATTTCATCAGAAAATGAAACACATTGCCCCCCTCACCACATCCAAAGCACTTAAAAATCTGCATCTCGGGATTGACGGAGAAAGAGGGCGTTTTCTCGGAGTGAAACGGGCAAAGACCAACATGGTTTCTTCCGGTTCTTTTTAGACGCACCACGTTGGAAATAATTTCAACGATATCGGCCCGGTTACGAACTTCGTCGATTTTTGCTTCAGGAATATAGTTTGCCAAGGACCGACCGCCTTTGGACAGTAGACTGGATCACCTGTTTGACTTTTTCAATCAAACAAATCGCTATTTGATTGCCGACAATCCCGAACAGCCCCATTCAAAAAAGCATACTTGACATGGAAATTATAAATGTGACAAAATATAGTGATAATAGTGTGTTGTCAAGGTGGTCGCAGGTATAATTTCCTGAAATTGCGGAAATTGAAATTTTTAAAAACCGAGTCAAATTGGACATTGTAACCACAATCCCAATAGACCCGAACGATACTGTAAGGCTCCCTCATGGCCCGCATTGAAGCGAACAACTGGATGTGGTGGATATTCTCATCGCGCTGTGAATCGCTTAGAGACCCCGATTTTTACCATACCTTTTTTCATGCCCTTTTCGTTCCCTGGCCTTTTTCTCTCATAATTTACGGCAGCGGCGGCCTGCCGAAACACCCATCTCCATCACCACTACACGGCTCCATACGGCTGTATCAACTATTTAAACATGTACCAGGCCCCCTTTGTCTTCGCCGTTATTTTCGAAAGCTTCTTCCGCAACGATAAATTCTATTTCCGGAAGGGTCAAGAACCATGGTCTTCCCCAGATCCGCGATTGACAAGGGATTTATAACGAAAAAGGTTGAAAAACCTCGTTGATTCAGGTAGATAGGAGGTGACAGATCAACTCACAACCCTCACCAACGAGGTGAAAACAATGATAAGACAAACCGTACTGCCTTTCAAGCTTGAAAAGACAAACGACTTGATTACCCCCCATGCGGGACTGGCCCTGCCAGGTGAATTTGCCATGGGTTTGGGTCTGTTGAAAAAGCTGGATCGACATCTGCCAAAACCTGGTAGCGGCGCAGGCTATGCCCCCGGCAAGCACCTGTTCCCGCTGATGCTTATGCAAAACGGCGGTGGCAGGAGCCTGGAAGATTTGCGGCAAATCAGAAAGGATGACGGCCTTCGTGATCTGTTGAAGCTGGAGCAGATGCCGTCAGCGGACGCCACCGGAGACTTTCTTCGTCGCAGCTTTTCAAATGGCGGCCTGGAAGGTCTGGGCGAAGTGAACCGCCGGATACTCCGGCGCGGCCTCAAACATGACGGGATCAAGGGCTGCACGCTGGATATTGACGCAACGGCCATA
>Ga0056123_1000197_pt1 | contig 12563 bp, 9 predicted proteins | sample WorMetHEROISLAND_3_FD_71122 | JGI IMG/M metagenome (GOLD analysis project Ga0056123, IMG submission 71122) | Marine gutless worms symbiont microbial communities from Max Planck institute for Marine Microbiology, Germany - Olavius sp. 3 HERON ISLAND ...
AATGACAGAACAACAGTGCATGGAAGGCTGCAAGCCCAGAGAAGCCGCATGGCTCAATAAACTGGCCGCGTGCGACAACGTTAAAAATGTTACTAACAGTTAAGCAAAGAAACATTAGAACAAGAATAAAGGTTAACAGAATAAAGGTTAACAGAAGTAATCATTCAGTTGTCAGTTTGTGCCGTCTATTTCCTGACATGATATAGTATCATGCAGTTGGCCTATGTTTCACGTCATCAGTGTCTGCCTGTATACTGACACTGCGTGGATCGCTCGTTAGTGATGCCATTAGCAGTGATTTGTCATTGATTTACAGCCATCATTCGTGTCCTGTCCTGTTAGTCCATCATATTCACGTAATCACTGACGGTCGAGTGAGAGATTTTGACGGCGTTTAGCGGCTGACTGCAGTGGCTGATTGGGCTTCAGCGGCTGCAGGCCTGACGCGCCCGGCGATGATTGTTATAGGCCTACGTCACGGGTGCCTGACACCTATTAACCTTTCAATACAAACGGGCCCGGGGGTTGTTTTACCAAAAATACGGCAGTAGCTTTTGCATTGTGCATGATCCGGTGAGACATTGTTGACACTGTCACGTGCCAACCATTATCTTCACCGACGTAGACGTGCATCGTGAGACTATAGACTGCAGAATCTCGTTTTGTACGGTGTTGCTTGTCCTGTTGTTCCGTTCCGTTGGCTAACTAAGTCTTCAGCGACGGCCTGTCTTCACAGCGCAGCTGATGAATTTTTCCTGCTGATGCTTTTGTTCGAAGACATCAGCAGTCTTAGAAGCCACACCGATGCCATATTCCGTGTTCAGGATTGGAAGCCGTCGTTTCATGGGTGGGTGGTATGTGTAGTGTTTTCAACCAGATGCCATATAGAATTATGGAGTGAAACATGAATTAATTATGAAATACTCTAGTGTGACATTTCTGAGGTAAGGTGTCCGTTTGGCCTATCGTCTATGATTTTGTGCATTTACTTTGGTTGGTTCTGGACAATAATTGTTGAGACTAGAGAGCTGTAGGGGCCTACCTATCAGAGAGAAAAAGTGAACGCGAAGGTGCGTGCGCGCGCGCATGTGGCCGAGTTTCCGGTTGTCTGTTTCGTGATAAGTTGTCGGCAAAGTTAAGGTTTCCGGTTTGCGTCATCACGTGTCGTCATTTATGCTAACAGGTGAACGTTGCTTCAACAAGTGTTTGCTAGTACTAGTTTGCTTACTATGGCAAGCCTATAGTCCAGAAGGCTGCACTTGGCCGTGTTTTTACGCCTCTCAAGAACGTAAATTCTGGCAACCGATTGACCGAATTCTCTGCACGCGATCCTTCTGAACATTATCTTTCTAGCATTATCTTGTGCTTGGAAGATATTTGGAAGAGGACATGAACACTGGAAAGTTATCGCCACTGCAGTGCATACTTGGGCGCAATTATTGCTTTTTAATTTTCATTCTCGTCGTCTAGGGCCCTAGTGGTGATAATGTAGTACGTAGCGCGATATGACCCGTGTGTTGCTCACGCCGTTAACCTTATGGCTTGGCCACGCTGGCGTCGAAGTCGAATTGGACAAAAAGTCGCCGTAGACTTTTTGTCGCCGTCGACTTCGACGCCAGTGTGCATGGACGAGACTTCATTGCATTATAGACGTGAGTGACAGTCTGTCCAGCCACAGAAGTGATAATACAGTTAACTGAAGATGATAGAGGGATCGCGTGGAACATTAATGAAATAAACGGCATGGTCAAGGAGCGAGTACAAGTTGAGAGTTTTAATTTAGTCAAGGACGGCCGGTGATTCATTTGTCATCCATGCCGTTAACCTGTCGAATTGAGTGGTCCCTCTGTATGTACAGAAGCTGACCCGTTATAAACAACATTTAAAAGCTGACATTCCAACAGTCGAACGAACGCGATGTGCCCCGCTGTACCATTGACGAGCTGTAAACATTCAGTTATCATACAATTTCATAGTCGACGTGTCGCCTTGACGGCGTCGAGCGTGACCGATACGCTGCTGTAGTCTTTAATAATAGGCTCGCTCAGCTCAGTCGTTGCACGTGCTAGGCTCGCTCGGGACCGTTAGGCTCGCTCGCGCCATTTACTTGCGATAAACGTCACTCAAAACTTGATCGTTTATTGGAACTATCGAGCGCCGCGCTCTATGGCCTGGCACTCCTGTCATTAGCGAGTGCCTCGTCCTAAATGTCAGCCAGTACTTAAATGCTGCTGCTCTTCACTTCCAGTCTGTATTATAACCCTCGGTTACATCTACACTGTGTTTCAAAAAAGTTTACCCTTTTTGTTTTCACCATAACTAAGTCAGATGTTGACCGATTTTAATAATATTTGGTAGGAATGCAGCTGAGGAAATTTGCATCAAACTATATATTCCTTTCATGACACAGTGAAACACATGTATGAATATTATGCACAATAAAACGGTAAAGTTTATTACGCAATTACCGCGCAGTTCGAGGTCGTCCACTGTCACTTCTTCTCACTGTCATACTGGTGTATCATAGTTTTTTTCAACAATTTATTCAGTCCACACAGACCCCAACCTTTATCCGGAAACTCTCTATATTAAAAGTTTTTTTTTCACTCTGTTTACTTAAAAATTTGTAGAGATTTCCCATCAACATTCTGTCAGTATCGCTGAAACCCATGTTAACGGCAAAGCGTCGTCTGCGACCAGGCAATGCGTGCTAGGAGCCCATCGACTTAAATACCTTAGAAGAAAAAAGGGTAAAAATAGTATTATGCCATGAAATTAGCAAAGACCTCTCATGCAAGTAATATGATGCAAGACTTGGTTAAACCAACTCATATTGCAACCACAAAAGCTATCTGAATCACGATGTTTAAATTGTTCCAGTATTGTATTAGAAGAAAATTGAATCGCATCTTGAAACTTAAACTAACGACGCTCAACGAAATAATCTCACACTTGTTGCATATATATAGTTTTGTAGCAAATTTCGTCTGCTACATTTTTGCCAAATATTATTTAAATTGGTTTTCATTTCACGTTGTTATCATGAAGGTCACTAGGGGTGAACTTTTTGTAGATCACAGCTCTCCGATATGGCATGTGTTTTATGGTCTGGTGCATGCAGAGTAGTGCGTTCAAGTATTAATAATAATTATTATTATCATTATTAATATTTATGTTCTTTGAAATTATTTGTAGTTTTTGAGTGTCTCCAATGTCCAGATGCATAGGCATTGGATGCTTACTTAATTGCACAAGACCGTCCTTCGTGGCAAGCTGTCGCAACGGCCTCCAGGGTACGCGAGCAATGACGATGATGATGACGATGATAACAGTCCAGTGATGTAAATGCACTGAACATGACAACGACGTTGATATTATTATCCTAGACAGACACAGATGCACAGAGGAAAGAAATATATTTTCTCGATATCCGTCACTGTTTGTCACTGCTATCATCATTGTTTATTACGCCACAGGGGCAGCACAAATGGTTATATACAAAAATACATTAAAATCATAAAGCATACAAGATTAAAATGACTAAAAGTGAACACTATGCTTAAAAAAACATGTCCGTATCACATCTTTCACCATACTTTTACTGTTCTGTATGCTACTGTATTCAGACCATATTTTGATGCTAGTCCTAATATTTCAAATCACACGCTGAATCTACACGCTAATGTCCTCAATATAAAATTATCAGAATACAGTAACTTAGTCAGAAATATCAACTGTCTTAACTCAATCAAGTATGTCAACGGTGTCAACGAAATTCTAGGCTTATCAAGGCTATAGTGTTTTCTTTTTGACAATAAAACACACGAGGCAAAGCCTTTACGTCGGTGAGCTGGCGCCATTCTTTGCTGTGCCGATTGCTTCGCCAAGATGTAGGCCTAAAGTTTATCTTTTTAATTCGTCACAAAGCGTAGCCCGTGCACTGAATTATGCCTTCGTCGACATTTCCGTTCCCCTGGGTCTCTGTTGCGTCTTCATTTCGTCAGTCCTCCTCCGTTCAATGTTCATGTCTTGTCGCCGTTGTCGGTCACCTCTGCTGGGTTATATTGGCATAGAATTAGCAGTTTTCGTCAAGCGTGCACAAGTAGAGATTAGTGGAACAAGTCAAGCAAATTACATGGCGCACGCAGACGGCGTACTCGTTCAAAATTCGGGTCTACTCTGTACTGGTGTAATCAACGAAATTCTAGGCTTATCAAGCTATCATTGTGTATTCATATTTGACTGCATCATCTGCATGGGTTTGGTCGGATCAGTAACTTGACTTGTCGGGTTACGAAAATGGACTCGTGTACAGCTCTGGGTACAGAGAGACGGCGCACTTGTTCAAAAATCTGACCAGGTGGTCGGTAATGGGGCTGATTCTTCTGTGCCCGTGTACGTAGCGCGTGCAGTTTGGACTTTGGTAACTACCTATACAGTCTGTCACTGGTCGTTGAGTGGTGACGTACCGTAGTGGTTTCACAGCACTTGAGTGGTGACTGGAGAGGAACATTGTTAGTGACGGCGTGTACATTGTAGGGCACTGTGAACCTACGTTGATGCGAGCCACTTCACTGCATAGTGGGTGGTACACTGATTGGGTAGCAGCCTAGCAGGTAGGACGTCTGACGGACAAGTGCTGTTGTCACGTGTCCACTAGGCCCTATATCAGCGTGCTGAGAATCTTTACCCAAGTTGTTAATGACTGAGCCGCTATCAATCACGCTGAGTGCATTTTCAACGTTGGTGACCAGCTCTTCCCAGAAATCGCTGATAAGCTTCGTCCCTGTGGTGTGTGGTGTTGTCATAACTCATAACCCAAAGGTCGTAATAATGCAAGCGTCGTGAAGTCCCCGTCCGGTTGATGAGCATTTTCGTTTTTGTTTTTGTGAAATAATATAAATAATGCATGTACCATGTGAATGAGTATAACTGTAAACTGTCCAAAGTATGTTCCGTATTATGGTATTAGGTTGATAGCGTAAGAGTGTGAAAACGCAGGTGGCCAATATGACATGCGGCATTCCCTGCTATGTCAAGATTGCATTTTGTTCGTTGATATCTGTTAACGTTTACATATAACTGTTTGATTTCTGAAGCTATCATCACTGCGTTCTGTTGTGTGAGATTGACATGCATACTGAGTCTGAGTCTGAAGACTGAAGTTCTTGTGGCTGCCAAGCCTGCCATGCCAAGTAGCTGTTCTGTGCATTGTGCATTTGTCCGTGTATGATTCAGTGACATGACCTCGTGACCTTGATATGACATTGTCTTTTTTTAACTGTGCAAGTTCTCAATGTGTGATGCTTCTGATTCTTAATATGTGGCTACAATATTGACAGGATGTTTGACGATGGTAGGTCCATCGCTTATGGCACATTTTGTGCCTGGTCTTTATAATGCTTGGTGACCTTGACTGTTGACTGTCTGAACTTATAATGATATCATTAGCTACACTTGATATGTTTCTTCACTACGTTGGTTATAACTTTCAAGTACAAAAGATACTCAGCAATGTCTCATTTCAGCAACTTTTCTATGGATTATTAGTCAGGAAAAATGTTGTGCTGATTTTAAAGACATGCCAATATCCCAGGCAACAACGAGCTGACACTGCAGCTAAGTCAGCTCTGGACTTACCCATCACAAAATTTGAACTTTCACTCTGTGTGCACGATGTCCCTTGCTTTGAAGCATGGCAGGCTATTTGGAATAACTGTGGAAATGCACTTCACAACTGCACGTTCTGCTGTTTTTGGGTGTCAGGCAAAATATTTTTCTGTTTCTCTTTTGAAAGACTTATTTGAATGTGTTGGTTGACAGGTTGTCAGTTTTGAGCTTTTTATTCTCAATTAGGGTCATCTATGGGACAGACAGACAGACAGACAGACAGATGGTATGCAGTACATACTGTGGCCTCTACAGGGATTTGCTAAGCAAGTAATTTTCAGTTGTTTGTTCAGTAATTTTTGCTAAAATTTGATGTGGTTGGAGATTGTAATATCTCATAGTGAGCACAACATCAGACAATTTGGCAAACTTTTGCTATTTTAAACTGTATAATTTTTTCGGCGGTGACTTAGAGCTCATTGCTGCATAAATGTAATTTATAGTTTCCTTTAATGTTCTTCAGTTGACATTGATGGATCTCGCGGGCCGGCTGGCGGGCTGCTCGCTGAGGTATGTGAGCTTTGTGGAGCGCCAGTTTATAGCTGAGGCCATCCCGTGCATTTTATGGCACCATTGCCATTGTTGACACTAATTTTTAACAGTCCACCTGATTGGCCTGGATATCGTTGAAGTCAGACTTGTGCTATTTGTGCTGCTTCAACTCTGCTTGAGTTTGTACTTGAACCCTTTACTTTTCTCATACTTGGCGGTTGAACTTGAACTTGAAAGGTGATGGACTCTGAAGCTTCTTGGCTTTAAACTCCATGTCTGTCCAATATCTGTCAAGTCTCGACTGGAAAAAGTTGACAGCTTCCACATCATGTTGTGGTGAAGCGTCTTGCTTGCACCACAGCATATATAATTGAAAATATGCTGTGCTTGCACTGTCTGCTGCCGGACAAACGCGACTGGTCAGTGACAGACCGTCTGCCCCATGCCAAGACTTTTTGAACTAATGTCAGCCAGAACTCGTAATATTTCGGAATTCTTTTCTCCCCTATTGCGTGCGATATTTCGATTACCCTAGGCCCAGTATTGTAATGATTAATTATATTGTACCAGTTGTACCAATCCAGCCACTGGCTGTTACATGAAATAAATCATTTGTGACTATGCCAATGGCAGGCTTGATCACTGACTAAAAAGTTTTTACGAAGTAGCAACCTGGATTGTGATTGAAAAAGTTTCACATTATGTCCTCTGGGTATAGATAAACTGCAGGCGATAGCTGGAAACATTAAAGCAAAAAAAATAATTCTGTACTCTGCAGTTTGTTTCTTATGCTTCACTTCTTACGGCAAATTGTTGACATTAATTTTCTTGAAATGTGATGCTCTATGAATATACCCGGTAGTGTTGTCTTTTCTAACAGGTATAATTATCAGTGGTATTGCCTAGAAACACATTATATGTACCGTGTATTTGTAATTGCAACAGATACTTAAGATATCTTAGGTTAAAATTTACTGGTCTTTATTTCACTGTTTATAGGTACAGATTAACTGGCGTCAGGGAGGGCATCCAACTGTAAAATAAATTGTCCACTCAATACCCCTCAGTGGGAAAATGGCCAGCATTGATAAATCTGGAAAACCAGGAAAACCCTCTTTGTCCAGCGTATTAACCGAGCACAGACATCAATGTTAGACTATTGCAGTTATTTTGCTGTTTGTTCTTCATGTCGCCTCTTAATCCATATCCAAAGATATTTATTGAGAGCATCAAAACAAACATAACAAGTTGATTTTAACATAACAAAAAATTGGTGTCAACTGACCCAGCTGATATGAGTAGAAGAGAGTCAGCAAGTACGTACAGCAAGTCCATACTATAAGTATTAGGGCAGTCTATCTAGTTGAATGAAAGATGACAATGTCTGTTTGTGAACAGTATGTCGCGGCACAAACTTTGGTATCTCGCACAGCGAGGGACACTACAACCAGTACCGAGCCCGCTATACCAACTGTACATACGTCGACGGCAACTTGGAACTGGTGTACCTGACCAACACCAGCTACGACATGTCTTTCTTGCAACACATCCGGGAGGTGACCGGGTATGTGCTGATCATCACCTGTTACATGGACTACATCCCACTGAACAGTCTACGGGTGATCCGTGGTAGGACACTGTATGAACATAATGGACGATACTACAGCTTGTATGTGGCGCTCAACTACGATAACAACACTGAAGGTGTTGGACTGAAGGAACTACGACTGACGTCACTTCACGGTCAGTACACCCTCATCAGTCTGAACACTGTGCATCTCTTTATTACAGCTGCACACTGTCTTTACTTTGTGGTCCTTGAAGTAGCTGTTCTTTGCTTGGGCCACATTAAAAAATACCGGTAAGATAGATTGATTAATTGATCGATTATAGACTTATAGTCAGCACTGATGTCCAGTGGCATAGCAAGAAAATTTTTCTGGGGAGGAGCAAATATGGGGTGAAAGCATCCACATAGTGAATGGGGCAGTTATGGAGTTTGGAAATATTGTGAGCTCTCCTATAGTAGTTCTGCAGTGACGCTGCTGACAAGTTGTACTTGATATCTAGGCTTTGTAGAAAGCTTCTTGGAACAGTTTCACTGGGACCTTATTTGTAGTTGCATGGCTGTCCTGTTCTCTGAATTCTAAAAAAAAACATATTTTACAACTTAAGAGAAGTGGTATTTAGAAGTCCAGGGGAAGGAGGAGCATTAGCTCCATTTGCTTCATACCGGCTACTCCACTGCTGGCCCCTCTTTGATGTCCTCAAAGTTATTTTGTTGAAGTTTGCATAAATAGTTACTGAAACTCCCCTTTATCATGTCATGTCGCTGTATATAAGCTTACATACACATACTACAGTTATAATGAGCTCACAGCGCTCTATGTACTACATACAGTTTCTATGTAGAAATTGTTTTGGTAATGGACGGTGGACCCAGTAGTTTAGCAAATGCTGAAAATCGGTTTCTCTAAACCAACTGAAAGCTTTAGAACCTAGCTCATAGGTAAACAAGAGACTAACGACATTCAGTAGCTGCATGCTAGACTTAAGTGCATTTCTAATATTATTTTTCACTGGTTATTATTGTATTATTTTAATGATGACTGTTGACAGAATGTGCAAGCTGCAAGTTATGACGATGTAGTGTAATGTGGTGTGGAATTTCGTGCTGTCGTCATTACAGTTTTCCACTGATGTGTGTTCAGAGATCTTTTCTGGCAGCGTGTTCCTGTACCGCAATCATTACCTGTGTTTTGACGACACAATAGAGTGGAGAGATATACTGTCTGGTGAAGGTGCTGAGGTAGTGGCAGACAGACGACGATTACGTACCTGTGAGTTTGACTTTGTTTTATAGTTTCTGTCATTACGTTGATTGACACTTGCGCATATTTGGCCCCAGCCTACCTCAGACACTTCTGACTTTGCTGTTTAGCGGTTTCCTGTCTCAGTTTTCAATTAATTGGGACCTTTGCATAAAACATATAGCCTAGCTAGAAGCAAGTAGGAGACATTAGCACCATTGTCAGATTCTGTCACAGAATAATTGGATTAGAAGAAGATTTTGTATAGACAAGTCCTAAGCATTGGAGCTCATTTTGTATGGCGCTTTGAGCCGGTAACAGTTCAGCTCAGTTATGCTAGCATACAGTCCAACCAGTGACCGGCTGTGTTATCAGCCAGTGCCTTTAACTGACCACCTGTCAGAGTGCAGTAACGGAGCCTAGTCTTTAGCAGAACTTGCCATTTGATCCCTGGCAATGGCAATGGTTGCAACATTTGCCAGGGAAGAACCTTCTGCATAAGACAGCACTGTTACTGGATTCAGTCCTGTGGTTTAGTTAAAGGCACTGGCTGTAATTTTTTTAACCCGTATGTTATATAATAACTGTTACTAGGCCTAGTTGTATTCTGACTATTTTCTCTTTCATTTTTACTACTATTTGTAGTTTGTCTTATGTAATGGATTGCGTTCTGTCATGCCTTTATTACAATAAAATGATGATGATGATGATGATGTTAACAGAGCCGGCCAGTGGACTCAACTCCACGGCACTGTATATTCATAATGCCTACCCGTGGAGGGATGGCCAGGCTGAGTTTGCCTCAGTGGCTTGGTTTGTACCAAGACTATATGCAAGTGAACAGCCACCCATCTTAGTACTACCCCAGTTTGATATAGTGACTTCATCACGGTGCTAAAATGCTTTATTATTCGATATGTCTAAAAATGTAGTTCTGCACTTAGCTTGCTTGTTCCACTGATGTGCCATTAAGAAATAACACACTCACTCAGTCAGATATACAGGAGAAAAATGTCTTGCAGTGTCACAGCACAAGGTGACACTGACACTCCCCAGTTGTACGGATTTATGCTCACATGTGAAGTTGTGAAGTGCAACTTCTGGTGCACAGGAACAAGTTTGTGATGGGATAAGCTTCCTGATGCATCCAGTGGCTGATACGGATAATGGTGGGTATGAAACTCGGGTCTGTTGTGTGAAATTTCATTACCCTAACCATGCCACAGCTGTTTTTAAACAGCTTATAGCAGGGAATATTAACTTTTACCCATGATTGTGTCAGTTCTGACTTAGTATTGTTGTGTTGTTAAAATGTGTAGTTGATGTCTTATTATCAGTTAATTTGTGATAATTGTGCTGCTGCTATAGGTGGCAGATGCCATGAGACGTGTATGAATTTTGGCCACCTGAACTGTTGGGGCTCTGGATCAGACCAGTGTCAGAAACGTGAGTTAGCCACTGTCATTTAAGCCTCCTAGTATCATAGTGTTTTATAGAACTGGTGTATTCTGATAACGACACTTGTTATGAACTTTGATATTACAGGTATCTCGGTCACTTAGGTATATTGTAAACAGTACTTGAGTGATAGTTATGGTGTGTGCATAGGGCACTGCTGACAGATATACTGTTGTAACTAATTTACCCATTGACAAACAGTAACATTGAATAGTTTGCACAGAACTACTTGATGCAGTGAAAGCAATACAGTGGAAAGGTTTTCTGTGTCGAATTTTGTTGTAGTTATTTCATCATTAGGAGGTTGGCTTTAAACATGTGCATGATGAGAAAATAGTCATTGATAGCTAGTGCATATCCGATTCTCTTATGTTTAGTTTTGAATTATGTCATAAAAATGTCACTTTTGTAATTTAATGTCTGGCATATGAAAATTGCAGTTTGTATTAAGATAACGTTATGTTTTAATGCTGCTTTTGTGTTTACACATTTATATGTACGCAAACAATAATGACTGGTATATTGCAGTGACAAAGCTGTCATGCAGTCCGCAGTGTGATGGACGATGCTTTGGGCCTCTACCAAATCAGTGCTGCCATAGAGAGTGTGCGGCTGGTTGCACTGGACGTAGCAAGTCCATGTGCTGGGTATGTGTGACTACCTTCTAAGTTAATATCAACCACATTTGTTGATTTGAAACAGATGAAACAGATGCCTTAACTCATTTGTTGGTTATAGATGAGCATAATTGTTGGAGTTCCAGACTCAGAGTTTCAGAGTACATATTTGATGGATGTGAACTTGCAGGCTTGCAGGAACTTTGACAATGACAACCTGTGTGAGAACTTCTGTCCTCCGGAATACATCTACAGTCCAACTCTGTACAGGCAGGTGGAAAACCCTGACGCAAAATATGCCTACGGTTCTCTATGTGTCGACAAGTGCCCATGTGAGTTACTGATATACTCTTATATGCAAGCAATGCTGTTTGGTTTAGTGAATTGTAGTTTTCAAACAAATATGTATTTGCATGTTTTCAGTGTGATTGCTAATGCATGCAGTAGAGCTGTATATGCACATAAGTAATGTTAAGTGGTGCAATATCAGGTGCAATTTAAGGTTAGAAATAGTATTTAATTCATTATTATAATGTCTATTGTAGGCCCTACAACCGAATAGTTTATTCAAGATCGGTGCAATATCAGGGTGTCATATTCACAATGCAGAGGTCTTAGGTTCGACTGTCAGTGCATTGTTGCTCTGTATCATTAACTTGGTACCTGTGCAAAAGCTGTGACTGTAAGGGTAATGGCAGGAGGTGATTGACAAACTGTGGCTGCCAGTCACAAGATGGGTTTAGATTACTGCCACTTAAGAACTAGCATCTGAAGGATGAGAGCCAAGCTATGTACCACCATTGTCACATTTCATGATGACGGATGCTAACTTGGACGTTAATTAACTATATGTTGTGTTTGTTGTTGCTATTTCAGCACACCTGATTGCTGACCGAGGTGCTTGTGTGCAAGACTGTGGTGCTGGTCATGTCTCTGGTCCTGACAACAAATGTATCGCATGTGATGGACCATGCCCTAAAGGTAGGACATAGACCAGTTCTTGAAAGTGTGGTAACAGAAGTTGTGTGAAGCATCAATTGGTCAATAGCTAGATTCATCAGTTCAGTTCACAAAATGGCATATATACCATTGTTGTTGGCTGTGGTCCTGAGCAACGTTTTGAATTTTTCATTGCCATAAACAAATATCATGTCTAGTGCAGTGTTTGGCATTAGACTGATTGTGAAATTATTTGATACTGGAACTAGGTTTCTGTTCAAATGAAATCATTTATGTTATCTAGTCCAATAAAATGAATCCGTGCATACTGTAATTACTGTGGTGGTGTTGTTGTTTTGACAGCATGTCCATTTCCTTATGATTTTATTAACCACCAGAATGTCAGAAACTTGACCGACTGTACCATTGTGCAAGGTTGCCTTAAGATTCTGGACTCGACATTTGATGGGTATGTTTGTTTTATGCAAAGCAGTTTAAACCTAATCAGTGTGTCAGTCACTGTATATTTTAAGAATCAATGAGATTTGTTATAAGTATTTTACGACTGTAATAATTC
>Ga0056123_1000198_pt1 | contig 12545 bp, 14 predicted proteins | sample WorMetHEROISLAND_3_FD_71122 | JGI IMG/M metagenome (GOLD analysis project Ga0056123, IMG submission 71122) | Marine gutless worms symbiont microbial communities from Max Planck institute for Marine Microbiology, Germany - Olavius sp. 3 HERON ISLAND ...
CTTCGAGGGAGCCTCTGTTCCGAGATCGCTCCCGGGTTTTGCTCTCCGCTCGTATCGACCGCGGCCGGCCGGGAAGGCATCCGCCGAATGTCTCGATGACCTTCCTCCTCGTCGCCTCGACCCTCGCTCATCGGGGGCCGAGGCCTGGCGCTTCATCTGTTGTCGCGCGCGACGCCTGCTCGTCGCCTACTTCCTGTTACTTCTTCTCCTTGCCCAGCGACGCCTCCGTCGCCGACACCAAGCGGTCAGCATACAGCATCGCGTCCTCTTCGGACGCGGCTTCCACCATCACACGGACCAACGGCTCGGTGCCCGAAGGGCGGACAAGGACGCGGCCGCCCCTTCCCAACTCCTTCTCGACGGCCGCCACCTCGTCCCACAAGCGGTCGGCGCCGTCGAGGTCGAACGACCGCTCGACCGGCACGTTCACAAGCACCTGCGGGTACTCGGTGATCGCCTCGGCCCGCAGCTCCCGCAGCTCCTTGCCCGTCCCCGCCATCACGTCCAGCAGCTTCACCGCGGTCAACAGCCCGTCCCCGCTGGGGCAATGCTTGGCGAAGATGATGTGGCCCGACTGCTCGCCGCCGAGGATGCCGCGGTTCTCCTTGAGCGCCTCCCAGACGTAGCGGTCGCCGACCTTGGTCTCGACAACGTCGATGTCGGCGTTGTACATCGCCTTCCTGAAGCCGATGTTCGACATGACCGTGGCCACCACGAGGTCGTTCTTCAGCGTGCCCAGCTCCTTCATGTGCCGGGCGATGATTGCCATGATGACGTCGCCGTTCGCGATCCGGCCGTCTTCGTCGATGACGATGAGGCGGTCGGCGTCCCCGTCGAAGGCGAGGCCGATTGCGCCGTCGGCGTGCTCGCGGAGGTACTCGGGGTTGGTGGCGCCGCAGCCTTCGTTGATGTTCATCCCGGTGGGCTCGGCGAAGAACACCTTGACATCGGCGTTCAGCCGCTCGAACAGGACGGGCGCCGCCTTGAAGGCGGCCCCGTTGGCGCAGTCGAGGGCGACCCGGATGCCGCGCAACGAGTACTTGGAGACGCGGCTCAGGTGTTTGATGTACCTGCCGAACGCTCGCTCGTGCGCCCATCGGTACCCGATCGCCTGGCCGAGAGCCGACTTGAAGCTCGGCGACCGCATCCTGTCCTCAAGCTCCCGCTCCACTTCGTCGGGCAGCTTGGTGCCCCGCGCCGCCAGGAGCTTGATGCCGTTGTCTTTCGCCGGGTTGTGCGACGCCGAGACGATGGCGCCCATGTTGGCCCCGCTTTCGGCGGTCAGGAAGCTGACGCCGCCGCTGGGCATGATGCCCACGTCGATCGTGTCGATCCCCGAGGCGTGGAAGCCGGACTGGAGCGCCGAGGCCAACATCGAGCAGGACCTCCGGGTGTCGCTGCCGACCAGGACCGGCCCGCCCCGGAGATAGGACCCGGCGGCCCGGCCGATCTCAAGCGCCAGCTCCGGGGTCAGCTCCCAGCCGGCGATGCCGCGCACGCCGTCGGTGCCGAAGATGGGCTTCCCTTCGTTGAGGGCGCCGCGGAAATCGAGAGACGGGCGGCGATAGCCGGTGTACGGGGGGCTCAGCTCCGACGGCGGCCGACGGATGTCCTCCAGCATGCGCCGGTAGTCGGCCATTTTGTCAGCGCTTGGTGTACTGCGGCGCTCGGCGGGCCTTCCTCAGCCCGTACTTCTTGCTCTCAACGACGCGGGAGTCGCGGGTGAGCATCCCCGCCTTCTTCAGCGCGGGGCGCAACTCGGGCTCGAGGTGGATGAGGGCGCGGGAGACGCCGAGCCGAAGCGCGTCGGCCTGGCCGGTCACGCCGCCGCCTTCAAGAGTCGCGTCGATGTCGTAGCGGCCCTGGGTCTGGGTGACGTTGAGCGGCTCCATGACCCTCATGCGGACGGCGATCGTCGGGAAGAAGTCCTCGAGCGGGCGGCCGTTGAGAGTCACCTGGCCGGAGCCGTCGCGCAGACGGACCCTGGCCACCGACTCCTTGCGGCGGCCTGTCGCTTGGACGAGGGGTTTGGACATCAGGCGCCTACCTTGTCGATGTTGAGGTCGAGGGCCACGGGCTGCTGCGCGGCGTGGGGATGATCGGGGCCGGAGTACACCTTGAGCTTGCGGGCCATCCGGCGGCCGAGCCGGTTCTTGGGGAGCATGCCCCGGACGGCGCGCTCGATGATCGCCTCGGGGCGACGCTCCTGCAGAGATTCGAAGGTCTCCGCCTTGATGCCGCCCGGGTGGCCGGAGTGCCGGTAGTAGATCTTGGACCGGCTCTTGCCGGAGGTGACCGCCACCTTCTCGGCGTTGACGACGATGACGAAGTCGCCGCCGTCCATGTGCGGGGCGTAGGTCGGCTTGTGTTTGCCGCGCAGGATGGGCGCGATCTCCGAAGCCAGGCGCCCGAGCGGCAGGCCGGTCGCGTCGACGACGCACCAGGCTCGCTCAATCTCGCTCGGCTTGGGCGAGTAGGTCTTGTTCATGGGCATGTCGGCTAATCTTTGCACAGACCGTCTCCTTTTGCCGATCGTCGGCAAGTCGAGCTACGCGTACCCGACTTCCCAGAGCGTCAGACCGTGGGGCGGAGCCACGGTAGCCACCGCCGATCGGTCGCGGGCGGCGATGACGTCAGCCGCCCCGGAAGGGTCGGAGAACCCCCGTCCCACGTCGTAGCAGTAGCCGACGACCGATCGCACCATCTGCCTGCAGAATGCGTTGGCGCGGATCCAAAGCTCAAGCCGGCCGGGTCCCTCTCGCCACTCGGCTTCCTCGACTCGCCGCACGGCGCTCCCCTCCGTCTTCTTGCAGAACGAGGAGAAGTCGTGCTCGCCGACGAGAGCCTCGGCGATCCGACGCATGGCGCCGACGTCGAGGACGCGGTCGACGTGCCAGACGACGTGACGGGTGAGGGGGTCGGGCGCCGGGCCGATGCCGATCAGGTAGCGGTACCTCCGCCAGCTTGCGGAGAACCGGGCGTTGAAGCCGTCCGGCGCGACCGACGCGGCCATCACCGAGATCTCCGGCCCGACGATGCCGTTGACGGACCGGCCAAGTCGCTCGGCGGCGACGTCGGCGTCGGTCGAGAACGAGATGACCTGGCCCAGGGCGTGGGCGCCGGCGTCGGTTCGGCCGGCCGCCGTCGTGGCCACCGGGGCGCCCAGGACGGCCTCCAGCGCCGACTCCAGCTCCCCTTGCACGGTGCGCATCCCGTCCTGCTTGGCGTAGCCCCTGAACCCGGCGCCGTCGTACGCGACGTCAAGGCGGATCGTCGTCATCCGAGCAGCCCGCCGAGCACGACGAACGGGGCGCCCGCCAAGGAGCGGGCGATCGCCGCGAGGGCGAGCCCGATGAGGACCGAGACCGCCGCCTCCTTCGTCGGCAGGTCGGCGGCCTCCATCGTGCCGACCGTCAGAGCGGCGAGGTACCAGACAAGTCCGGCTGCGGCGAACAGGCCCCCGGCCGCCTCAAGGAGCAGGGGGAGAGCGGCCAGGCCTTGGAGAGCGATCATCGTCTGGGCCCGGCCGGTGGATCGGAAGAGCCGGGAGGCGGCGAACCAGGCGCCGAAGGCGAGGACCAGCCAGGAGACGACAGAGCCGATGAGCGATTCGAACAGCCCGAACATCGAGAAGCGGGCCAACCCGCGCCCCCACCAACCGAGGTAGGTGAGCGCCCCGACGGAGGCGACGACGATGGCGGCGTCGGCCGGGGCGTCGTTGTCGAAGAACGCCTCGGTGAACGCCTTGCGGTCGAGGAGAGCCGCCCGCGCGGCCCGGCTGAGCACCTTCCTCATCGGGCGGCAGGCTACCGGGGCGGCTTGGGGTCAGCGTCGCAGGCGAACCCGGCGCACCGAGTGGTCCGCCGACTTCTCGAGGATCAGGGAGGCCCGCTCCCGAGTGGGCAATATGTTCTCCACGAGGTTGACCTCGTTGATCGTCTCCCAGATCCGGCCGGCGACGGCGACCGCCTCGTCCTTGGACAGGTCGGCGAAACGGCGGAAGAAGGCGCCCGGCTGCGCGAAGGCGGTGTCCTTGAGGGTGAGGAACCGCTCCACATACCAGCCCCTCACGTCCTCGACCTGGGCGTCGACGAATATCGAGAAGTCGAAGTAGTCGGACACGAAGGCGCCTGTGCCCGCGGCTTGGAGGACGTTGAGGCCTTCGATGATGAGGATGTCGGGTTGGCGGACCACTCTCGTCTCCTCCACGACGTCGTACCTGATGTGGGAGTAGACGGGGACTTCGAGGAGGTCCTCCCCGGCTTTGGCCGCCGCGACGAACGAGTGCAGCGCCCGTCGGTCGTAGCTCTCGGGGAAGCCCTTGCGCTCCATCAGCCCCCTCTCCTTGAGCACGGCGTTGGGATAGAGGAAGCCGTCCGTGGTGACAAGGTCCACCCTGGGGTGTTGAGGCCATCGCGCCAGCAACGCCTGGAGCACGCGGGAGATCGTCGACTTCCCCACCGCGACCGACCCGGCGACCCCGATCACGAAGGGGATCGGCCTCGGGGGGACGCCCAAGAATGTGTCGGTGACCGCGGCAAGCTGGTCGCTGCCTTGCACACGGAGGTTGAGGAGGCGGGAGAGCGGCAGGTAGGTGTGCTCGACCATGTCAATGTCGAGCAGGACGTTGATGCCTCGCACCTTGTCGATGTCGCGCTCGTCGAGGGTCAGCGGCGTGTTGGCTCGAAGCTGTGCCCACTGATCGCCGTCGAAGTCGATGTAGCGAGCGGACGTCATCTCCCCTCAGGGTACCGCCCGGCGGTTCGGCGGGCGGATCGGAGGGCCGGTCGGCGGCGCGACCGGTGTAGGGTGGTCGCCGCGATGACGACCCCGCCGGCGTTCCCGGAAGACACCAGCCGTTATCCCGAGGCGAGCCGGGCGAGCGTCATCTTGGTTCTGGGGATCCTCGGCGTGGCGGTGCTCCAGCTCCTCGGCCCGTTCGCCTGGGTGATGGGAAACCGGGAGCTGGAGGCGATCGACGCCGGCAGAAGGCCGCCGGAGGGCCGCAGTTCCGCCAAGGCGGGGCGGATCCTGGGGATCATCGGCACGGTGCTCTTGGCGCTGGCCACGATCGCTGGGATCGGCTTGGTGGTCGTCTGAGAGGGCCGCACCGCCCCAGGAAGCTCACAAAGACTTGAGCGGGCGCCGATAACGCCCGCATGGGGAGCTACGACGCGTCCCTGAAGGCGTTCGGTGACCTGCACGGCTTGCCCGCCGTCGTCCGCGTGGAAGACGGTTGGCTGACCATCGACGCAGGCGACACACACATCGGCGGCTGGTCGCTCGACGAGATCAGCCTGGAGCCGGCGCCGAACGGGTATCGGATGGCGGCCGATGGAGATCAGATCCTCCTGGAGTTGACCGACGTCGAGCGCTTCGCCGAGGAGCTGGCGCCCCCAGACGACGGGCGCCGCGCCCGCAGGCAAGCCGACAAGAGGGCCGGGGCCCAAGCCGACCGACCAGCCGGAGCCCAAGCCGACCAGAGAGCCGAAGCCGAAACCGACCAACGAGCCAAGGCCGAAGCCGACCGGAGAGCCGGAGCCGAAGCCGAGCGGAGGGCCGGAGCCGAAGCCGAGCGGAGAGCCAGGGCCGAAGCCGAACGGAGAGCCAGGGCCGAAGCCGAACGGAGGGAGATGGCAGCGAGGGCCGACGAGAGGGATGCGGCGCCTCCGTCGACATCGAAGGCCCGGCGCCCCAAGAAGCCCGGCAAGGCCGCCGGAGCCCGGGAACAGCGGGAGAAGGACCGCCCAAACCGCCTGGACGAAGCGCTCAACGCAGCCGAGGAGCGGTGGGGAGACCGGCTGCCGAGTTGGGCGTTCACTCGGGGGGCGCTCACCTCGACCCTCATCGTCTTGCTCTTGGCGACCGTCCTGCCCGGCTTGGTCTCCAACATCCTCCTGATCTGCGGAATGGCGATCGTGCTCTACGGCGCGGTTGTGTTCACCGACCCGATGCTCGCGGCCAGGTGGCTGCCCAATCGCGTCGTCCCGAGCCACGTGCTTCTCACCGGGGCGGCGGTGCTCGTGCTCGGCGTCATCCTGGCGGTGGTGACGGGCTGACGAGGAGCGCGGGGCCTCCCCGACCCGAAGCGGCGGTCAGACTAGCTCGATGACCGCCTCCTCGGCCCCGTCGCCGCGGCGAGGGCCGAGTTTGGTGATGCGGGTGTAGCCGCCGGGACGGTCGGCGTAACGCGGGCCGACCTCCTCGAACAGGCGATGGACCGCTTCCTTGTCGATGATGGTCTTCAACACCGTGCGACGGGCGTGAAGATCGCCCTTGCCCGCCTTGGTGATCAGCTTCTCGGCGAGAGGCCGCAACGCCTTGGCCTTGGCCTCGGTTGTGGTCACCTTGCCGCGTTTGAAGAGATCCGCGGCCAAGTTGGCCAAGATCAACCGTTGGTGCGAAGGCGACCCCCCGAGGCGCCGACCCTTGGTGGGGCGGGGCATCAGCCGCCGCCGACGCTCGGCGAGTCGACAAGGCTGAGACCCAGCTCGTCCAGCTTGCCGATGACCTCGTCGAGGCTCTTCTGACCGAAGTTGGTGATGTTGAGGAGATCGTCCGACGTCCGCCCGACAAGCTCGCCGACCGTCTTCACCTGGGCGCGCCGCAGGCAGTTGCGGGGACGCTCCGACAGGTCAAGCGCCTCGATGGGAAGGTCGAGGTCGGGCGAGCCGGAGGCGTCCGGCTCGATGTCGCCCAGCTCGAGGCCCTGGCCCTCGCCCATGGCTGCGAAGAGGCCCATCAACTCGCCGAGGGTCTTCCCGGCTGAGGACACGGCCTCGGCCGGCTCGATGGCGCCGTTGGTCTCGATGTCGAGGACGAGGCGGTCGAAGTTGGTCATCTGGCCGACCTGGGTGTTCTCCACCCGGTAGGCGACCTTGCGAACCGGGGAGAAGATCGAATCGACCGGGATGACCCCGATCGTCGACGAGCCGCCCTTGTTGGCGTCGGCCGACCGGTACCCGACGCCCGGGGCGACGGTCAGCTCCATCTCGAGCCGACCCGAGGAGCTGAGCGTGGCGATGTGAGCGCCGGGGTTGACCACCTCGACGCCGGCCGGGAGCTTGAGGTTTTTGGCGGTCGCCTCGCCGGCCCCCTTGGACGACAGGTACAAGGTCAGCTCATCGACTCCGTCCATGCGGACGACGACTCGCTTGATGTTCAAGATGATGTCGACGACGTCCTCGACCACGCCCGACACGGTCGAGAACTCGTGCTCCACGCCCTCGATCTGGATCGAGGTGACCGCGGCGCCGGGGATGCGGGACAGGAGGGTCCGGCGCATCGTGTTGCCGAGGGTGTACCCGAAGCCGGGCTCAAGAGGCTCGACGACCACTCGAGAGCGGTTCTTCGAGACGGCTTCCTCTTCGATCTGGGGGCGCTGGACAATCAACAACCTGGTTACCTCACTTCGAGTAGAGCTCGACGATCAACTGCTCGTTGATGTCGGTGTCGATCTGATCGCGACGGGGATTGGCGGCGACGACGACCTTGCGCTCATCGACGCTTGTCTCCATCCACCCGGGGACCGCTCGATCCTGGGTGTCGATCGCGTGCTGGACCATGATGAGATCCCTGCTGCGGTCTTTGACTTTGATCTCGTCCCCGGGCCTGACCTGATACGAGGGGATGTCAACCTTCTTGCCGTTCACCTCGAAGTGCCCGTGGTTGACCATCTGGCGGGCCTGGGGCCGGGTGGCGGCGAGGCCCGAGCGCCAGACGACGTTGTCGAGGCGCCGCTCAAGGAGCTGGAGGAGCACGTCGCCGGTGATGTCCTCGCTGCGGTCCGCCTCCTTGTAGTAGTTGCGGAACTGCCTCTCGAGCACACCGTACATGGCGCGGAGCTTCTGCTTCTCGCGGAGCTGGATTAGGTAATCGCTCTCGCGGATTCGGCCGCGGCCGTGCTCGCCCGGCGGGTAGGGGCGCCGCTCGACGGGGCAACGCTTCGACTGGCAGAGCGGGGTGCGGGCGCGGCGGCACACCTTGTGCCGGGGGCCTGTGTAGCGAGCCACGCTCAACCCCTTCGGCGCTTCTTGGGACGGCAGCCGTTGTGGGGCATGGGCGTCACGTCCTTGACGGAGCTGACTTCCATTCCCATGTTCTGGAGGGTCCGCACGGCCGTATCGCGGCCCGACCCGGTGCCGCTGACGATCACGTCGAGCTTGCGGATGCCGTGCTCGCCGGCCCGGCGCGCCGCCTCCTCGGCCGCCACCTGGGCGGCGTAGGGGGTGGACTTGCGCGAGCCCTTGAACCCCACCGAGCCCCCGGAGGTCCAAGCCACGGTGGCCCCGGACTGGTCGGTGATGTTGATGATCGTGTTGTTGAAACTGGCCTTGATGTGGGCCTGGCCGTGCGAGATGTTCTTGCGCTCGCGACGGCGCACCCTCTTGGCGCCCTGCTGCTGAGCCACTACTTGGTCACCTTCTTCTTGCCTGCGATGGCGACGCGCCGGCCCTTGCGGGAACGGGCGTTGGTGTGGGTGCGTTGCCCGCGCACCGGCAGGCCGCGGCGGTGACGGCCGCCCTGGTAGCTGCCGATCTCGATCTTCCTCTTGGTGTTCTGCTGCACCTCCCGGCGGAGGTCGCCCTCGACCTGGAAGTTGGCCTCGATGAAGCGGCGCACCTTGGCGACTTCGTCGTCGGTCATAGAGCGGACCCGGGTGTCGGGGCCAATGCCGGTCGAGGAGAGGATCTGCTGCGACCGGGTGAGGCCGATGCCGTAGATGTAGGTCAGCGCCGTCTCGACTCGTTTGTCCCGGGGGATGTCGACGCCTGCGATTCGAGCCACGGGTCAGCCCTGCCTCTGCTTGTGACGCGGGTTGTCGCAGATCACCCAGACGCGACCGCGGCGCCGGATGATGCGACACTTCTCGCACATTCTCTTGGTGGAAGGTCTCACCTTCATTCTCTTCTCTCCATTGCCGCAGCCCGCACCTCTCGGCGCGAGCGACCCCAAGCCATCATCGGCCGCCCGACGCGTGAAGCGGCCGGCGACGACGATGCCCTGGTTGTGATCCGCCCGGCCCCGACAGGCGCCGGGCGGCGAGGATAGACGAATTGTAGCCGCTCGTCGGGCAAACGCTCAAACCGGCGCCGAGCCGGCGCGGGCGGGGGCCGCCGGCGCCGCCTCCCGAAGGCTCGCCGTCACTCGCCGCCCCGCTCCGACGATGCGCCCTCGGGCCCGGCCGCGATCTCATAGACCCCCATGCCCATCGGGCAGTCGGCGAGCAGCCCGACGGCCTCGTCGATCGACTCGGCCTGCACGATGGAGTAACCCAGCGAGGGCCCCATGTCGGCGGTGAGCTGGACGACGGCGCCGTCGGCGGCAACGTCCCGGCCGTCGACCAAGGGGCCGCCCGCGTCGACGACTCGGCTCTGAATGGCCGACCACCACTTCATGTGGGCTTGCCGAAACTCGGGCGCCCGGTCGACCTCGCCGTGGGCGAGCAGGATGAACCTCTTCATGTTGACCCTCCTCGGAGATCTCGGGCGTCGCGACCCACGTTAGCAGCCCGGACCGCTGTCGACGCGCCGGGCGAGTCGCGTCCCGGCCGCCGGCGCCGCGGGCGCCGCTCAAGGGCGTTGCGGGCCGGGTCGATGATAGCGGGGCGGTGCGGCCGAGAGGTCGCCGTCACCTGGAGGACGGAAGGGAGGACAGACGGAAGGAGCGTGACCGTGACCGGCCATGACAGAGCGACGAGACGACGGGCTTCGCCGGCGGCCCTGATCGCGATCTTGGCGGGCTTGTTGGCCGTCGGCGCGGGCCCCGTGGTCGCCGTCCCCCTCGACCTCCGGGTCCAGATCCAGGTCATCCAGGACGGCACGGCCGTAGACGACAACGACGAGCCCGGCGCCGACTCCGACCTGAACAACCTCCGGGTGCGCGCTCAGGACGCGGTGACCTATCGGATCGACTGGGCGGTCACCGAGACGCTCACCGAGGTCGGCGAGGGGGCGGGAACGGATGAGATCACGCTGGAGGCGACGTTCACCAACGGCGCCGTCGCCGCGCTGCCCGCGGGATGCGACGCCGGCTTGTCGACGATCGACACCGATGCCGCGACGGCGACATCGCAGCTTGCCTGCGCCCTCGGGGCCCGCGGTCACGCCGAGTCCGGCTCGGTCACGGTCCAGGTGCTCGCACACGCCGCCGCCGACGGGACGCTCATCACCTCGAGCGTCGACATGGTCGGCGCCGACTCCGAGGACGCCTCCGACACCGCCGAGGACGTCGTGATCACGTCGGCCCCGCGCTTCGACCTGGTGTCCGGCATCGAGGCCTCGCCCCAGAACTCGATGCACGCCGGCGGGTGCCAATACAACATGGCCAACCACAACTCGGGGGTGATGCTCGCTCTCGGGGGCGACCCGACCGACCGGGCGCCCGGAGCGTACTGCTTCTTCCCGTTCGCCTTCGAGTACCTACCCGGCTCGACAGGCCTCAACGGCGACCCCGTCAGCTTCAAGCTCAACTTCGACCAAATCACGCAGAAGTACCCCACCGCGTACATACCCAACTCGTTCAGGCACTCCGCCACCCGAATTACGGACGACCTGGGTGGGTGTATGCACAACGCCATCTACTACCAGAGCGCTGGCAACACACCAAACGCCTACAGTTACACCGGGGACAACTACGGCCATCCATTCGACGTCACCTGCACACAGGAGACAACCAACCCGGAGATTGTCACGGTCACGATAAGTAACTACGACAAGGACTTCGCCGGCAACTACTACGGCCCCTACGGCAAGCCGCGCTGGGGCGTCTATCCCTTCTCTGGGTTGATCACCGTCGCTCTCCCATACGAGGACATGCTCGCGCAGCTTGGCGGCGACACCAATCGACCGGATGACTGCCAGGTCCTACCCCGCACACCCACGGGTTACGACAACACCGTAGTCTTCGGCGACATGTTCGACCTCTCAGCAACCGACGTCGCCGGGAATGCCGTCACCAGCGAGGTCATCACCACCAACAACTGGAACAGGGCCCAAGTCTCGCATCCCTGCGGGGGCTCCTTCGAGACCTACTTCACCAGGGCCGACTTCCGGGAGAGCACAATCACGTCGACACACAATGGGGAACCCTACACTTTCACCGGATACTTGCCGTACGACCCTGCAACCGAGACCCTTGGCGACAAGTGGTGGTGGAACGCCCCCGGTCGAGACAACCGGGGGACCGGCACAATCTATCCCGGCCAGGCAATAGGCGGGCACCAGATCATGTATTTCTCCTCGAGCAACCACAACGGACCGCTCGGCCATTGCCTGACCTTCTCCGATCATCTCAGACTCGAGAAGCGTCAGACTTTCCCCTATCTGGACCCGACCACGGGGACCATGGTGTTCAAAGACATCGACGAGTCGGTCCTGAGGCTCGACGGCGGCGACACAGGCGGCGGCGGAGTCGTTGCGCTTCTCCAGCTCAACAACGTCCATCAATCCGGGAATGCGGCGGTTCAGCCGTCGAGGGAATACTTCACGGTCGAGTATGGGCGTGCCAACATGGTCGACCCGGCAACAGACGGCGGGGTGACCCTGTCCGACTCCTTGTCGAACTGCCGGTCCGACGTCGGATGGGTTGAGGACCCGGACCTGCTCAACGACGCCGGGACCTCCGTCGAGCCCAACATCGTGCGAATCTACCAGACGGCGCCTGCGGCAGAGTACACAGACTCATGGCTGACCCTGCGGACAGTGGTCAACCTTGTGGTCAAGGAGTCCTGCACCGACGGTGTGGTGCCGTGGATAGCCGGAACACGTATAGGCGTCTCGCCGTGGAACCCTGGCGCCCAAGACGCCTGGAGCTACGACCCAGGCAGTGCGGGCAACTGGCGAAACGTGGGGGCGTTCATCCCGGCTGTGACATCCGGGACGAACGTCAACTCGGATAAGATCACCTGTAAGGCGGCGCAACCCTACGTCACCAAGACGGTCGATTCCACGTTGATCACCCCCGGAGACGAGGTCACCTACACCATGACGGTGAAGGCTTTCGCCGACTCCACCTCGAATCTGGTCCGCGATTATGTGTTGACGGATAGCCTCCCGCCCGGGTTTGAGGTGTCGAGCACAGACCCTGCGGAGGCGACGGTCTCCGACTCAGCGGTTGTCTGGGAGTACTCGCAGGCCGACGACACGGAGAAGACCTTCCGCATCACGGGGAAGGCCTACCCGCCCGATGGTGTTGGAGGACTGCGCAACTCGGCCATCGTCAACTTCGGAGGTGACGCCGAGCCGCTCCCCGAGGACACACACGGGATCAGCGCCGCGGTCTACACGCCGATCCCGACCGGCGCGTATAACGCGTTGGGGTTGGTGAAGACGGTGGCGCCGTCCACGTTCGTGGGCCCTGGGGAGGTGTTCGCGTACACGTTGGAGTTGACGAACAACGGTTACCTCACCTTGGGCAACGTGGTTGTGGTCGACGTGTTGCCTTACATCGGGGGGAACAGCGAGGAGCCGGGAGACACCGGCGCCGTCGACTTGGTGTCGGTCTCCTCCAACCAGGGGTCGGCCGCCTTCGAGTACACGACGGAT
>Ga0056123_1000199_pt1 | contig 12503 bp, 14 predicted proteins | sample WorMetHEROISLAND_3_FD_71122 | JGI IMG/M metagenome (GOLD analysis project Ga0056123, IMG submission 71122) | Marine gutless worms symbiont microbial communities from Max Planck institute for Marine Microbiology, Germany - Olavius sp. 3 HERON ISLAND ...
ATCACCTTCGATGAGTTTCACGTCATGCAGCTCGTCAACAAGGCGGTTGACGAAGTTCGTCGCCAAGAAGTCAAAAGGGCCCCGGAGCTGCGGCGTACACGCTACAACCGGCTCAAGGACAAGCACGCTTGGAGTCACCGTCAGAAAGCCCAGTTTGCGGAACTCAAGAGCCGAAACCTCAAGACACACCGTGCCTTCCGGGTCAAGGAGACGTTACGCGAGATCTTCCACAGCGCTCGGAGCGCGGCGCAAGCCGAGCCGTTCCTCGACAGATGGTACAGCTGGGCGCGCCGTTGCTACCATCTCCTGAAATCCAATTTCGATTCGGCAGTCTCTTTAGCTCGAATTTCTTCCTGATCATCAACATATCTTTGTTCGTCGGGAGTATATTCGGCAGACACCATGCTATTTTACGGGAGTAAGAATCCAAGTTATTGGCGGAAAGCCATCCCAATAGTTCTCACTATCGCCTTTTATGATGCGGACGCGGTCACCACCCTCGGCTGCGATCGATTCGGTGAGGTCATCCACCATTCCATTAAGACTCGTGTCTCCTATCAAGGGAATTCCCACCAGAAGGTTCAAGCCAACCTTGGTCGTAGTTCGGTAGTATCGATGTGATACCGTCGACGCCTGACAGGGCATTCCAGTCTTTCGCCGTGGAATGGATCGCACAACCGGAAATGATTTGCGAGAGACCGATTCCGGCAATCAATAAAACGTGCTTATACATGCTGTTCGCTCCTTGACTTTGGTATGTTCACGCGGTAAGCGGCTAATTTGGTTCGTTTTAATTTTGTTGCATCCGATGTGGCGGGAACCGTGAAAAACACAAGTTTCGCCAATAGGATGTCTGAATAATCAATACCCGACCGTAGGAGCAAGCTCGCTCTACGACTTCCCGTATATTTTCCATTGGGTGCGGCTCTTCTGAAACGACGCGGAGAAACCCGGAGACAAAGTCTCAGAGTCTGTCTAATAATTAACCTATGGATTTTAATATAATCTTACCCGTAGGGTGGTCTGTGCTCACCAAATACTACGCCTGACCGGTGGGCACAGCCCACCCTACGGGTTAGTTAGTTGTTAGATAGATTTTCAGCCGACCATAGGATAAATTGTGCCCATCATTGAGCTTACTCGATATCTCCTTTTATGCCGCAAATGAACGCGAATGAGCCGAAAAATGCAAAAAATGCTTGGCTGAAATCCGAGCCTGGCCAGCTTGAGGCACAAAGCCTTCTCGTACACGGATTCCAAAGACCCAGAACCCAAGACTTTGCCAACTTCGAATGCACACCTGATAACACGCCGAGAGGTGGATTCATCCTCGTCGACTGTCCTTGAATACATTGGCGTTCATTTGCGGCTAAATCTTCTCCCCGCATCCTTTACTCAATTCCGGTAGGCACAGCCTGCCCCCTAGGCAATCCCCGCCGGTGTGGTCAACATGGCCACGGAGCTTTTCGAATCCACGGGGCAGCGTGGATCCTATGTCTCAGGGCGAGGCGGCGTGATATGGATGGTGCGCAAGCTCCACAAGGTGTCCGAAAAACCGGCCTCGATTCTTGGATTTTGGATGCCCGGTGTCGTTTCAAAAGAGCCGCACCCTTTTCCATTCGATCCCTAGCGCATAATTATCGATTGATATTGCTGATTAAGGCCGGAAGGGGCTATGAATTTGCAACATCAGTCGAAATTGGGTGCTGGTCCGGTCACCTTAAAGCATCAACCCCTGGGTACCACGGGAGATACCGGAAGGTCCGCTACGGACGACTTCTATGATGAGTTCTGCGGGCACGGTATCGATAAAGGCGTCCAGCTTCGGCGAGGCCCCGGTGAGCTCGATCACGAAGCTGGTGTCGGTGACATCGATGATCTTGGCGCGGAAGATATCCGCTAGACGCTTGAGCTCTTCCCGGTTCGCCCGTTCGGCGCGGACCTTGATCATCATCAGCTCACGCTCGATATGGGGTCCCTCGGAGAGATCGAGCAGCCGGATGGTATCGATGAGCTTATTGAGTTGCTTCTTGATCTGCTCGACCACGTCGTCGTTACCGACCGTGACCAGGGTCATGCGTGACAGGGTCGGGTCGTCCGTGGGGGCGACCGTGAGGGATTCGATGTTGTAGCCGCGGGCGGAGAATAGCCCCGCGACTCGGGAGAGGGCACCGGCCTCATTCTCCAGCAGGACGGAAATAATGTGTCTCATATCAGGCCAGCTCCCGTTCCGGCGACAGGTGCATCTCATGATGCCCCTTGCCTGCTGCGATCATCGGATAGACATTTTCGGTGGGGTCCACAACCACGTCGATGAACACCAGGCGATCTTTCAAATCGAAGGCCTCGCGCAGGGCACCTTCCAGGTCGCCGGGCCGCTCCACCCGCATCCCCACATGCCCGAAGCTCTCGGTCAGCTTCACGAAATCCGGCAGGGCATCCACATAGGAATGGGAGTAACGACTTTCATAGAAGAACTCCTGCCACTGCCGCACCATACCCATGTAGCCATTGTTGAGCAGTATCACCTTGATCGGCAGCCCATACTGACGGCAGGTGGCCAGCTCCTGGATGCACATGAGGATGCTCGCCTCGCCGGAGACGCAGGCCACCCGGGTCTCCGGGAAGGCCAGTTGGACCCCCATGGCCGCCGGCAGACCGAAGCCCATGGTGCCCAGGCCCCCGGAATTGATCCATCGACGTGGCTGATCGAAGGGGTGGAACTGGGCGGCGAACATCTGGTGCTGCCCCACGTCCGAGGTCAGATAGAGGTCGCCGCCGGTGACCCGATATAGGGTCTCGACCGCGAGCTGGGGCTTGATCTTGTCGCTGGTGCGGTCGTAGCTTAGGCACTTCAGGGCGCGCCATTTTTCAATCTGCGCCCACCAGGCGGCCAGTGCCTGCCGCCGAAGATCACACCCGTATTCATCGAGCAGGCGCAGCATATCGGCGAGCACGCTGGCGACGGCCCCGATGATGGGGATATCCACTCGCACATTCTTGGAAATGGATGAAGGGTCTATGTCCACATGAATGATCTTGGCCTGGGGACAGAAGCGCTCGATCTTGCCGGTGACCCGGTCGTCGAAGCGGGCGCCGATAGCGACGAGACAGTCCGTCTCGTGCATCGCCATGTTGGCCTCGTAGGTACCATGCATGCCCAGCATGCCGATGAACCTGTGATCGGTCATCGGGTAGGCACCCAGCCCCATGAGGGTGCTAGTGATAGGAAACCCGGTGGCTGCGACCAACTGCCTGAGCTGTTGCGAGGCCTCGCCCAGGATGATGCCGCCGCCGGTGTAGAGCACAGGTCGTTGCGCCGCGAGCATAGCCTCGACGGCTTTCTCGATTTGATCGGGAGGTCCCTGGTCCGGGGGGTGATAGGAGCGCAGCGCGATCTCCGGTGCATACCGATACGGGACCTTGACGCCGGGGTCGGTCGTATCCTTGGGGATGTCCACCAACACGGGCCCGGGCCGGCCCGAGGAGGCGATGAAGAAGGCCTTGTGAATAGTCTTTGCCAGGTCGCGCACATCCTGGACTAGGAAGTTATGCTTGACGCAGGGACGGGTGATGCCGACCGTATCCACTTCCTGGAAGGCATCGCTGCCAATCACGGGCGTAGGCACCTGACCGCTCAGGATAACCAAGGGGATGGAGTCCATGTAGGCGGTGGCGATCCCCGTGACCGCATTGGTGGCCCCGGGACCCGAGGTGACCAGACACACGCCGCATTTACCGGTGGCCCGTGCATAGCCATCGGCCGCGTGGGCGGCGGCTTGCTCGTGCCGTACCAGGATATGCTTGATCCGGTCCTGCTTGAAGACCGCGTCGTAAATGTGCAGGACCGCGCCTCCGGGATATCCGAAGACGTATTCGACACCTTCGTCGATCAGGGCCTGAACGACAATATCGGCACCACTGAGCTCCACCCGGTAATCCTCCATTGCCCCGGGCCCGCGGTCGGTTGCGGGTCATCGAGGGTGATTCGGCAAATGGGGCAAACTACATGAGCCGCCGCGTCATGGTCAAGGGTATGGCTCGATCTGCCAGGATGTGTGCTTATCGGATCTCGGGGACCTCGAAAATTCCGTTCTCGGAGTTTCTCGAGGTCCCTTGAAACCAGTTATCAGGGGGCCGGCGACCTGTTCGGTGGCACCGGGGCTATACCGTAGCTTCGCCGCAGGAGTCCGTGTGCGCACAGCGCGTCGATGAGTGCCGAAACATCGGCCAGAACACGCTCGCGGGGTACGGCGTAAGCCGTCACCAGGCGCTCCGCGATCTCCGTGACCGCCAGGCCTTCCGCCAACAGCCGCCAGCATTTGGCACCGATCCCCTCGAAGCGGTAGCTCGAAGCGGTAGGAGGAGTCGTCGCTGAAATCGATCAGCAACAGGTCTTCCGCGTCCGCACCGACCACCACACAGTCCGGTGCCTGAAATCCGTGCCGGAGCCGATTCGCCCAGTCCGCGCCGGCAAGACGCCAGGTTGACTGCCGAGGCTCGTCCGCATCTCCGTCGGGCGGTACCAGCGAGCGGATGAAGTCCGGCGGGACCTGCGGCGGGTCCAGGGGCTTGGCGAACCAGGAGCGCACATCCCGGTCCAACCCGAGCCCCCGGTTGAAGTGATAACCGGCGCGCCGGAGGTCCACACATATCCGCTCGTGGTCATAGGGGGTAGGGTCTTCGTAGGGCACTACATGACGAGCAAAGCTCCCTTCCTTAAGGGACATGCAAACGGATGCCGTAGTGGTCGGGATTGCGGGCCACCGGGCTGTGGATGGTGGGGCTGAAGAGGCTCCAAGCGGAGGACCGGATATAGCCCAGTTGGTAGAATTGGCGGACGCGCTCCAGGCTGTCGATGGTCTCCTGCTCGGTCTCGGTGGGGAAGCCGTACATCAGATAGGCATGCACCAGGATGCCGGAGCGGGTCAGGGTGCGGCAGGCGCGCGTGGCCTGCTCGACGCTGACCCCCTTGTCCATCAGCTCCAGCAACCGGTCCGAGGCGGTCTCGAGGCCGCGCTCGATCAGTGTTTGAGACAGGGCTCGGAGGAGCTTGGGTGGTGCCGCCTCGTCGACGAAGTAAAAGCCCGTGCGACCCGTCTCCGCGGCAATCTACCGCATACGTTCGACGACCCGCTCGACCGGTGCCGGGCCGTAGCGGCCGACATAGTCCAGGCCGGTGTCGCAGGAGGCGCACTTCTTCCAGTAGCAACCGTGCGCCAGGGTGAGGGTATTCCAGTGCATATCCACTTGCAGCCGGGCATTGACATTCGCAGCCGCATCATCGGGAAGTATCGGTCGAGGGGCAAGGACCTCGTAGGTGGGGGGGCCGACGAGGGCCTGGGGGATATCCGCCAGGTCGTCCCGGACCTGGTCCCGGCCCCGGCCGTTCTCGCAGACCTAGGTCTGGTGCAGGCCGACAAGGATAGCCGGCCCTCCAGGTGATCGAGCAGGTACTCCAGGGGCCGTTCGCCGGCGTCGAGCACCACATAGTCCACGAACTAGGGTCTGTTGAGATTCATCGTGAGTTGATGACTGCGGCACAGGCATAGATCATGGCCTCGAAGCTTTCATCGATTTTGTCGCTGCACATGGCGATACGCTTGAACTCTTTGAGTTTGCCGAAGAAGTTCTCGATCAGATGGCGCCATTTGTAGATTTCGGCATCGATGTCCAAGGGCTGGCAACGCTGCGGATGCTGAGAAATGACGATTTGCGCACCGTGCTCGCTCAGGTCTTCGATGATCCAGTTCGAATCGAACGCCTTGTCGGCAATCAGGCCGCCGAGGGCGATTTTGGCCTCGGGCAAGACCTCTCGCACCGCCTTGCCGAGGCGCAGTGCCCCATAGCAGCTGCCCATGAAGGGTACGGTCAGGCATACCAGGTCCGGGCGGTGCGCCTCCAGATCGGCATCCGTAGATCCTGGAACTCGCGGTCGCTCAGAGACGGCTCCCGGGCCAGCTTCTCGGCCAGGGGGCCGAAATCGGGGCCGCCCAAATCGCGGCCGTACCTCCAAGGCGTGAAGTCCGGGTTGATGACGGTGGTGATGTCATTAGTCAGATCGCTCAGGAAGAGCGCGGCCAGGTGTTTGGCCCAATCCTGCAAGCCCAGCTCCCCGAAGGCCTGGGTGAGCAGGTCATCCTGGACCTGCAGGGTGGCGAAGCCCGCGCCTTCGGGGCAGAAGGCCCGTGAGCCGATGCGGTGGGCTTAGGCTGGGGTCCTTGCCCTGGAGAAAGGCCATGACCGGGTCGATGGTCCGCTCGTAGTCGTCGTAGCCCGCGAGAAAGAAGGCGACGGTGGGATTGATGTCCTCCCGGATGGTGGCCTGTTGCTTGGTGGCCTGCCGCAGCCGGGGCAGAAATTCCCGTGACAGCAGCCAGGTGATCAGCAGAATCGACAGATCGGCCTGATGTGTGGTGATCCCACGTTCACGCAGGAGCCCGGTCAGATACGCGGTCGCGGGGTAGGGACCGTTCGGATCCATCAACCGTTCGGATCCATCAGGGGTGGCGTGGCCAAGAGTACGGAAGTCATGGCGGCTCAGTCTAGCATTTGTCCCGGAGGCGGCCTAAAGGATATCTCGAAAAGCTCAAGGTACCCGTGTGATTCGGGTATGCACCACCAATGAGCCGAAAATATTCGGCTACGGACTATCCGCTCCTTTTGCCGCTCGAAAGGAATTCGTTGCTCGGCAAGCTCGGTGCACGAGGCTTTCTTGTATAAGACTTTGCCGCCTTCGAATGCACACCTGATAACACGCCGAGAGGTGGGGTCATCCTCGTCGACTTTTTTTGAAGACATCTGCGTTCATTGGCGTTTATTTGCGGCTGAATTTTCTCCCTGCAGCTTTTACTCGATATTTTCCGATAGGCACAGACCAGCCTATTCACAGGGCGGCGTGGATCGCTACATCTCAGAACGAGGCAGCGTGATAGAGATGGTGCGCAAAACTCCACAAGATGTCCGAGCAATTGTAGGGGGGGGGGATTTTTCAAGGTACCCTTCGGGTACGAGGCTGCGAACAGGCGGTTGATCCGCCTCCGGAATGGACGTGGATAAGGGTTAGGCAATACCATGCGGGCGGCCGACGGATCCTTCGGTATCGAATTGGTCCATCTTGTGGATACCTTAGAAGAATCCCATTCCTGGGATTTTTACCATATAGAGTCGAAACGCGATTTCGACCCCGCTTCCGGGCACTTTGCTCGTCTTCGTCGTCTATCCGAGCTGCACTATGAACAAGCCTCATCATCGTTTCTCCGAGTCCGAACGGAAAGGACTGTATCGGGCTATCTCCGAGCGACGCGATGTGCGCTCCCGGTTCCTACCTGACCCGATCCCGCCCACCCTGCTGGCGCGTCTGCTGCGGGCCGCACATCAGGCCCCGTCGGTAGGCCTCATGCAGCCCTGGGACTTCATCGTCATCGACAGCCTGGAAATCCGACGGGCGGTCAAGACTATGCACGAGCAGGAGAACCGCAAAGCCGCGGAGCACTATACGGGAGAGAAGGCAGACCTGTATCGGAGCCTCAAGCTCGAAGGTATTCTCGATAGCGCGCTCAATTTGTGTATCACCTGTGATCGCAGCCGCGGTGGTCCCCACGTCTTGGGGCGCAACACCATCCCGGAGACGGATGTCTTCAGCGTGTGTCTTGCGATCCAAAATTTCTGGCTCGCGGCCTCGGGCCGAGGGCATCGGTGTCGGGTGGGTCAGCATTATCGACCCGGACGAGCTGGCAAAAACGTTGAAGCTTCCGGACCGGATCCGGCCAGTGGCCTATTTCTGCATCGGCTATGTCAGCGAGTTTCTCACCCGGCCGGATCTGGAGATCGCAGGCTGGAGCTCGCGGCTACCGCTACATGAGCTGGTACACGGCAATCTCTGGGGCCAGCCGGTGGAAGACACCGAGCTCGAAGCCGCACTGCAAAGTACACAGGGATTCGACACCGATACTCGGGGACCTTGAAGTGGGCGGCAAGCCGGATACACTGCGCGCACTATCGAATCTCCGTGGAGCACACCCGACATGAATACCCCGCCGGACAGCAACGATCTGCGTTGGCACCACGCTGACGGCGACGCCCCAGAAGCGAATCGAACCCTCGTCGACAAGGTCTCCCGACTCATCAAGGCCAAGGAGCGTGAGCGCCTGCAGGTGATCTTGAGCCGTTTATCTCCGGCGGATGTGGTCGCACTTTTCTTGGCGTTACCCCTGAAGCGCGCGCGCAAGCTGTTCGAGTGGCGCGATCGGGAGAACGAGACCGTAAAGGTCATGGCCCTGCTCAATCCGGAGCTCCGCGCGGCCCTGCTCAAGGATGCCTCCATTACCCGGATCGTCAAGGTGCTGGATCGCATGGAGCCGGAGCAGGCCCTGCAGGATCTCGAGGACCTCCCGGAAGACGTGGCCCAGCAGGTCTTACCCAGACTCAAGGCGCGCAAGGCGATCGAAGAGCTCCAGGCCCATGGCGAGGACTCCGCCGGCAGCATCATGAGCCGCAAGTTCGTCGCCGTGCCCGACGACTGGACCATCGGGATGGTGACCGCCGATATCCTCGCCAACGCCCAGCGCATCGAGAAGCTCTACGGTGTGAGCGTGGTCGACGCGCATCGGCGACCGATCGGCTATCTCAAACTCCGCGACCTGCTGCTATTGCCACCGGAAGCCAACGTGCGCGCGGCTATGCACACGGATTTCATCGCCGTGACCCCAGACCTGGACCAAGAGGAGGTCGCCCGCCTGGCAGATCGTTATGAGCTCAACGTCATGCCCGTGGTGGACGCGAACGGCAGACTGGTGGGGCGTATCACACCGGACCGTCTGCGTCAGGTCATCCGGGACGAGGCGGAAGAAGACATCAAGATCATGGCCGGACTCGCCACCGACACCCAGCCGGACGAATCCGTGCAGCGCATCGTGCGCGGACGTGCACCTTGGCTGCTGGTGGGGCTGATCGGGGCGAGCCTGTCGGGAATCGTGGTGGGTGCCTACGAGAGTCAGTTAGCACAGGCCGCGATCCTGGCCAGCTTCATCCCCATCGTCATGTCCACCGCGGGCAATGCTGGCATCCAGGCCTCAACGGTGGCGGTGCAAGGATTGGCGACCGGAACCCTGAGCTTCGCCGATCTCGGCTGGCGGTTGGGCAAAGAGCTGATGGGTGCCCTCGCCAACGGTACCATCGCGGCCATGGCCTTGGCCCTACTGGTGCTCTCGCTGGCGCAGTTGGGCCATGTCGAGGCGCCTCTGCGCCTCCTGGTCACCGCCGGATTGGCGGAGATGACCGTGGTCATCGCCGCGGTCGCCGTGGGCACTACCGTCCCCGTGGTATTGGATCGACTCGGTATCGACCCGGCCATGGCCACGGGCGTGTTCATCACCACGGGTAACGACATCCTGGCGGTCTTGATCTTCTTTCTTACGGTGACCCTGTTCTATTTCGTCTGATCCGGGGACACCTCGAGCTTCTCGTCGTGCTCGATCTTCTTAGCGGCTGGCTTCCGAGGTGAGAGCCTATGACCATACGGCTGGGAATCGACCGACTCCTGCAAGACCCCGAGCGACGCGGACCGCTGGTGGGCAAACGTCTCGCCTTACTCGGTCACCCCGCATCCCTAACCTCGGACGGTCACTCTACGCTCGATGCCCTGATGGACTGCCCCGACATCCGCTTGACGGTCGCCTTCGGGCCTCAGCACGGCATGCGCGGGGACAAGCAGGACAACATGATCGAATCCGACGACTATCGGGACCCGCGCCACGGCATCCTGGTATTCAGCCTGTACGGGAAGGTCCGCTATCCCACCGCCGCCATGCTGGACACCTTCGACATCCTGCTGGTGGACCTGCAGGACATCGGGACCCGCATCTACACCTATATCACCACCCTCGCCTACATGCTGGAGGCCTGCGCCGCCGCAGGTAAGGCCCTGTGGGTACTGGATCGCCCCAACCCCGCCGGCCGGCCGGTGGAAGGCAGCCTCCTGGAGGCGGGCTGGGAGAGCTTCGTCGGCGCGGCACCCATGGTCATGCGTCACGGCCTCACCCTCGGCGAGCTGGCACCTTGGCTCGCCGCCGTCAAGGGCCTGGAGCTCGACCTGCAAGTGGTCACCATGACCGGCTATAGGCCACAGGCGGGGCCCGGCTACGGCTGGCCCCTGCACCGGCTTCCTTGGGTCAATCCCAGCCCCAATGCCTCCGGTCTTAACATGGCCCGCTGCTTTCCCGGCACCGTGCTGGGAGAGGGAACCTGGCTCTCCGAAGGGCGTGGAACCAGCATACCCTTGGAGCTTCTCGGCGCCCCCGACCTGGACTGCGAGCGCCTACTGGCACGCATGTTCCGATTACGGCCCGACTGGCTGGAGGGTTGTCTACTCCGCAGCGGCTGGTTCGAGCCGACCTACCACAAGCATGCCAGCAAGCTGTGCTCGGGGATCCGGATCCACACCGACTATCGAGCATACCGCCATGAGCGGTTCCGGCCCTACCGGATCGTCGCCCTGCTGCTCAAAGCGGTGCGCCTGGAATATCCCGACTACCGACTGTGGCGGGATTTCACCTATGAGTACGAGACCGAACGGCTGGCCATCGACCTGCTCACCGGTGGGACCCTGTTGCGCGAATGGGTGGACGACCCCACGGCCGGGCCGGACGATCTGGAGGCCCGGCTGATCCCCGACGAAGCGGCCTGGCGCCGGGAGCGGCAGCCGTTTTTGCGTTATCCCTGACGGCTCGGCTGCCTATCGTAAGGGCGGCAGCCGGTCGCCCCTACTCAGGCGCTATCTTCCCGCGCATCCGTCACCATCGCCCACCGGCGTTCCGGGTCCAGCTCCTGCCACCGGTTGACGATCTTGCAGAACAGCTTGGCCGTCTGCTCCACATCATAAACGGCGGAATGTGCCTCGCTGCTGCTCCAGCCCAGACCCGCGACTCGAGCCGCACGGGCCAGAACCGTTTGCCCATAGGCCAACCCCGCCAGAGACACGGTATCGAAGACGCTGAAGGCGTGGAACGGGTTGGGCTTGAAATCGTTGCGTTCCACGGCGGCTTGGAGGAACCCCAGATCGAAGCCGGCGTTGTGCCCGACCAGGATTGCACGGTTACACCCGGACGACCGCACGGCGTTGCGGATGGGAGTGAGAATGTGGGCAAGGGCCTCCCGCTCCGGAAGCGCGGCGCGGAACGGGTGGTCCGGATCGATACCGTTGCAGGCCAGGGCCCGCGGATCGATCTCGGAGCCGAGGAACGGCAACACATGACAGGATAAAGGCGGGGCGGGCAGGAGCCGGCCCTCGGTATCCATGCGGATGATACTGACCGCTATCTCCAGCAACGCATGGCGCTGGGGATCGAATCCCCCCGTCTCCACATCCACCGCCACCGGCAGAAAACCACGGAAGCGTTGCACAATGGCCGGCTTATCGTATTCGTCCATCATGGCGACAACATAAGTGGCACTATGCCAAAAGCCAAAGGGTGCAGCTCTTTTGAAACGACACCGGGGGGCCAAAATCCGAGAGTCGAGGCCGGTTTATCAGACACCTTGTGGCGCTTGCGCATCATCCGTATCACGCCGCCTCGCTCTGAGACGTAACGATCCACGCCGCCCTGTGGCTTGCCTAGGCTGGGCTGTGCCCACCGGAAAAAATAAACGCCAATGGTAACTATTTCTCTGAAAAACCCTGACGACGAGCTGAAGCGGTTGCATGAACGGGTTGCGGAGCAGACGGCACTCATTGAGCCGCTGCGCGAGCGCATCCGGGAGTTGGAAGCACGCTTGGCCAAGGATAACCACAACTCCAGCCGGCCGCCATCCTCGGGCTCTCCGTTCAAGACGCCGCCACCACGCTCGCAACGCCAACCCAGCGGGCGTAAGCCCGGTGCACAACCGGGGCGACGCAGTGTCACTCGCGCCTGGGTCGATCACCCCGGCCAGTGCGTGATCATCCCGTTGACGGGGACCTGCGCCTGCGGACGTTGCGGTACCGAGATCGCGGCTACAGTGCTCGCGGAGCGACGCCACGTGGTTGAGGTGGAAATCCAGCGTAAGGTATATCGAGTACCGCATTGTCGGCGGAACCTGTGCCTGTGGGCACGCGCAACACAGTACGTTTTCTGCAGGGATTGAGGCCCCGGTGCCATACGGACCGAGCGTATTGGCCTTTGCAGGCTACATGACCCAATACCAATTGTTGCCCTACCAGCGCACCGTTGCTCTACCAGCGCACCGCCGAGGTACTCGATGAGCTAGCCGGCCTTGGGATCTTACCGGGCACCCTCCAACCCGCCGTACGGGTGGCCACCACCCGCCTAGAGGCGCCAGTCAACGCGATTCGCCGCGCCCTCGTCGCCGCGCCAGTGGCCCATGCCGACGAAACTGGCCTGCGCGGGAACGGCAACCTGTACTGGCTACACGTACTCAGCACCGACCCGCTTACGGCCTACTTTCCTCATCCCAAACGTGGGGCCGAGACCCTGGATGCGTTCGGCTTGTTGATGTTGTTCGCT
>Ga0056123_1000201_pt1 | contig 12460 bp, 5 predicted proteins | sample WorMetHEROISLAND_3_FD_71122 | JGI IMG/M metagenome (GOLD analysis project Ga0056123, IMG submission 71122) | Marine gutless worms symbiont microbial communities from Max Planck institute for Marine Microbiology, Germany - Olavius sp. 3 HERON ISLAND ...
CCCAAAGGCCATCCACCTACTCCCAGGGGAACATGGGGAAATTTTGAGGAGACTATAGGTGGGGTAGGAAAAATGGCATGCATGCTGGAGCACAAAAGCGGCAATATCTCTGAAACACGTAAAGATAGAGGAAAAGTTACTATGGGGGTCCTATAGGAAATCACCAACGCTCTTTAGAACGGTACCATTCCCAATTCTCTACGCCCCTCCTTTTGCTAGATTGGGGGTTCGCAAACCCCGCCCAAAACTCCAATTGCTATTATCTCATGAACGGGTAAAGCTACAAACTTTAAATTTTGCCTGAACATTCACAGGTTCCATCCGAACAAAAGCCCATTGCAAATTTTGAAAAAGGGAGTGTGGGCGTATCCAGGGACTGCCCAAATTTTTGGGGTACCCCTATTATTTCAGGAATGGGTAAAGCTATGAACTTCAAATTTTGTATGCACATTTATAGGCTCAATTGAAACAAACGCCCATTAAAAATTTCGGGAAAAGTAGCCGTGGGCGTAGTCAGAGACTCCCAAAAATTTTCAGGGCACCCACATATAGGGCGCATCGGGCGGTCATCAATGCGATAGCTCAGCTTTCTTGTTACTGTTGGACGGCGTTGGTTGCCATGGTAACGGACTAACGGTAGTTAACTAAGGCTGCTCTTGCAGACTACCTGGCAAATAAGACTTTGGAGTACAACGGTGACTCAGACAAGGTTATCGTTGTGTCAGCATCAGGGCATACCTCGAGCAACAGGGGTGCCCAGTCAGAGTCAAATAACCATGAGGAGGCTGACACGTTCCAGCAAACCAGATCCTCCAGACCTGTTGCAAAGCTCAAGACGGCATCCGGCCATCACCCGACTGGAGGCACGCTCAAGGCCGACCTCTCACCACATGGATCCATCAGATCCGCCGGGACACGGGAATATCTGTGACTGATGCTCTCGAGCTGGCTGGGGACAGATCGTTTTGGCGGCAAATCGCAACGGCGGGATGCTACGGCTGATCGCTTCGCGTCACGATGATGATGATGATTAGCTGGGCTACAATGAAATGCATACCCATACCTGATATGCAGTTGCAAGTGCTGTTGTTGTGTTGTTTTTGTTAACAGTGCCATTGAAAATGCAGAACGAAGGTGCTGAGGGACTGTCAGTTGAAGAAGCAGACAATGAGATGTTTGTGGAGCTTGAAGCAGATGAACTCGATAGTCAGAGATCGTTACTTCACGATGCTGCCGACCTCGTTCCTGTATGTGGTGATACAACAGTCAGTGAGATCACATGTGATCTGTTTGAGAATACCACTGCAGCTGTTACCGAGGCCAATATATCAGACAGTAGTAGTTCCACTATTGGGTACAATGATGATGACACTCAAAATGTATCTGGTAGTGTACAACATGACCACACTCTGTCTGATGTGGAAACATCTGCCACTGGACTCGATGAATCTATTACAACCCATAACATAAATGAAGAAGGTGGAACGTCATCACAGACTACCACTTCAAATGGTGACGATCATCTGTGCAGTGGTGATGAGAGAGTGTTACCTGTGCATTCTGTGCCCATTGTTATGGAAATAGAAACGACTGGCGGACAAGCTGATGATATCAGCAGCGCCACTGAGTCCAGTGTTGTCTCTGATGTCATTCCCAGCAGTAGTGGTTTGAAGACATCATGCTGTTATGATGAAGTACAGAGTTTGGCTACCAGTGAAACTACATGTACTATAACTGATACAGAAACGTCCGGTGCAGAGCCTAGTGAAAGTGTAGTTCATTGTGGGCATAACAGAAGCAGTACCATATTATCATGTACTTCTGTGTCAGATATAGGAGTGCATATGGTCAGTGATGATGAGAATTTCGCTGAGGTATCACATGCTGAGTCTGTGAATTTGCAAAATATCTCAATGTATAGCAGTTTGAAATTTCCACATATTGTGCTGACTCCTGTTGATGCAGTGGATCTCAGTTCAAGTTGTGTAAAGACCAGTTCAGATGCCACATTCTCTTTGCCAGAAACTAGTAAGGCTGCGTCACTTATGCCGTCAGCAGAAGAGCCTCATAATCTTGAAGTTTCTATCACTGCAGATACTCCTTGTACTGTGACGTCTGCAAAGGAAGATTCTGTCCATGATGAAGTCTCGACTGTTGATGATACTGTTGCTGTTGTGGATAATTCACAGGCATCTGATGACAGTGTTTCACCAGCAGCTGAATTTGCTGTGATTGATTCTGTAGGAGCTGATGATAATCCACCAGCAGCTGATGTTGTTACGACAGAAGCACACCTGGTTGATGTGGAATCATCCGTAAATGATGCTAAAGCAGTTGGATTAAAGCGGGCTCATGATGATGATTCAGTTGAAGGGTTTGCTCCCAAGCAGCAGAAGACTGAAGACAACAGCTTGTCACTTTCTCAGCACACAAATGATGATGTGTCTGATGCACACTGGTACGTTGACGTATCTCAATCACCTGCAGAACATTCTATGAGCACCGATGCATCTGCATCAACTGTAGTTTTCAATGTTGAAGCTGTAGAGCAAACTGATATAGATGATTCTCAGCAGGAGGCAATGTGTCTGCCAACTGACTCAAATATCTCGGTAGCAGAAGATGTTACAACGGAACAGCTGGTTCTTGATCAGGTTTGGTCTGTGATTGATTCTGTAGGTGCTGATGATAATCCACCAGCACTTGATGTTGTTACGACAGAAGCACACCTGGTTGATGTGGAATCATCTGTAAATGATGCTAAAGCAGTTAATGACAATGCACTGGTGCCTGACGGTGCGGATGTTCTTAGTTCAAATGCACCCATCGGTGAGTCAGGTCTTTATGCCATGAAGAAATCTGAATTACTAAATACAGATGTACTCGCTGGCAAGATTTCTGGTGTTCCCGGTGCAAGCAGAGCATTGATTCTTCCCCCTCCACCCACAGTGACAAAAAATGCTGGTTCAAAGATGCGTATGAGAATGGAAGCAGCTAACAAAGATAAACTGCCGGCATCGGCCTCGATGAAGAAGTATCAGAAAAATAGGTCAGCAACCATTGCTCCTAAAGCGACTTCAGTTAGGACTTCAGATGCTGAACAGACTACAGCTGTCAGTAACAAAGAAGTAGAAATCAGCGTACCAGCTAGTGAGATTGGTCCTTCAGTTGATGACAAAGCATCATGTGAGTTGTCCGAGTCTGTGACGGCATCAGCTGCTGCGAAGACGTTTCAGCAAAATAGGTCAGAAACCATTGCTGCTAAAGAGACTTCGGTTGGAACTGAGCAGACAGCAGCTGTCAGTGACAAAGAAGCAGAAATCAGCATTCCATCTCATGAGATTTGCTCTTCAGTTGATGACAAGCCATCATCTGAGTTGTCGGAGTCTCAAGAACAGGGTCAGTCAAGTGACGAAAGTAAAGCTGAGCCACTGTTAGAGTGGCGGTCTCCACCTACCAAGTCTACTGCTCTCAAGGATGATGTCATGAGGGAAGGTGGTGTAGTGTCCAATGAGAAGTTGTCATCTCAGCAGTATTGTGATGAAGATGGGAATCAGAAACAAAGTGAATTGGATGCTGGTGGAAAGAAAGTTAAGCCACTGATGGACTGGCAGCCTCCAGTGAGCTGGAATTCACCTTATCACCCATCATCGCCAACCGATTCAGCTTCTGTAATTGAATGGAAACCTGCACCAAGTTGTAGACCGAAGTCAGCTCCACTTGGCAAAGAGGCTGAGATCATTATTGAACCACGCATTTCACCAGTACGATTTCAGTCAGAATATGCCCCTTTTCATCCGCCACAGAATGTCACACATGACCAAATCCTGGGAGTGCCAGCACTCAGCCAACAACCACTACCAGTTATTGCACAGCCACCGCCTGGTCAAATGCCAATGTTGCAGCCATCTATCATTGTCTCTACCTGCAATGCTCAACTCCCAAATGCAAGTTTAGCTCCTGTCATGCCAGGTAATGCAGAACAACCGGTACTGCCGTATAATGTTATCTCAAACCAAATATCTGGTGGGCAGGTGGTGCAAATGAACAGTGGTCAGCCACCTCTACAGGTTGGGCTTGTCTGTGCTCCAGCTGTCCAGCCACCTGTTCCAGTTCTGCCTAGCATGTTGTCACCTCCACCATTGAGCTGTCAGGTTCCACCTCCTATGTTAGAGACAGTACCTGGTGGGAGTATACAGCCGGCACCTCCTGGTGTGGTTGTGCCTATAGTGTTTAGTGATCAGACTCAAACTGCACCTCGTGTTATGCCTGCTGATCACCAACCACCACCGGCGTTTTACAGTCCGCCGCCCCAATCTGTCGTTCCTGTTCCTGCGCCAAATGTTTCGCCACAGTCTCAGGTTGGACCAAGTCTGGGCCAGCCAGCTCCACCTGGCGTTGTTCTGCCAGTTGCACAAGCACCATCTCAGATGGCACCAGCTGTTCCTCATAGTAAGCCACCGTGGTTATCAAGCCCGATGGAACTCATGCAAGGACTTCTTCCTACACCTACTTCCTACACTACACCTTCCGGTGTAGGATTTGGTTCCAGTCATTCTCCACACCCTAGTATTTTGCCAACTCCTCAGCCGGTACCACCTCCTCAGTCACTACCATCTACTCGTCCTCCTGCGGAACATTTCCATCCACCTCATGGTCATGTTCCACCTGTGATGGGTCCACCTCCACATGCTCCACCAAGGTGGGGACCATTTCAGTCACCTCATGCAGGACCACCTATGCGGGGTCCACATCAAGGAATTCCTCCACAAGGTTTCAACCGGCCATATCCCGCTATGCATGGTCCAGCTGTGCCACCAGCATGGCATCCACCACCTATGAATCCACCTGGGGGACCTTACATGCAACCTGGATTGCATAATGTCAACTGGAGACCACCCATGCCTGATGGAGGATGGTGGGGGGCTCCTCCTCCTGCTGATGTATCACAATGGGGTCTACCACATGGCCAACCAGACTTGTCATATTCCGGCCGGTCTGAGTCTGGTACAAGCTCTGAGTTTTTAAATCCAGGCTCTAATAGTCAGACTGGTGGTGATGATGCCGAAACTGCATCACTTACACAGGCTGCTCGTGAGTGGGCAGAATGGCAGCAGCGTTATTCTGAATGGTATTGTAAATACTACGGATATTCTGGTTCTGGAGAACCAGCACCTGATGCCTTTTCAGTGGCAAAAAATACGATTGTAACGACACCTGTGCCGACCAAGGCATCACTCAGTGAGAAAAGAGTATCAAACACTAGTTCTTCAGCACCAGCAACCAAAGCCAGTTCATTCAGAAGTAGGACTTTTGCTACTGCTTCTTCTGTGTCGACCAAGTCGTCATTCACTGAGAGGAGTGTGTCAAAGAATGCTGCCATTCCTCTGCCTTCAGGGCAACCAGTGGCAAAACCTGGTACAGCAGATGCATTTGCAAAATTTGCAGAACATGCTGCTTCAAACATAAACCTTGCACTTGGTATGTCCAGTAACAAACCAGCTCAAAACACGGCCAATGAGCCCGTTTCTTCAACAACGAATGTTTCTAGCACATCTGTCAAACCGTCAGAAGGTGAGTGATTTCTGCTTACAGGTTCATGAATTCTATGTAGCAGATCGCAGTGATGACATGATCTACTTGAGAATGTATTGCCAAAAATGCAGTTATAATCAGACTCCAGCACTAACGAGTGTTGCAAATTGCTGATTAGTTCTCTAAAGACAGAAGAAGACTTTTAAATTAATTATATTAACTTATTGTGTTAATGTAAGCAATTAACTGCAATTACACATTAAATATTTTTGTCAACTTTGTCTACTCAGAAGACAAATTTTTCACATTATTCTGCATTTTTGTAAGAAAAATCTGGCTTGTGAAAAATCTGCTCCAACAATTTATAGATTGTCATTATTGAGTGACCTCATCTAACTGATGACTCCGGAAAAATTGGCCGGTTAAACAGAAATGGAAAGTGATGGGTGGTAATGGTAGTGGTGGTGGTATCTATGGCAGCAGAATGATGGACTGGTAGTGTTGGTGATGTATATCTGTTGTCTGAGAGGTTTAGTAGATGACATAATTTCAACATTTCATATTCAATCCGGTTGTTTGTCGGTGTAACATTAGCTGTAATATTTTGGCTGTTTTCTTGATGCAGATATACCGGCGGCAGATACTGACAAGACAGCTAGTGCAAACATGCTGGTGAAGAACTTGCCAGATGCCACTAAAGCTGTAGATGTTCGTGCTTTTATAAGCCAGTATGGAAAGGTATTTAGTGTATTACACTTTTGGCCGGTTTCCTAAAGTTTTTGTGAACTTTAGTTTTTTACCTTCTTGTTGCTTGTAGGCTTATAGCATAACTGTGTGGTAATTTTGGAGTAGTGAGATAGGATGTTTTATGCTGATTACATTAATCTTTATATGCAAACCGTAGTAGAAGAGCATATATTCTACATGTGTAGCTTTATGTTTAGCCATTGGTCATTGGTCATGTGGGTAAATTTTGGACACCGGGGTGAACTGATTAACATGATTTTGGAAGAAGGCAACCACTTACATGGGACTAAATGCCATTAGAAAGGGGTCAGTGTCCCAAGTAATAATCTCACGTATGCACGTAATCTCACCTCAAATTCTTAACCATTTTGGGCTTTTTTTGTCATACCACATGCATTTTCAACATCACTGCGGCCACTGAAGTATTTGATGCTTTGGGCATGTGACCTTGTTTACAGCACTACTATTTGCACAGTGAATGTATGTTTCTAAGTGAGAAATTGGGTGCAGTGTGTACCCAATTGTGAAACATCATTGTCTTTATGTCTAAATCATTTCATGACGACATGATTTTACTGCTTTGACTGTATGTATGCCATTTTGCTTACTGCAATTTGTTCTGAAAAACTGACCAATAATGTCTGTCATGCCATTGTCAGATGGCCAGATGACTGACTGTTGTAAAGTAAGCAGTCTAATGTGTCATTGTAGTTGATAATGTATGTTGAATTATTATTACTTATTTTCACCAGATTGTTAATTTGTTATTGACTTATTGACAGAGTACAGTCGAAAGTTATTAATTTATGAACCTGTGCACTTCTCCTTGGTGTAACGTCATAAATGCATACTGTCGTTTCACACTATAGTGCTTTTGGTTGGGCAATATGGAGTGCAGCTGGCCTGTGACAGCTAGTTACAGCAATCTCCGAAAATTCTGCCATGCGATTAACTCTGAAAAAGTAGGCTGGTTAAACTTCAATAAACTAAAAACTGAAGCAGTGGTATTTGTAATAGTGGTAATGGTAGTATTAGCCGAAGCAGTAGTAGATTACAGTTGACATAGTATCACATGTTTTGACGTAGTTATCATTGTTATCAGAGTGTACTAAAACTCCATCGTGTAGTTGTTAACAGAAATACTGGAATAAGTTAATACATTGAGGTTACTTCTATATAGTTGTATGTGTCAGGTGGTCAACTGCAAGGTTGGCATAATGAAATCACAGAAGGATGCTGGTGGCTTATTTGCACTGGTTACCATGGAGAAGCCAGACGATGTCAACTTCTGCATCAGCAAACTCAATCAGACTGTGTTCCGTGGTAACCGAATATCAGTGATGAAGGTATGTGAGTTTGTTTGTTGTTATTGTCTCTCTGTTCTGCCTTCAGTGCTTGTACACTGTTGGTTTGGCAGCATGAAAGGCTTCCAGCTGGTAAAAACGTCTGCTTCAAAAGCCCTTGGGATAATGTCATGGCAGTTAATGTACATGGCCAGAGTACAGCCCACTTTACCCGCTGGCCTATGGAGGCTGTGGGTCTGCGGAGTTCTGACCTGTCCCACAAGGATGCTCAGGGTAAGGATGGCTGGAGATTGAGAATCAAGGGGGCAACCAGCTAACACAGGTTGACTGTGAAAATGGCCAGTAAAGTGGTTTATGTTTGTTTTGTTAACTTATTGTCTCTCAGAGAGTTCCCGATGCTTATTTAACATTCAGTGATTAGATGTTATGTGTGCAAGGAGATTTTAACTAAAAGATGCTGTTGCTGAACTGAACTGGAAACTTAGAAGAAGTTAAAATTAGGAACCAAACTGAAGTGCTCCCGCCATTCAGAACTTCCTGTGACCACCAGCTTTGTTATGGACATTTGTTCGAGTGACGTTTATCATCATCATCATCATCATCAACGGGGTTTTTAGTGTGGCCTTAAGTAACAAAGTCACTGCTAGGTCCACAATAGGATGTCAGACAATTAGTTGTTTAGTCTGTTTAGTCTGTAAACATGATGACAGCGAATGAATTTCGATTACAGTACTGTTTATTTATTGGTGAGTCATGCTTTGGGAAAGAACTGATGCAGTTTTGGGGAAAGTGTCATGGTGTGCATTAAAATTAGGAATTTGTTGGCAAAGGTAATGTGTGGCATGTGACATTATCTGTTTGTGTTTAAACTCAAAAGAGGTAATTGATTTTGTTGTTGATGATACATGATACATGTATGTCTTGCAAATGCCGCTGCTGTTGCTGCTTCTGCTGCTGCTTGTTCTTGTTTTTGCTTTTAGTGTATTTTTGTCGTTGTTTTCTGTGCTGAACAGGTGAAGGCCACTAAGGCCAGCTGATTGCAGGCAACGTTCCATTGATCTCTGTGCGTTGTATATGCTTGCATCACATCACATCATGACGAACCTTTCTGAACGGTCACAGAATGACTGATTGTTTCTGTTGAGTGCAATGACTGTTGCATGAATTTTGATTCGCAGGATGTACAGTCACATATGTACAGGACTCTATAAGTCATCATTTAGACGGTCGGTTTTATTGTGTACTTGAGACCTATACAGGACAAACGCTGATAATATATACTGTGATTGTCGTATTTATTTTATTGTAATGAGTTTACAGTACTTCAATGTTATGCTGCTAGAAGTGCTTCTATGAAAAACCTGTAGCAGTCCCTAAAGATTCTGCATTGGGTATCTGGATTTACTATGGAACAGTAGGCTGGTTAAACGAAAATCATAAGTAATGGTGTAATAGTTAACAACCTTGACCTTGACCTTGATTCAACCCACATACAAGTGCCACACTCCGACGCCATTCTGATCTGTTTTGAGCTGCCACCTCTGCTGCTACGTCCCAGGTGATTCCCATCCTTGTCCTTGTCGACTGTGCTCCTCCAGTTTGTACGTGGACGACCTGGACCTCTCTTAAACCCCAGAACCTCCCAGTGCAATGCCTGTCAAGGTATACGCTGGTGATCCATTTGTATCACATGTCTAAGCCAGTTGAGTCTTCTTTCACTGAATGTGTTAACAACAGTAACAAAATGTGTACTTATTGATCATCTAACAACTGAAGATAGATAGACATACAGGGTGGGCCAAAAAAGTAAGCCTGCTAATTTTTGCAATAACTTTGTCTACTGCCAGCCAATTTTCATAATATTAAATTAAATTTTTGGCACATAATGCCACATATACACCATGGGAAATTTGCAACCGGAGGATGTATAGTTAGCCCACGTAATACGGTTTGTGTAACTGCTATACTTTGTGAAATCTTGATCACGACTTTAGCCATATGTTTGTAAGTGTTTACTACCATTAATAATAACAAATACGAAAAAGATTTGTACTTTAGATACGATTCATGTTAAGAATCAACATAACACAGATTACAGCACATTATTGAAGTGTTATCCATGGTCATAAATTATTTGTTGCTGCATAAATGCCCACTGCTGTCACGAATTGCTTGAAACCAAAGTTTACGCTAGTTACAAATAGTCTGCTGCCTTAGCAATGATCGCCCGACCGCAAGGGTGTACCCGTCAATTGAAAATAAGTAATATTCATCAGGTTTGATTCTTTTAAAAATTATTCCACAAAAATTGGCAATTAAGTAAAAACTGGACTTTTTTGCAACAGTGAATAGCATTCAATGCGAAAAATGTCATGGTCAAGATTTTACAAGGTAGTGTGGTTACACAAACCGCGTTAGGTGGGCTAGCTATACATCTTCGGGTTGCAAATTTTGTACATTATATGTGCCAAAAAATATGAAAATTGGCTGGCAATACACAAAGTTATTTCAAAAATAAGCTGGCTTACTTTTTTTGGCCCACCCTGTTAGTTTGAAATAGTTAGACAGTATTACACTGGACAGACAGTGGTCCTGCATACTGTTTGTTTGTCTTTTTGTTCTCGTGTTATTGTTTAACAATAAAATTTGTAAATGTAAATATGCTTCCCAACTGAATGTGTTGAAACTTGGACATGTTCAGCTACATTTAGCTGGTGTCTGGTGATAAGAAATACACTATGTTTCAAAAAAAGTTCACCCCTATCACTTTCATGATAACAGTGTGTAATGAAAACCAATTTAAATAATATTAGGCAGAAATGTAGTTGACGAAATTTGCAACAAAACTATCGGTATATGCAACAAATCTGAGATTAATTCGTTGACTGATGCTGCTAAGTTTCAAGATGAGATTCAATTTTCATTCAATACAATAACTGAACAATTGAAACATCACAATTCAGACAGCTTTTGTGATTGCAATATGAGTTGGTTTTACGAAGTCTTGCATCATATTACTTGCATGATAGGTCATTGCTAATGTCAAAGCATAATATTATTTTACCTTATTCTCTTACTTAAATATTTAAGTCGATGGGCAGTTGGGCACCTAACGCGCTTTGCCTGGTAGCAGATGATGCTTTCATGTAAACATGGGTTTCAGTGACAATGATCGAAATTTGACAGAAAATCTTTACATTTTTAAAGGTTATGGAGCGAAAAACTTATTGCAGAGATTCCAGATAAAGGTTGAGGTCTGTTTGGACTGAATAAATTGTTGAGAAAACAGACACTGGCACGAGAAGCGATAGCGGGCAACCTCGAACTGGCGATAGTCGCGTAATAAACTTTACCTTTTTATTGGCATAATATTTATGCATATGTTTTACTGTGTAATGAAAGGAATACAACTGTTTGCTGCATATTCACTCAGCTACATTCCTACCAGGCTACCAAATATTATTAAAATTGGTCAACATTTGACTTAGTTATTGTGAAAACCAAAAGGGTGCACTTTTTTGAAACAGTGTACTTTCGGAATAGTGCATCTCAACAGATATAATGGTAACGTGTCATAAAATCCTTTTGTCATAGTGAATTATTGCTGACAAATTTAACTCTGAGAACTTGACAGAGATTATAGTAATAATAATGATTGCAACCAGGTCAGTGTATTTGATGACATAGATGTAAAAAAACGTTGAAATTAGAATAAACGGACGTTTCAAAAACGTTAAAAAAACGTGACAAGAATTTTTGAAAACGTTTGTAAACGTTGAATAAAAAGCGTTAACGTGATATGGTCCCATGGACTTCCTGATTTTAATGTTCACCAAAAAACAAGCAATCAGAAATATCTGTTGACTTTGTTTGCCGCGAAAATAAACATAATTAATAAACAAATTGTGTACAAATGGGCTTTTCTCTGCCACTGTTCTGTTCAGACATCAAAGAAACGCGTTTCTTTTAGCTGCATATTGTTATAGCTGGAACTGTTGACCAACGTTTTGGGAAAATAAAAACTTTAAAAATGCGTTTTTTTTTTGTTTAAAAAATAAAGAAAACGTTTTTTACATTTATGTTTGATGAATGGAGAACATTGCTGAGCTTGATAAATTGACTTGAGGCACGAAGGAATCCGTATCAACTGTCTACTACTGTCTATACAGTACACATCTAACTCGGCCTGAGCTAATTAATCTTCATCAACTTTTTCTCTAAAAAGTAAAGTTAAGTCCTTTCCAAGCCACATGTCCCACAGGGCGGTGTTGATCTCCGCTTCACCAGCCGACGCTACCACGAATACTAGGCTAGTGCATCGCGTGGTGTATCTCATTACTGCCTAGCGATTGCTGGTATACTTATTATATATTTTATTTCGCATAAAAATGCAGCATACACATAAAATCATAAAATACAGATAAAAAATCGAAACAACTTATTGCGCCTACCACAGAGGAATGGCCAGGCTGTTTTTTTTTTCTCTAAAACAAAACAACAAAAAACTTGACAGTGCTTGGAGGATTAGCTACATCTTGTGTCTAAGTGAAAACAGAGAACAGCAGTTTTGCCTTGATAGTTGATACTGTTTATTGACGTCGCCAGTAGGCTACGTATAATGCAGGCACAATTACACCTCTGCAAAACAGCGCTGAGCGTTCTACGTAACGTTTTCGGCCTTTGCTACGCACAGTTAAAGCTAGTTACTTACATACAAGCTGACACATAATAGTGGGGATTCAGTGTTCAATGAGGGACTACGGTGCACAACATGAAACTAAGCTGACAACAATTCAAGCGCAGCACAAACACCACCTTGAAATGATTACTTACAGCGTGGGTTATCGGCGCCAGGGGCGGACTGCAATTTTGCC
>Ga0056123_1000203_pt1 | contig 12438 bp, 11 predicted proteins | sample WorMetHEROISLAND_3_FD_71122 | JGI IMG/M metagenome (GOLD analysis project Ga0056123, IMG submission 71122) | Marine gutless worms symbiont microbial communities from Max Planck institute for Marine Microbiology, Germany - Olavius sp. 3 HERON ISLAND ...
CAACATTGTTAAAGGCTGGTAAAACTCTTAATCAAAATGGTTACAAGGAGTTTGATTGTCATTCACCATTTCCAATCCATGGGATGGATAGTGCTATGGGATTGAAGCGCTCTCCATTAGGTTATATCATCGCATTAGTTGCAATGTTAGGAGGGTTAATTGGGCTTGGGATACAATCTTGGGCACACTCGATTGAATATCCGCTTATCATTAGTGGTAAGCCATTTTTTGCTTGGCAAGCCTATATCATTGTTACATTTGCATTATTTATTTTGTTTGGGGCAGCAGCGGCAGTTTTGGGAATGTTAGGTTTAAACAAATTGCCGCGCTATCATCATCCACTATTTAACTCCGACCAATTTAAACAAGTAACCGATGATGGATTTTTTGTAAGTATTGGCGCTAACGATAAGCTTTTCAATAAAAAAGTTACCATCGACTTACTTAAATCAATGGGCGCTACCAATATCGAAGTTATCGAGGATATTGAATGAAATATTTTAAGCTATTACTTTTAATTATTTTAATATTGATGTTGATGAATTGCCGCGGCGATCACTCAGAAAAACCACCTATCCATCTCAATTCAAATATGGATTTGCAAGAAAAATACAAAGCCCAATCGAGCAATACTTTCTTTGCCGATAGCTCTGCTATGCGCTTACCAATCGATGGAACTATCACACGCAGTAATAATTTTGATAAAATTGAATATATAACCGGTAAAGATGATAACGAAAATTTTATTGATAATCCTGAGTTGTTAACCACAGAGCTAATAAATCGCGGTGAGGACCGTTTTAATATATATTGTGCTGTATGTCACGGCAATAACGGTGATGGCCTAGGGAATATTACAAAATATGCTTTCCCATTTCCACCTACATCATTTCATCAAGATTGGTTGGTTGCTAAAAAAGATGGTCATTATTTTGATGTGATTACCAATGGTATCCGTACGATGCCGCCGCATAAACATCAAATTGCGGTAAAAGATCGTTGGGCAATTGTCAGCTATGTTAGAAAATTACAGGAATCATCTAAATGAAAATTGATTCCAAAACATATATTCTAAAAGAAAAAGGTTCTGTTGCTAAAATTGCCTTAATTGTTGGTATCATCGGACTCGTTTTTTCCGCAATCGGATTTTTCAGTGATAGCAAACAATTTTATTTTTCATATTTAACTGCATTTGCATTTTGGGTCTCATTAGGGCTCGGTGGATTATTTTTTACAATGTTGCATCACATTAGCGGTGCAAAATGGAGTACAGCCTTAATTCGGATCTCGCAGGCGGTAATGTCGGTATTACCGATTATGTTATTATTTTTCATACCACTATTTTTTGGAATAAAAGAATTGTATGGGTGGAGCAACCCGCAGATTGTAGCAGAAAGCACGGTCTTGCAAGGGAAAACCGGATATCTAAATCCACCCTTTTTTATAGTAAGAACTATTATTTATTTCGGAATTTGGGCAATTTTAACTTTCCTGCTGAACAAATATTCTCACTTACAGGATGAAGGAAAATTTACTACAAAACAGTTAAGAATTATCAGCGCACCAGGAATGTTTCTGTTTGCATTAACCATTAGCTTTGCCGCTTTCGATTGGCTAATGTCATTAGACCCACATTGGTATTCCACCATCTTTGGAGCTTATTATTTTGGAGGAAGTTTTGTAATAGTTATTGCATTTTTAATAATTGTTGCTAATTATTTAAAATCAAACGGTACTTTATTAAATGAAATAAACAACGCCCACTTTAGTGATTTGGGGAAAATATTTTTTGGTTTTATCGTGTTTTGGGCCTATTTGGGCGGCGCACAATATTTCTTTATTTGGTATGCCAATATTCCTGAGGAAACAGTGTGGTTCTTAGATCGTTGGAGAAACTCGTGGAAAACGGTTAGTTTATTGCTGATCTTTGGTCATTTTCTGATTCCATTTATTTCTTTGGTATTTTTTAGCACCAAACGCAATCGCAAAATTATTGTGTTTTTTGCCTTTTGGATGTTTATTTTCCACTATATTGATATGTATTGGCTCATCCAACCGACGTTCCACCATGAAACCGCTAATTTCTCATGGATGGATTTAGCAACATTTGTCGGGATTGGCGGAATTTTCCTTGGACTATTTTGGAATAGATTCACTTCAAAACCGATTTTACCAGTCAATGATCCTTATTTAGAGGCTTCATTGCATCTCCATAAATAAATCCTTTTAAGTTGCAGGAACAAAAACTATTCCATTAAATTCAATAAATATGTACAACTTTTTCAATCTTGAACTAGGAGTAAACATGAAAACATTTCCTATTACACTAATTCTTGTTAGCAGTTTAATTTTTGCGCAAGATGCTGCATTAACCAAAGGATTAGGTTTCGCAGGTGGAATGCCATCGGGGAGCGGATTCTCCTACCGCCAAATGAATGACGATTATGGATTTCAGATAACGGGCGGTTTGATGGCATTTAATAATGACGATGATGATAATTATTACAGCTTTGTTGATCACCCACTTCATGGTGATTGGCTTCCGAATACAAAAGATATTTTCACTCAGGAACTATATACCGGTTCGGAATTCTGGGGTAATTTGGGAATTTCTTATTATAAACCATTGCATATTGCTAAGAAAGCAACTTTCTATGGATTATTTGCTGCCAGCACTTATCTTGAATCTAACAAGAAGATGACACGAGACTTTAAATATTCGATTTCAGCAGATTCTACAAAATATTCATACCAACCAATTGGTCCATCAAAAGAAAAAAGAGTTAATGATTTCACAGGTTTCATTGGTGCGGGACTCGGGATTGGATATAAATTAAGCAATAATGTTCGAATTCATTTGGAAATGCCAATCACATTTGCCAGTAACGGCAATATCTATATGTACATACCTCAAGGTGGAATTCATTATTACTTTAGATAGTAAAATATAAGTTTGTAGCTTTATCTATTATTAAACTCAAATACAATTTTCTTCGCAGAGTTGCGAAGATGGTGCGTCAATAAAACATTACAAAATAGTCTATGGTGTACAGAAAAGAACCTGAAAATATTGACAAAATATTTTCATCAATCCACACAAAATATGATTTGATGAATGATGTAATGTCGTTCGGTTATCATAGAAGAGTGAAACGAAATGCCATGAGTATATGCAAATTTGGAAGTTTATTGGACTTGGCCACCGGCACAGGAGATTTAGTAATATATTTTAGAAAAATATTCGGTGATGCCAATAGTATCACTTTAGCTGATCCTAATTATGAAATGTTCAAACATGCCAAGAAAAGATTAAAGGAAAAATCTTTGTTCAATAACACTGATTTTGTTCCGTGTTATGCCGAAGAACTTCCGTTCAATGAAAAATCATTTGATAATGTTTCAATCGGATTTGGATTCCGCAATTTTAACGATAAAAACAAAGCTCTCGCCGAGATTTTTCGGGTATTAAAAGATGACGGCAGATTAATAATTATTGATTTTAGTAAACCAATTAATAAAATTGTCAAATCTTTTGCTGCACTATATTTTGACAAAATTATTCCTCTTCTTGCAAAAATAATTGTAGGTAGCAACTTGGAATATCACTACTTAGCTCAATCTATAAATCAGCATCCTAATCAACAGAAAATTATTGCAATGATGGAATCAAAAGGATTTAGAAATTGTACTTATGAAAATATTTTAAACGGGATTATCGCGGTTCACATTGGTGAAAAATAATTTTCTTTCATATTTTATCAATTATAAATCTAACTTTTTTATTCTGGTAAGATGGCGACCACCTTCAAAAGGTGTTTTCAACCATAATTCTATAACTTCGATCGCTTTCTTTTTGGAAATAAATCGTGCTCCAAGTGATAAAATATTAGCATCATTGTGTTGGCGTGAAAGTGTGATTATTTTTTTTGGTCCATCGTAATAAACGACCGCACGGACGCCTTTTATTCGATTTGCTGCAATTGCCTCGCCCTGCCCTGAGCCACCAAAAATTATTCCGAAAGTACTTTTTGAATTTCCAACCACACGTGCCGCTGGCAAAATAAAATCCGGATATTCATCCAACGCATCATATTCATAAGCACCAAAATCCTCCACATTAAACTTCTTTTTTTCTAAATATTCCTTTACATGGTTTTTCAAATCAAATCCGGCGTGGTCGGTCGCAAGTATAATTTTCATAAATTTTTCCTATAAGGCTCTAAATTTTGTAATTGCTTTATGGGGGTCATCAGCCCCAAATACTGCTGAACCTGCAACAATAATATCGGCACCGGCATTTTTTACTATTTCCGCATTCGATAAATTAATCCCACCATCAACTTCGATAATTACCTGTTTGCGTAAGCGAAGTTTCTTCAGCGTTTTACCGAGCGATTTAATGCGATTTGTTGATTCTGGAATATATTTTTGACCACCGAACCCCGGCTCGACCGACATTATGAGAACTAAATCTACATATCTTAATAACGGTTTGAGTATGTTAATATCTGTTTTGGGTTTAATTGAAATACCAACTTGCTTATTGAAAGACCGTATTTCTTTTATAACGGAAAATGGATCTTTCGATGCTTCGACATGAAAAGTAATGTTATCGGCACCAGCATCAACAAATGGTTTTACTAATTCCATTGGATTTGTTACCATGAGATGTACATCAAAGAATAAATCAGAAATAGTTCTGATTGATTTAACCACTACAGGCCCAATAGTTAAATTAGGTACAAAATGGTTGTCCATAACATCTATGTGTAAATAATCGGCTTGCGCACTTTGGCACATCGCAATAGCGTTTTTTAAATCAGCAAAATCCGCCGACAATATTGATGGAGCAACTTTCATATATATTTAGTAACGATAGATGTATTTATAAATAATTAATGTTAAATTTGTAACTTATCATTCATTATTCAAATTAAATATATTAACTAAAGAAATGATAGACAAAAAAATTCGCTGTGAATGGCCTGGTGCAAATGAATTAATGCAAAAATACCATGATGAAGAATGGGGTGTTCCAAACCATGATGACCGTAAATGGTTTGAATATATTACTTTAGATGCATTTCAAGCCGGTTTGAGCTGGGCCATTGTATTAAACAAACGTGAAAACTTCCGCCGAGCTTTCGACAAATTTGATCCTGTTAAAATTGCTAAATATGATCATCATAAAATAGAGGAATTAATTCAAGATGCTGGTATCATTCGTAATAAATTAAAAATAAATGCTACAATTCATAATGCAAAAATTTTCTTAAAAGTTCAAAAAGAATTTGGTTCTTTTGATAATTACATTTGGCAATTTGTAGATGGAAAACCAATTATTAATAGTTGGAAAAATATGTCGGATTTACCTGCTAGCACTCCTGAATCTGACTCATTAAGTAAAGATTTAAAAGCACACGGATTCAAATTTATTGGCACTACAATATGTTATGCCTTTATGCAAAGTGCCGGGATGGTAAACGACCATCAGATTGACTGCTATCGGTATAAAGAAATCCAACAACTGCCGATTTTATAATTTCAGTGGAATACAATATGAATAATACCAAATCTAATCTAAGAACAGGTGGACGATTTTTAATTGAACCAATTGGCACTAATCTAATTTTTTCGAGGGAGATATTCTCTGATGAGCACAAAGAAATTGAATTAATGATTAAAGAATTCGCCAACGATAGAATTAGATCAAACGCCGATAAAATTAATAAATTTAACAAGGATTTGAGTGTTTCTTTACTGCGAGAAATGGGCAAGCTTGGTCTATTAGGAATTGATATTCCAAAAAAATATGGCGGCATGGAAATGGATAAAATAACCACAGCAATTGCAGCTGAATCGCTATCAGTTAGTTTTTGTCCTTCATTTACAGCCACCTGGTCGGTTCAAACCGGCATTGGTAGTCTACCGATTGTGTGGTTCGGAACCAAGGAACAGAAAAAGAAATACTTACCAAAGATAGTAACAGCTGAAACAATTTGCGCATACGGATTAACTGAACCATCTGCTGGATCTGATGCATTAGCTGGACGGACGACAGCAACCCCCTCAAAGGATGGAAAATATTATCTATTGAATGGTGAAAAAATATTCATCACCAATGGTGGCTGGGCGGAAGTTTTTATCGTTTTTGCTAAAGTTTATGGTGATCAATTCAGTGCATTCATAATTGAGCTTGGTACACCAGGATTTGAAATTGGTCCTGAAGAACACAAAATGGGCATGAAGGGCTCATCAACTACATCATTAATTTTTAAAGATGCTAAGGTCCCAGTAGAAAATTTACTTTATGAAGTTGGAAAAGGTGCCACGATTGCATTTAATGCCTTAAATATGGGGCGTTATAAATTAGCAGCCTCCGACCTAGGCGGTTGTAAAATGATAATTACTGAAGCCGTAAAATATGCTTTGGAACGTCGTCAATTTGGGCAACCAATTGCTCATTTTGATGCGATTAAGGGGAAATTCGCTGATATGATAATTAATACTTTCGCGGCGGATAGCATGATATATCGGACTATTGGACTGATCCAAGATGAAATTGACACAATTGACAAGAATGCTGAACATTATTATGTCAAAGTTGGTGAAGCAATGGAACGCTATGCTATTGAGGCATCTATGGCAAAAGTATTTGGTAGCGAAACATATAGCCAGGTTACCGATCATGGCATTCAGATATTAGGTGGCTATGGCTTTATAGAAGAATATCCATTCGCAGGCGCCTATCGTGATACTCGTATTGATCGAATTTGGGAAGGTACAAATGAAATCAATCGAATGATTATAACCGGATATATGATGAAAAAAGCGTTAATGGAGGAGTTACCAATTCGTGAAAAAATTCAAAAAATTGACGAATATCTTGGCTCTGATCAATCTCTAATCAACGGATCTGACAATGATTTAACAGACGAAATTGAAATGATCAAAGCTGGCAAACATCTTGGACTATATTTATTTCATGAAGCATTATGCGAATTTGGTCAAGATTTAAAACATGAGCAACAATTAACCGAAATACTTGCCAATATTTTTATCGATATATATACTGCGGAAAGTACTATCGCCCGCGTTCAACAAAATATTAAATCCGGTGGCACAGAGCGCATTACTCTATACATCGCTAAGGTTTTTGCAGCCGAAGCCTCAATTAGATTATTGAATATGTCATTGACGGGTATGAACGGAATTCACAAAGGCCAATTAGCAGATCTGATAATAGAAAAACTAAAAAATTTTCAAGTTAGGATGTTACCAAAAATTGATATTATTGCTATGAAACGATTAATAGCCGAACATGTTTATTCTAAGCAATCATATCCATTTTAGGGGGATATGTATGAGCACTAAATCAGTTATAGTAGATGCAGTTAGGTCGCCAATCGGTGTAAAAAATGGCAAATTGGTTGGAATTAGACCAGATGATCTGGCTGCACAGGTTGTTAAAGGATTGCAAAGACGCAACAAAAATTTTAAACCACAAATGGTAGAGGACATTGTTCTTGGTTGTGCATTTCCAGAAGGACCACAAGGTATGCTAATGGCAAGATCAGTAGGGTTACTAGCTGAAATTACAAAGGAAGCCGGCGGTAAAGTAGTAAATCGGTTTTGCGGTTCTTCCATGGATGCAGTTCATCAACTAAGTACAGCGATTGAATGCGGTGATATCGAAGCGGGAATCGCTGTTGGTGTAGAAGATATGTTTTCGGTACCAATGGGTGGTTTTGCACCCGATTTTCACCCAGAATTAGCTGAGCAGGAATACTATATTAGCATGGGAGAAACTGCGGAAATTCTTGCCAAAGAGGGTAAGATTAGTCGTGAAGAACAAGAAAAATTTGCAGTTAATTCTCATAATAAAGCTCTTAAAGCCTACGCTGAAGAAAAATTTGTTAATGAACTCATCCCAATTGATATTTATGGTAAAACGTTAGTTGAAAAAGATGAAGGACCACGAGTACCAGATATTGAAAAAATAAAATCCCTTCAACCAGCCTTTTCAACCGGTGGTACAGTAACAGCGGCAACAAGCAGCCCTATTTCAATTGGCGCTGCGGCAATTATTGTAACAAGTATGGAATTTGCAAAGAAAAATAAATTACAAATTAGAGCAATAATCGAAGGTCGTGCAGTAACTGGTGTACACTGGACTACAATGGGAACAGGTCCCCTACCGGCGACTGAGAAGGTGCTATCAAAAACCGATATGAAAATAGAAGAAATTGATATTATCGAGTTAAACGAAGCATTTAGTGCTCAAGCCTTATATGTAATTAATAAAGGTGGTTGGAATATGGAAAAAATCAATCTAAATGGTGGTGCGATTGCATTGGGACATCCCTTGGGTTGCTCTGGAGCTCGAATAATCACAACTTTAATAAATGTAATGGAACAACACGATAAAACAACGGGCTTGGCAACTATGTGCATTGGCAGTGGTCAGGGCATTGCTACTATTTTGATGAGGAATTGAAGAGGATATAATGGAATATCAAATTAAAAAAGTCGCTGTGCTTGGCGCCGGAGTAATGGGTGCACAATTAGCTGGTCATTTTGCAAATGCTGGAATTCCATCTTTACTGTTTGATATTAATCAAGAATTAACTGATACTGGTATTGAAAACCTAACAAACTTAAAACCTGATCCACTATACAAATCCAAAAACACAAAATTGATCACAGCTTGTAATTACAAAGATGATATAGAAAAAATTAATGAAGTTGATTGGATTATTGAAGCTGTTGCCGAACGTTTAGATATTAAACATTTAGTTTATAAAAATATTATTCCCCACCTAAACAAATCAGCTATTGTCACTTCCAATACTTCGGGAATTCCACTTTCTGCTTTAATCGAAGTATTCCCTGATGATGTGAAAAAACGATTCATGATTACACACTTTTTTAACCCACCGCGATATATGCGTTTATTGGAATTAGTTCGTGGTGAAAAAACTACGGATGAAGTATACAATACAATAGCAGATTTTGGCGAGAAAGTATTAGGAAAAGGAATTGTACACGCCAAAGATACTCCCAATTTTATTGGTAATCGAATTGGCGTTTATGGTATGATGAAAACAATCAAAATTGCTCAAAAAATGGGATTAACGGTGGATGAAGTTGATAAATTAACCGGTACGATTGTGGGGCGCGCAAAAAGCGCTACTTTTCGCACCGCTGATATTGTAGGATTAGATACACTCGCACATGTTGCTAATGGAAGTTATGAACGCGGTACAGATGATGAAGAACGTGAAGTTTTTAAAATACCAGAAATTCTTACTACTCTAATCGAAGATAGTCGCTTGGGACAAAAAACGAAAGCTGGCTTTTACCAAAAAGAGGGCAAAACTATATTATCGGTGGACTTGAAATCAGGTGAATATGGTCAACAGAAAAAAGTACGCTTTGACGGATTTCGCATTGCAAAAGAACATCAAAAAACAAGTGAGAGAATCGCTGCTCTCGCCTTTAGTGATGACAAAGCTGGTAAGTTTTTTTGGGAAATATTAGCGAATACTCTAATATACTCGGCCAATCGTATTCCAGAAATAAGTGACGATATTGTAAACATTGATAATGCCTTGAAATGGGGTTTTGGATGGGAATTGGGTCCCTTTGAAACTTGGGACGCTATTGGATTAGAACGCTCGGTAAACCGGATGAAGAATGAAGGAAAAATAATACCATTGTGGGTAAAAGATATGCATTCTACTGGACAGGCAAAATTTTATCAGACAAAAAATGGTAAACAGCGTTTTTTCAATCCGAATAAGAAAACTTATTCAACTATAAAGCAAAGTGAAAAAACCTTGAATCTCAACTTGTTAAAATCCAAAGGAAATTTGATTGAGCGAGATTGGAGTGCCAGTTTAGTAGATTTAGGTGACGGAATATTGAACGTCGAATACCACTCTATTTTACAAGCCCTCTTAAACCCAATTGACGGATCAATCGTGCAAACTGTGCAAAAGGCGTTGGATTTGCTTGATAATGGGAAATACAAAGCTTTAGTTCTTGGACATCAAGGGCAGAACTTTTGCGCAGGTGCCAATTTAGCAGGTATTTTGCAATATTGCGAAAATAAAGATTGGAAGGGTTTAGAAGCGACGGTAAAACTATTTCAAGATCTTACTCAGCGTATTAGATTTTTAAAATCACCAGTCGTAGCTGCACCATTCCATTTAACTTTGGGGGGAGGATTTGAATTCGTCGCTCCGGCTGCACATCGTGTTGCTGCGGCCGAACTATATATAGGTGCCGTTGAAGTTGGCGTAGGATTAGTACCTGGATCTGGTGGCAATTTGCGATTACTTTTAAATTTAATGGAAAATTCGGGTTCCAAAGGTCGAGTGAATACATTCCAGATTGTACAAAAAGCATTCGAAACGATCGGCTTTGCGAAAGTTGCTAAAAGTGCAGACGAAGCAAAATATTTAGGATATTTAAAGAAAACAGATACAATCGTACTGAACATTGACCACCTATTATGGACCGCCAAACAAAAAGCGCTGGAATTAATTGAAAATTATAAACCACCTGAATATAATGATAAAATAAAGTTGCCCGGAGTTGGTGGTAGGACAGCTTTGAAAATGGCAATCAAAGGATTTAAAGCACAGGGAAAACTATCAGATCATGATGAATTAATCGGTAACAAATTAGCCTACATATTAACCGGAGGCGACAAAGCAGGTTTGACCAAAAGTGTTGAAGAACAATATTTATTGGATATTGAACGAGAAGCATTTATGTCACTTGCCACTGAACGACTAACTCAAGACCGTATTAGATACATGCTTAAAAAAGGTAAACCACTGCGCAATTAAGACTCAACTAAACAAAATAAACTTATACTTTTCCTTAAAATAGTGAATCAAATCCTTAAATAGTATTTTTAATACTATATATAACTCGTAATTTCGGACTATCTTATCCGATTAATTTTTAACAGATTATTTCAACAAAATTATATTAAGTAATATCATTACATACAGGTAATAAATATGAACAATGAAAATATAAAAAATCGCTGGTTTGTTGTAATTGGAGCAATATTAATTCAACTCTGTCTTGGTGCAATTTATGCTTGGAGTGTGTTTACACCCTCTTTGGTTGAAGCAGATTGGACCAAAGCGCAAACTCAATCTGTATTTGCAGCCGGTCTGGCACTATTTGCAATAGTTATGGTGATTTCTGGTCGATTACTTCCCAAATGGGGCCCGCGTAAATTGGCATTTGCAGGAGGAATAGTTCTTGGTGCAGGATATCTTTTGGCAGGATTGTTTGGTGGTAATAATTTTTGGTCAATATTTATCTTAATTGGAGTCGTTGGCGGCTCAGGAATTGGCTTAGCTTATGTTGTACCAATTGCAGTTGGTATGCGTTGGTTCCCTGATAAAAAAGGATTGATAACAGGATTAGCTGTAGCCGGTTTTGGGTTTGGGGCAATGTTATGGGTAAAATTAGCTGGATCTTGGGGTAATCTAATTTCAAATTTTGGATTAAGTACAACTTTTTCAGTTTATGGTATTTTATTCTTTATTGTTGTTTTTATCGGCGGTATTTGGATGATTTATCCACCTGAGGGGTGGAAACCAAAAGGATGGATTCCACCGGAAGAAATCGACGGTAGCGTAACAAAAGTAACTAACTTGCCAAGTTCACAAATGTTGAAAACTCCACAGTATTACATGATCCTTTTAACCTTTGCATTTGGCGCAAGCGCCGGATTAATGAGTATTGGATTGATGAAATTATTCCCCATGCAAGCTTTAACAGGGAATGGTTTTTCAGAAGTAGCCGCATCGGGTATCGCAGGTACTGCGATGGCAGTATTTTTCTCATTGGCAAACGGATTTGGAAGAATTGCTTGGGGTGCAATTAGCGATAAATTAGGTCGGAAATTATCAATTATTTTAATGATGGCCACCCAAGGAATTATGGTAATTTTATTTCAATGGATGGCCGGAACTCCCGGTTTATTATACTTGGGAGCAACATTGATTGGTTTTAATTTTGGCGGAAATTTTGCATTATTTCCAACAATAACAGCCGACACATTCGGTACGAAATTTATTGGTCAAAATTATGGATGGGTGTTTTTGGCATATGGTTTAGGAGGAATTTTTGGCCCCATTCTTGGTGGTAAACTTGGCGATGCCGGTAACTTCCCATTGGCATTTACTATTTGTGGGGTGCTCTGTTTGATCGCGGCTGGAATCATTTCGATGGTAAAACCACCAAAAACTGCCCAATAATAGTTTAGGCAACTATATTTTAATCTAACCTAACAAAAAAAGGGCTGCTACAATCGTAGCAGCCCCTGTGTGCACTTACTAACCTACCACCAGCTAGTATTTATAAAACTATTTAAGCAACATCACCTTAATTGTCTTAGTCTCACTACCA
>Ga0056123_1000204_pt1 | contig 12418 bp, 9 predicted proteins | sample WorMetHEROISLAND_3_FD_71122 | JGI IMG/M metagenome (GOLD analysis project Ga0056123, IMG submission 71122) | Marine gutless worms symbiont microbial communities from Max Planck institute for Marine Microbiology, Germany - Olavius sp. 3 HERON ISLAND ...
CGCGCTGCACCCACTGTCTGGAATGCTCTCCCCTCATCTGTTACCTCTGTAAATACCTTTCCTTCATTCAAAAAAGCTCTCAAAACCCATTTATTTCAGCTGGCCCACGACACATAATCCCGAAGTCAGCGCCTCTGAATCTGGTCTTAGTGTCCAGAATTATGGCGCTATATAAATTTACTTACTTACTTACTAACTTACTTAGCTGTCGACTGTGTACAAGATGGAGTTAGAATTTGTTGAAACGATGGTGTAGAGTTATTGTTGTGCTTGTTAGGAAAAAGATCTCAAGTCATACATGGAAGAGTGTGGAAACATTCTTAACATCAACAACGTCAAGGTAATGACACTTTGTGTATTTCTCAGGTGATTTTGTTTTCATTCTGACAGAAAGTTTCTCGTTGTGTATTTTGGTTGCTGTCTGTATAATGTCTGTGTCTGTCTGTCTATGGTGTGTGGTAACTGTGTGTCTGTATGCGTGTGTTGTAGCTGTTTCTGTTTCAACTATTGCGTGGACTGTCGTACTGTCACAAGCGTCGTATTCTTCACCGAGATTTAAAGCCGCAGAATTTACTCATCAACGAGATAGGAGAGCTAAAGCTTGCCGACTTTGGTGAGCTGAGCTGAACTGAGCATGTGTCTATCTGTCTTGTCTATCTGTGTCTGTCTGTCTGTCTGTCTGTCTGTCTGTGTGTGCATCCACAGATCACTGAATGGTCATTAATATCGAGCTTATGTTGACAACATCAACAAAGTTACTATGCATCGAGCCAGGTTAGTACTGAGATGGGTGACCGTTTGCAGGTATACCGTCTTGGTATTTTAACCAAGCCACCCAGGCCAACTCAGCCTGGTCATCCCTCCATGGGTAGGCCAAATGAGTACTAGCGATGGTTATGGCTACCGCTAGGGAAGAAAACGGCGAGACAGTCGGCCCTGTTACCAGGACTGTTGGCATACTGACCTAGTTGTTTATAGGCGCTGGCTGTTAACTGAGCCGGCCATACAGCCAACTTGTATGCTAGCTTAATTAGGTTTCACCCTCACCGCCTCAAGGTCTGCAGAAGATGAGCTCCGTCGCAACAGGCCTAGGTCTGTGTGCAATGTTCTTATTCTCATGTTGACAAGCGCAGCTTTAGAATTGGCACAAGTACTGGCAAGGTATATTTGGGAGTCTGACAGCCTGGAACACACTGCCATATGATCTCTGTGGCCTGTCACTTAACAGTGGCAGCTTTATTGTGAGGGTTGAAGACAGCGTTATTTCTTGGACACTTGTGTACTCAGTGCAATAGAGATGCTTAATGAATTTGCACTACATTATAACTTCACAATATTGACATTGACATTGACTGTGCATTACATATTGCTAATGCTAGTATGTCTGTAATGAACAATCCTCTGTGCACAAGCAGTTGGCATTATTAGATAACATGGAACTATGTTGGTGTTTGCTCGAGAACATCTACACTGATAGAAGTTGGTTAGTTCTGATGAGCTGTGTCAACATGTTGACAGGTCTTGCACGTGCAAAGTCAATACCAACAAAGACTTACAGTAACGAGGTTGTTACTCTATGGTGAGTGTCATGTATCTAGGCTTAGATGTGAGAATTAGGTAAGTAAGTAAGTAAATGCTTACGTCTGTGCTGTATTCATGCAGCAATGTGAATTGCCGGTAAACTTGTAAAGCAAGTGAAAACGAGTGAAGCAGATATCGTTACATGTTTATTAACTCCTATTGTTAATGTGCAATTTTTATGTTTTATGCAGTCGTAAGACTGACACAGAATAATAACAAGTAAATTCGCAGTAGTGTGTGATAAGACGGTTGTAGTATTTGTAATTTGTTGTGATAAATTTGACAGCTGTGTTTCCAGTGGTTCTAGTACAGTTTGTGGCAAGTGAATTTTGCTGTGACACTGAGACCCACTATCAGCACATGTGTAATTGATGCCCCAGAGATGTGGTTGTTTTGTGTGACAAACTGCATTGTGATGTTGTAGGTATCGTCCGCCTGATGTTCTGTTGGGTTCTGTGGAGTACTCAACGCCTATTGACATGTGGTAAGATGCTTGCATTTGCAAGTTTACAAACTCATCATGTCTTCCGTCATTCACTTCAGTATCAACAAGTGTTTCATTATGTGTACTTCTGTCAGTCGTGACTAACACTGCATGATTTACAGACTGCAGTGATCAGCGATCACTTGACATGCTTGTAATAAGTTGTAAGTGTTGGTGTTCAGGGGTGTGGATTATGTATTCTTTGAGATGTCACATATACCTCTGTTTGTATTCAGGGGCATAGGTTATATATTCTTTGGGACAGTATATATACCTCTGTATGTTGGTGTTTAGGGGCGTAGGTTGTATATTCTTTGAGATGGCGTCAGGTCGGCCACTGTTTGCTGGCTCTGCCGTGGATGAACAGCTTCATCTGATAGTGAAGTTACTTGGTACGCCGACTGAGCTGACGTGGCCGGGAGTCAGTCAGCTGCATGAGTTCACGGTGTATGAATTTCCTCGATACAGGCCCGAACCACTAGTCAAGCACGTCCCACGGTGAGACCTACTCATCATCCTGTCATGAGTGCTGGTTGATAGTTCACTGTGTAATGACAGATGAGAGCGTGAGGCTGTGTTATCATCACTTGTTATACCTCATCTCGAAATCAGTGCATGTGATTGGTCGAAATCGCGTCACGTGGCGGTCAATATATCTCGTGAGTTCCCTCGCGAGACAATATTGCTCTCATTAATTATGCATGTCAGTTTTGATTTTTCTAAACAACAGTTGAAACCACTCGACTGACACATCTAGATCACAGTTTTTCGCTTCTTACATATATCTCTTGTCATAATACGGAATAATTCTTATTAAATAGATAGATTTCTAATTTTATAAATATTCCTAACCACATTTATAGACGCTTTTATCGCCAAATAATATTTTATTAACTCTAGTGTATCCGAATAATAGACAGACCTTACGAAACGCACAATGACGTCATTATTACTGAAGTTGTTTACGGTATGTCTGATTTTGTGATTGTTTGAGGTATAACAAAATACATAGTTACGGACATTATCGGTGACTATTGAAAATTATTTCCCCGAAGTTGGAAATATTCCCCTCGTCCTTCGGCCTCGGGGAATATTTCCAACTTCAGAGAAATAATTTTCAATAGTCTCCTCTTCGTCCGTAACTATGTATATAATATGAGCAATAACCTGAGACAACATGCAGTGTTGACAGTTGAATGTCTCCGTGTTGAGCTTGTTCTTGAGTTACTGCGTCATAGTGGGTTGTGAATCTTTGAAACTTGGTCTTGATCTTGAAAGATGAATTCTTCTGTCCAAGCCTAGATTGCATTCAGTGGAATGTTGATTAAGAGTAATTAATATTTAATAAAATGTTTAGAGTGAGTGCAGACGAAGAAATTGAGCGTTAAGTAGCAGTGCATTGATGTAGTATGTGCGACTGATGTGAATTATGAGATGATGAACTGATGTGTCACTAGAAGACACACCTGCTGCTGCTGCTGCTGATGATGATGATGTTAATAATAATAATAATGATGCTAATGCTGGCTCTAATGCTGTTCTATGTGTAGGTTGGACGTTGATGGTATTCGCTTGTTGTCCAGCTTGCTGCAGGTCAGTAACTGATATAATAGTTAATAAGTTAATAGTGCTGGGATTGTGACGTCTAATGTAAAAGGTAAAGGTCAAGATAGCTCATACACGTATATGAGCGTTGGCTCCGGAGCTGATCCCGGTCTTAGGCAGTCAGCCCGTAGGTGACAAAGTATATACCCAGTGGTAGGCTGCCATTACTTTCTGCCAGGCCCGCAGTTACCTTCCCAGCCAGAGAGCATCACCGCCATCTGGCCGGTACCAAATTATACTGCTTGGTGACAGCAGCACACGTGTGTGAACAACTTACCCAGAGTTGTTACATGATAATGCAATGGCTAGGAATCGAACTTGCAACCTCTCGATCACGAGTCTGACACCCTAACCACTACACCACCAATCCTCGGGTAATGTACAGACACTTAATTCATTAAATCTGTTCATTAATTCATTTTTGTGTGTTGATGAGGTAGCAGCATCTTGCATCTCCATCTCTGAAGCTGGCTGGTATTATTGCACACAGTATGATTGGCTATTGGCATCATAATGTCATCTGTCTGTCTGTAATGCTCTCCGTTGTGGCTAAACGATGCATCCTGCAGCAAAAGTGTCTGAACAAGTGAATAGGAAGTGCCCTCCCAGGAACACAATTTTACACCTTCCAACCCCCTGCACTGACCTTGAGCCCTCAAGCTCTCCACCCACAAATTTCCACGCGAACAATGCGCGCTACTTATTTATTGTTCTTCGATATGATTAAGCAGTGTATTTATTGTTGACGTCTTCCTGCCAGCGCCTCTGAATCTGGTCTTATTGCCCAGAATTATGGCGCTATATAAATTTACTTACTTACTTACTTACTTACGTTGATTTCGGTGGTCAACACTTATTGCAGAGCGCCACAGGACATACATGTTGTAGAGCGCTGCAGGACCTCAACCTGACCACGACCCTAACCCTATCCCTGACCCTAACCCTAAACTTAATCCTAACCCAAAATCTTACCTAAGCACAGACACGAACAACGTGATCCACCACAGAGTAGGTCCTGCGGCACTCTAGTCCTGCGGTGCTCTGCAATAAGTGTTAACGGATTTCAGTGCTGAAAGACAGTTGTACTTGGATACGCTAATTGCAGGGAGTGTGCTGCGGCATGTTACCATGCAGTACTTGTACTGCTGCTGCCACCCTATGCATCTGGTGTGGTGTGAAGAGAGATTTGTTGTAAATGTTTTAGTATGACGTCAAGCGACGAATTTCAGCAGACGACAGTTTAAAGAGCCACTACTTTGATTCTTTAGGACCTGGAGTGCAAGCTCTCTCGGACAGTCAGTATTAGTACTAGATTAGTGTACATCAGTAGTACTAACTGTTTCTGACTCTCTGACAGTCAGTATACTATTTTAATCTCTACTACCAAGGGTATTTAAAAAAATAATAGTATGAAATCTGTATTGTGCCATCAGATGAATCAGAGCCTTCAGAGATGCTGTAATGTATGTACTGCTTTCAGTGCTTTGATGCTGTTGGTTGGGTGTGTGGCCTGTAAAAACTTCTGCTTCTGTGAGAGTATAGCCCTAAGTACCCTGTGAGCAACTGCACCTGCTTACATCAGAAATAATGATGGGATATCAGGAATTTTGGTCTGTTCTGTGAACATGCTCAGGATAACAATGACTGATTGGGCGTCAAGGGAGCAACTGGCTGACCCAGGTTTATCTAGAAAATGGTGTAAATTGTAGTGTAGTGCTATGCCGTCATGCCGTGTCGTACTGTGCTGTGTTATGTCCTACTGTGCCATGTCATACTGTGTCATGTTGTATGTGCTGTGTCGTCATACTCTGCTGTGTAATGTGGTGGTGTGTTGTGTCATTTCGTACGGTGCTGTCCTATCATAGTGTGCCATGTCATGTCATAGTGTGCTGTGTCGTGTGTTTGTTGCTAATATGTTTTGAATGTGTCTGTGTCATAGCCGAGGCCGTGTTCTCAATTCCTGGCATCTTTTTGCATCGAGACCCTGGTAAAAGAACAGCATTGAATCTTGCCGTGCAAGGTTAGAGTCACACTCCACTTCTGCAGTTCATTAGCAGTTGCAGACTTGCAGTGCAGTGAATGCGAATGTCTATGTGACATTCAGTAATTGAAGTTTAGCTTTAGAAATGTCTCCGAATGGACATGATATTAACATGAAGTCCGATTTGTGAAGCCAACTTGTTTGCAGCTGTTCATGTCACTGAATGGCTTTATTGTGATGATGTGCCATTAAGAAACTGCTTACTCACTCACTGTTACGTGTGTGATGTAATTTAGGTTGATGCCACTGTTGAAGCAGTCAGTGAGACTATGTTATTGTTGTTGTTGTTGTTGTTGTTGTTGTTGTTATTCTCAGTGCACGTCCAGTGATGATGACAATGATTAGGGTTGTGAGTTGGGAATTTCCAGAAATTAATTGTAATTTCCAGAAAGTATTAAATATGTCCATTGCAGAGTGCTATAAAGGACATCCAGATACTCCAGTGTTTGCTAAGTTCTACATATTTTCAGTTTTGTATGTTGCAAAATGGATCAGAATGGTTGTTGTTATTGTTATCATAGTTATTGGTTAATTATAGTTGTATCGAGGTTGCTTGCACTGCACTGTATGCATATTCCCATTGATACATAATAGTGATTCCAAGGTTGTCGCTAATATTTACAGATGTTTTCTGTGTTCTTTTATGTTATTGTCTGCTGCCTATTGCATAATAAATGATGATAATAATACTAATAATGCAGTATTTCTATAGCGCACAAGTTCATAAATGAATCTGGGGCACTCGGTGGTGACTAGGTGGTAATTTGAAAAATGCAGTTTAAAGGAAAGTAAAGAGGTGAGTTCCCTGATGTGTGGAATAGAATTCCACATTGATGGTGCTGCAAAGCTAAATGCCTTCTGGGCATTGGCTGTGCTGATGCGAGGAACGTGTAGGAGATGGAGTTCATTGGAGCAGATGATATTAAATTTCTCGAAAAGTAAAAGTTATAACCCTAATGATGACCACGACTGTGATGGTGACTGTGATGATATTAATTAAATGTTGCTAGAAAGTAACAAGTTGTGAATGATAGATTTGTTTTGTGACTGTGCAGGCAAACCATCACGACAAAGCATGGTGTTCTGAACAGCATTTAGCAATTCTCTTGGAAAATTAATTGCAGGAAGTGTGCTGTTACAATGCAGTACTGCCACTACCCTATGCATCTGAGTGATCTGACCACCACTCCATGTTTATGTAATGCCCAGTCATGAGACAGAATTCCATCTGGCATCATTGATTGAAAGGCTGTTAGCCTGTAGTAATGATTTCGTTCCAGCTGTGTTTTTCTGCCGTTAGTGAATACAAGCAGAATCGTGACTTAACGTCACTGACTGTGCAGAATCTGAAGTAGCATTTATGACCATTGTCTGTAGTTCAGGCACCTAGACATGGGTGGTCTGGGGACAGGTCCCCTAAAATTTGTGCATTGTCCCCAATCCCCCAAAATCCAACAAACACCATTTTAGCAGCCATCATTTTGCAATATGCATAGTTACATAAGCAGCTGCCCACAAAGTTTGTTCCTTGGCCCCCAAAATTCCCTTGACCCCCAAACTTGTGGCTGGCTATGTGCCTGGTGTAGTTTGTCATTAATTCTGCTGCTTTCTTTCTTCATCTGTAGCACGTTTACAAACGGGAAACAAGCATGGAAATAATTGGAACCACTGATGCACATTTGCATAATGGTTGAACTAATCACCGGAGCAATCTGGAAACTGTTAGTGTTTGTAACTGCTTGGAAAAGTTGCCTGCTTAGTGGCATACAAACATCAACTGAATTATAGCAAGTTTGAATTTGAAAGTTGAAATATAGCAAATTATAGCAATTCACTGTGCTGCATATTTGAATCATTTTAGTTCTGTGTGCCATGGTAGGTGATGCAATGGCATTAGCAGCTGGCAGGTAACAACTCGTGTTGAACTGTTTTCAGGTAGTTTACCACATGGCAAGTTGTGCGACAGTCACTGGCAAATGTCAGAAAACTGAATATTTTGAGTGATGCTTTCTGTTAGAAAATCACTGCTTGTCTGCTTATCTTGGAACTGTTTGTCTGTCTGTACTGCTCAGATGAAACAGTATTATACAATTACATAAGTGCTATTTCTCTAACGTAAAAGAAACTATTGTACTATCTGCTACAACAGTTGATTGAGCTACTACTTAGTCAGTCATTCAGTGTAATGTGAACTCCAGTGCAGTTGCCACTGCTTGTGCTTATAATGCAACTGTTTCTGTAGAATTTGACATCAACAAGTTGCTCATGTGCAGACTGAATCAGACGTGCTGTTTTGTTTTAAAACGAATTAATGAACAATTCAGGTTGTGAATTGCACACCACTAGCCGGCATCTGATGGCCGTATTCACGTGTTGTGAACATTCTTTGCACCGCTAGTGTCGGTCGGTGCATATTTGCACTAAAAGCCCGTCACTGCTTGTGCAGTTATTGTTAGAATGGTTAACTAAAGTTGTTAGTTATTTTATTAGAAATGGTTGTCATATTTTTGTCGTTTGCAGTAACTGTAGATTGTATGTATTTGTTATTTTGTATATCTGACAATTAGACATAGACAGCTAGCTGTGTGATGTCATCGTCATGTCACCGGTTGTGTTTCTGATGTCAAATCATCGTCATCATCTTGCTTTTCGACACTCTCTCATAATCTGCCAATGTTTTAATCGTGTGAGCATTACAAGACATGCAGATGTATTTTGTGAATGGCAAGGTGTCATCATATCAGTGCTTTGGTACAGTAACAAATGTCATTTTGTACATCGTGGTCCACATTTATGTCCACATATATCATGACGTGCAGTTAGCAAATGATCATGAGCATTGTTAGATATTTATGAATTATTATTATTGTTTTATGTGGCAGCACTAACCCGGATAATGTTGCATAAAATGCATATAGGATACATGATAAGTTGTTGAAATAGTGGGGTGCATGTTTTATAAATCAGTAGTAGCTTGACAACACAACAGAGTGTTATTAGGTGTAAGTCAAAACTGGTGTGGGGAGTGTCTGTCTTAAAGTGAATGTATGTCTGTATAGATGCGAGACCCCACTGGTTAGACTGTATGGACTAGAACCCCTGACACATGCTCAAGAAACTTGTATAAGTTGACATGCTTTTCTTGCACAAGTTTTTTCGTCTACAAGTTTTTTTTGCACCAAACAGAATAAAGCTCTATTCCGTACAAGTTTGTACAAGAACTTGCGTGAATTTGCTTCAGAATTTGATGCAATGAACTTGCACAATTTTCTTGAAAAAGTTTCCTGAGTTTGTATCAGGAGCATAAGACAAATCTTGTTCAGCAGAGTGTTCAAGCCATGTATGCATTTCTGTCTGTGTATGTCTGTCTATGTGTTTGAGCCTCACTGCTGCTGCATGTCTGCCTGGTTATGCAGATGATGCACATTTGCAAGCTGAACTTGAGGAGAGATTGTGTGCTAACATTGTATTTTGGTACTAAAAAGTGTCATAAAATGAACACGTTTAACAGTGTAATGAATTTGTGTCTCATGCTTAGTGCATGGTGAATTGTGGGTGGAAACATAGTAGCAGCTACTTATAGCACTTGTAACTTGCATTGTCAGTGTTAGTATCGGCGCCTCCGATTCGAACTCTCGACATACGGCGCCGCCTATGAATGTTTTTGACATTTGACATATCCATTGAACAGATTGTAAATGGACAGTTAAATGATGACACAAGTCGTTATGCTTTTTGTCTGTCTTTTCTGGACACTAAAGTTTTTGTTACACTTTTATCATTGGGTATGTTCAGAGTCAACAAATCCGATCTAGATCTCGACGCATTTGTGTTAGACGAGATTGTTCCAGTCCGATGAAAAAGAATGCGTTCGTCAGCTCGAACGCTATTATATATATATATTATCATGACATACACTATTACGTCATACCATCCCAACAAGTGCCTACTGATTGGTGACACACTTCATGGGTGTTGCTTGTAAAAATCTTTCAGTGAAGTCAGATTTTTCTCAGATGCATCCGAGCAGATCTGCATTTGATTATGAATGTGGAGTGTTTCGCGCGGATAATCGGATTTGATTCTGAACAAATTTAAGCAGATCGGATTGATCCAGTGTTTGATTCTGAACGTAACCATTACTACAGTAGCAGCTGAGTGCAGCTTCTGTACAATACTACACTTCTAGTCTAACAGCAGATTGTGATCAGATCTGTTCAGTTTTGTTTGGAGAAATATGGCCGATTAAACAGTATGTAAGAAGTGGGAATGTATGTGAGCATAAAAGCATATGTGTATGTAGAAAGTGTGTCATAGTGATGGTTCATTAGTGCTGTGTCTTTTGTTAAGACTAGCTACGTTGCTCAGCATGGCAGATACGTGTAGTAACCGATGTAGCCATTGTTTGTCGGTAATGGGTGTCCACCTGGGTTGCATCAAAATTCGGCCAAATTTGTGCATGAATAATGATTGTGTTAATCTACAATTGTGCTTCATACTTTGTACAGACTCTGGAGATACTCATTACTGTAGTCTAACACAGGTGACACACTCTCAAGAATCTGGCACAAGTTTCGGGTACCAGAAAGTTGCACCGAATAGAGCTGCGTTCTATTCGGTGCAATTTTCTGATACCAGAAAAAACATGCACAAGAAAGTATGACACACACTCGAGAAACTTGCGCAAGTTTCTGGTACCAAATACTAGAGCATGTGTCACCCCTATGAGTCTAGACTCTAGATCAAATCAGTAGAGTAAACCAATCATGCAGTGGCTGCCGTTTTAGTTCCAGTTGGTAAACTGGTGTATTATTGTTCTCTTACAAAATACACCACAGAATGCATCAAATCACTTATTAAAATTCTAGAATATTCGAGGATCGTAAACCCTGACCTGAACCATTCATTTAATGGCAAACAATAATACACCGATTCAACAAACTTGGAGTTAGATTGGTGACTGAAAGCACAGCCATGGCATGACCTGGTCTACTGTATGGACCTCGCATTAAGAGGCTTTCCTCTTCAGGCGTTCCTTCCCATGACTCTTTACTGCAACTTTTGTTTTCCTGCACAGTGACAGTCGTCTTTTTCGACACTTAAATCGTTCTTTTTTCTTACTTACTTACAAAGTATAGCTGAACTGTCATTGAAGACGCTTACATCCCCTGCGACATATAGGCACCCATTGAAATGGAGAGCACGTGTATCGCAGTGGTGGATCCTGAGGTATTAGTTAGGGGGCTGAATAGCTCAAGGACTGTGTCACAGGTGCTGAAGGTGTGGGAAGGGGATAGTTTTTTTGTTGCGCATTAGCTAAATTAACACTGGCTACAGGAGGTTCGCCCCTATGGATCTGCCACTGGTATAGCCCGGGTAAATCTTCCAGCTGCCGTGATTTTGCATTGAAATGGTTAGCGTGAGCTCACTGAGTGATAGATTGCTGTCGCTGGTAGTGAGTGCTGTTGATAAAGAAGCTATCATTACTATTGAATGTTCTTATTGTTTTACAAAGAGCTGGACATTCATCGTATCAGAAAAAAGTCGGGCAAGACATGTGGCAAATAGGTCAAAATATGGCAACTCTCGAGAAATACAGGATGGTTGGGAAGTCTAGTAGTTGTTGTAACCCTGTTGATTGTATGTAGAGTGCTTATACTAGTAATCACATTGTAACTTATCACTGGTGTACACATATTTCTGACATGTGATATTTATGCATTTTATATCAGTTTACAGTGCGACTGTTCTTTGTAGCAGAATGGTGAGATGCAGAAGTGTTTGTTTGCTAATAGACTTAGATGTCCGAGTATATGAAGCTTGTGTACAGTGTGGCACGGTGTCTGTCTGTTGGCCAGTCAGTGCCTTGTTTGACACCTTGTGGTTTGATTGACAACTTGTGGATAGATGCATGTATTTTTGCCGAGTAGATAACGCATATTTGATGACACGTCATGCATGAATAAATGCACAAAAGTCTGACGGAAGTTTCACGGATTGTTATTGTTAACCTCACACATACATCAAACAGTTGAACAGCACAAAGTCCATCTTAACATTATGAACTAACAACAGAATAGTACGTCAGTACAGTTGAAGTAAAACCAACAGTAGTGCAGTGCAGTACACAGAGCTAGTTGTCTTGAGGTCTGTGTAGTGTCTCAAAGTCTGCTGTGAAGATGTCACTAATAACTGATATCAGGTCGGAGGTTGTTGTTGAACGCCGATGCCGTGTAAATGCAACATTTGCACATTTGCGAGTCAGCAGGCACGCCGAGTATGCAGCACACATCTCTGGCCCATAGTACATCAACTCCTTACTGTATAAACATCAGTACACAGCATATGTTATGTTGAGCAGGACGTAAAACTCTACTCACTCACTGTTATAAAACCATTTATTTCACGGTAGACATCAGACGTCCTATCTCCAGCGTTGAGTCTGGAGTGCTATATCCACCCATAATTTCACTCGACTGTGACCAATGAAGCATGACCAGTTTATCACGGTTCATGCAGTCGTCCTGGCCACCTTAAAGTCATTCGCCCTCTGGCGAATGACTTTAACAAATTTTCAAACTAACGCTAACTATAACTCCCAGCCCCAATTCCAATACGTAAATAATTCAAAAATGACCCTAATCCTAAGCTAACGCTAACCGTATTTTTTAGCGTATTTTTAGCGCAAATTCACGAATGTATTGTAT
>Ga0056123_1000205_pt1 | contig 12343 bp, 9 predicted proteins | sample WorMetHEROISLAND_3_FD_71122 | JGI IMG/M metagenome (GOLD analysis project Ga0056123, IMG submission 71122) | Marine gutless worms symbiont microbial communities from Max Planck institute for Marine Microbiology, Germany - Olavius sp. 3 HERON ISLAND ...
GGCGTGGGAGTCAGCAAGAAACGGGATACATGCACAAGTTAACTGGCAGTTTACGACCGATGATGCCAGAGTCAAACTGAAACGGCTTTATCCAACATTAGAAGCATGACATGACACTAGACACCTTTGAATCCAAACGACAAAGGCCACATTTAGCAGCAATAGTCGGGACCGCGTTTATCGATTTCCAGTATTGAAAAATATTTACTCCAAGCGCCGATGAGGAATGAACGGCTTGCATCTTACCGGGAAATTCCGTAGAACCGAGTTTACCACCATCCCCAGCAGCAAATGACTTTCGGACGTCTGGTAAAAGTGTTTGAAAGAGGTTCTGATCCAAGTTGCACGTATAGGCAAGACGGCCTCGGTTCCCTTTGCTTCCGGTGAGATTAATACCGGAATTGATCGCCCATGCTGTTTGTTTTGACAAAATGTACTCGTATCCATTCATTTTTAACGATTCCGAGCATCTGTTTAACCTGCGTTTTTCAAAGCGTAGCGGCGAAAAACGTCAGGTTGAAACATTTGTTGGCGAAAGATTTTAGATGAATATATTTATTCTTCAATTTCTTCTTCGGGTTCACTGTCACTAATTGTCCGGTAACGCCAATGTACGGAGAACTCGGAATCACCATTCCGGAACGGCTATCTCACCCCAGCTAAAAGGCCCCTTGAAGAGGCTCCCGGCGCTGATCCACATTGGCCTGAAACCGCCGCAAGCCCTCCTTGCCCATAAAACGTTGCAACGTGCGAGGGTCGGTAGTGTCCAGATCCACAATGATCAGTCCATCCACTACGTTGGAAAAATCCCTGTCCACATTAAAATGGATAAACCTGGCGTTAAGCTTTAAATAGTGTCGAATAAGAATCGGCACCCCTTTACCATCCTTTTCGAGCTCCGAGACCAAAAAAGAGATATCTTCAATGCTGCGCAAGGCGGTCATTGCCTCGACGCTGCGTTCCAGCCGCCGTAAGCGGCCGTTGGAAATACGATAAGGTTTTTTGGGGGTCACCTTGGCCGCCAGGTGAGGGTCCCTTCGGTTACGGGTCAGAAAGCGGACCATTAGATCCCGCGACAGCTCCCGGTAATCCCGGCTGATACTCACCGCGCCAAACAGTTTCCGAATTTCCGGATGTTGTACCACAAACTGTCCGATGCCGCGCCACAGAAGGGTCAGGCTGGTGTGTTTGCGCTGGTATTTGGGCCTGATAAAGGATCGCCCGACCTCCACCGCGTCATTCAACAGCTTCAACGCCTGGGGGTTAAAATGAAACAGCGATTGGGTGTACAGACCCTTTATGCCGAAACGATCGATAATCTTTTGGGTCATCCCCAGACGATAGGCGCCCACGATTTCCTGGTGCTGATGGTTCCACAAGAAGAGATGCCGGTAGTGGTCGTCATAATGATCACGGTCGCTGGCCTTTTGGGTGCCCTCTTTTACCTGCCGGAATGTGTGTTCCCGAAGCCGGCAGATCTCTTTGAGGGTCACCGGGATTTGGTCGGCCTTGGCAACAAAAACATCACCGGCCATGCTTTTGACCAAACACTGCGCTTTCGGCAGAGCGTTGATCTCCCGGCGCAGCCTGGCAACCGGTACGCCTGGTGTAATGGTGACCGGCGGCGCGGATGCGGATAACCGATTTTTAACCGGAAAAGAACCGTACCTTTTCCGCGTCAGCCGATTGGCTAAAAAGTCGGTATGAAACCGCAGATAATCCACCAGCCGATCGGTTGATTCAACGGTCATCATACGCTGCCAGCGAATCGGTTGGCCCACCAGTAATTGGAAGGTGCGGTGCTGTTTGTCGGTCAGTTCCCGCGGCAACAGTACGGTGCGCAGCAGCGGATGGATCAATCCGCAAAAATGAAATTTCAAACTGTTGCGGCCCGGAAAAAAGATCGGCAACACCCGGGCGCGGGCATGCCGGATCATGCGCCCCACATGAGAGCTCCAGGGTGAATCGGTGACACAGCGCCGGCGCAACCGAAAGTGGGCCACCTCACCCGCCGGAAAAACAATCAGTGCGCCGCCGTTTTGGATATGCCGAATGCTCTTTTTGTAGGCGGCCGCATTGGCTGAAATGGATGAGCGGTGACCAAAAGGATCAACGGTAATCAAGTAGGGCCGAATATCCGGGATCTGATCCAGCAGATAATTGCCCATGATCTTGATATCGGGGCGAATGCGTTGTAAAAGGTCACCTAAAATGATCCCCTCAATCCCGCCGTAAGGGTGATTGGCCACCACCACCAACGGCCCTTTGGCGGGTATTTTGTCCTGATCCGCGTCCGCCAGGGTATAACGGATATCCATGGCCCGCAACGCTCGGGAGAAAAAGGTCTCAGTCTTTGGTATTTGCTGGAAAGCTTCATAGACACTGTTCAGCCTGTCTGTGGCAAGCAAGCGTTCAAGGGTTGCCTCAAATGACCTGGCCATCCAGCCGACCGCCGGATGACGAATGACCTCTTTTACATCAATCAGTTTTGAAGGTGATGGCTCCATTCGATTCAACCCGAATTTTGCATGAAATTTTACCGGAAAATTATTTATATTTGATATTTCAGCTTGTTACCATATGCGTACGGTTATTTCCTGGGAATGTCGGCACATGGCCGCGGCCACCCCTTGGCCCCTAGCTGCGGGAGCGACCATGTAGCCGCAGTTGCAGACGTGGCTGCCCGGACCGGCGTAATTGGATGTAATGTAATAGGTGCCTAAAATTCGGTCCGCGTCTTTTGCCACATAAGTGCGGCGGGGCAGTTCCATCCAGAGCCGGTAGGCCTCCTTTTTGGATGTATCGGTCGGGTAAGCATAGGTCTCGCCGGCCGCGACGATGGCATGAAAAATGGGCCAGATGGCGTCAAAGTCGGATGGGGTGGCCGCGCTAATTTTCAAAACCTGCCTCAGTTGCGAAAATGTCCGGCTGTTTTAAGACAAAATCTAACCAGCATCAACATTACCGGCACCTCGATGAGCACTCCCACCACCGTGGCAAGCGCCGCGCCTGAAGAGAGCCCAAAAAGCATGGTCGCAGTGGCGATAGCCACCTCAAAATGGTTGGAGGCGCCGATCATCGCCGCCGGGGCTGCATCCTGATAAGAGAGTTTCAGCAGCCGGGCGGCGCCGTAGCCCACTGCAAAAACGAGAATAGTCTGGATAAATAACGGGATAGCGATCCAGAGGATTGTGAGCGGGTTATTTAAAATCACCTCGCCTTTAAAACTGAACAGCAGTACCAGCGTGATCAACAGCGCCGTAATGGTAACGGGCGTTAAAACGTGTAGAAACTTCTCCTCAAACCACTTTTTGCCTTTGGCGTTGATGATCCAGACGCGCGACAAATAGCCGGTTACCAGCGGTAAGGCAACATAGATGGCAATGGAAAGCAAGAGCGCTTGCCACGGCACGGGCAGCCGGCCGACACCCAGCAAAAAACCGCCCAGCAGGCCGTAGAGCACCAGCATGGTCAGTGAATTAAGGGCCACCATGACCAGGGTCAGGCCGTCGTTACCCCGTGCCAGGTATCCCCACACCAGTACCATGGCCGTGCAGGGCGCGATTCCCAGCAAAATACAACCGGCCAGATAGCTGCGCCACAACGGGATTTCGAGCATCCTGATTCCATCGGCCAAAACCACTTGCCCGGCGCCGTGGGCGGCCCCCACGGGCAGATCAAGCCCGAAGGGCATTTTCACCAGGTCAGTGGCTTCAGGCCCGATGAACGATTTTAGGAGTGCGCCCAAAAAAAGGAAAGCGATGCCGTACATGGTAAAGGGTTTGATGGCCCAATTGATAAAAAGCGTTACAAAGACCGGCCTTCCGCTTTTACTCGCCTTGATCACCTCGCCAAAATCAATTTTTACCATGATGGGATACATCATACAAAAGAGGCAGGCGGCAATGGGGATGGAGACTACCGGTGCATTGTTCACATGGATCGCCATCTGATCGAGAGTTTGGGCCAAATCGGGTGCGATTTTGCCCAAAATGATACCGCCGATGATGCAGACGCAGACCCATACGGTGAGATAGCGCTCAAAGATGCTGCTCATTTGGCGATCTTGGGGAAAATGGTCTTTTTGCGGCATACAAGTTGCCTTTTTGTTTCTGTTATATAGTGATAGCGATGGCGCCTTCCAAACAGGGCGCCGCCTGACCATAGATAAAAACACGGTCGTCCACAAGCTCGCAGATCAGTTCGCCGCCCCGCTTGGAAAGCTGTTTGGCGTGAAACCGCGTCTGATCCAGTTTGGAAGCCCAGTAGGGCGCCAATTGGGTATAGGCCGAGCCGGTCACCGGGTCTTCGTCGATGCCGTATTTGGGAGCGAAAAAGCGCGCCACAAAATCGTAGCGGCCGGATGGGGCCCTAATGATCACGCCGCGTAAATCGAGTTTCCGCAGCTTGGCAGCATTGGGTGCGGCCGCTTCAATCTCGCTTTCAGCTTTGAAAACCATCATCCAATCCTCCCCTTTCAGGCACTCAACAGGCGCTTGGTCAAAAGCGGCCAAAAGCCCGGCGGGCGCTTCACACGGCGCCGGCGGCTGGCTGGGAAAATCCATCCTGAGCCACTCGCTGTCACGGGTTACCACCAGTACGCCGGCTTTGGAGTCGAATTCGATTTTCTCTTTTTCGTAGCCCAACAAATTGAACAGTACATAAGCCGACCCCAAGGTGGCGTGGCCGCAAAGATCCACCTCGCCATCAGGCGCAAACCAGCGAATGGCAAACCCGTCACCTTTGGGAACAAAAAAGGCCGTTTCCGACAGGTTGTTTTCTGCGGCAACGGCCTGCATGGTGGTTTCGGGCAGCCACTCTTGTAAGGGACAAACAGCGGCCGGATTGCCTTCAAATAGTTGGGTTGCAAATGCATCGATTTGGTAGATTTTTAGTTTCATGGGCTTCCTCGAAAAATTAATGTAGAGCGAGGAGAGTCACTATGGAAACAAAAGCCTCTATTAAGCGTCCTGTCAAGTTAACTGTGTAACTGAATTTCAAACCGGCACTCGGTTACCGAACATAATGACAACAAACTGATTGAGCGCCCTCTTTAGAGACCCTCAAAGCCTTGCCCATCATATAATTTTTTCTCTATTTAAATCGGCTTTGAGAACAGTAGAATATTCAATTTTATTTTTGCCCAAGATTTCGCTTATCCATTTTCTATCATACAATTCAACTCCACAAATTTCTGCGGCATTTTTAGTGCGCCGGCTAAACTTTTTTGATGTAGTGTGTAAACAGCGGCGTTTGAATGTGACTCCGAGAGCCTTTTCATAAAAAGGTCGAGCACCTTCAACTTCTCGAACAGCTACTTCACTGTTAAAAGTAGCTTGTCCGGTTTTTTTGCATTGTATTAAAAAATTGTCATTATCTTTTCCCCAGCCGAGAACGACAATATCACACCCGTGGTCAGAGCCACCTGGAGTTAAGATCACTCGTTTGGCCTTGTTTTTGTATATTACAGCAATTAATGCTTCAAAAAGCTGCCAAGAAAAATTTAATGAGCTCTGCAAATCAACAAACTTTTTATCTTTTTTATCCGTCTTATAGTCTCTAAAGAGTTCATTAATGATTTCAGGTCCAGACACCGTATCGGGTGGTACTAATCCTAAAGCCCCTTGCAATTCTCGTTTTTTTTCGAGGAGACGATAAAGTACAAGATCAAAAGATGCCACACTTGGATGGGCGAGAACTGGTAAATACACTCTGACAGAGCGGGTTTGCCCAATCCGATACACTCGATCTGTTGCTTGATCTTCCTTTGCAGGATTCCAGTGACGCTCAAGATGAATTACATGGTTAGCCGCCACTATATTCAAACCTGCACCAGCAGCAATTGGTGAGAGAATGCAAATACCAAAACCATGTTGTTCGCTAAATTGACCAATGAGACCAAGTCTCGTCTTTTCAGAATTTATTTTTGTTGTTGCTTTAGTGTCACCATTTATTACAGGTACCGAAAGGTCGTATATTTTTCCTAAAGCAATCGATAACGCCTCTTGAAGTTTTTTTTGAACGCAAAAAATTAGCGCTTTTTCGTCTTTAGATTTAATATTATCAAGACAATTTAGAAGCCACTTGAGCTTTCCTGATCTATTTATCTCGGAAATGAAAGCTTTTTTACCACCTTTTAATCTGATATCCCCTCCGGATATGAGATCAGGATGCAATGAAACTTGCCGCAAACGCCAAAGAGCAGCAAGCTGTTGATTATTTTTTTGTTTTTCATCAGGCTTATGTTTAACTTCATCATCACAAATTGCTTTGACTACTGATTCATAGGCATTAAGCTGTTCTGGTGTCATATCAATAATGATTGGTTTGTTTTCGCCCTCTTTTGTTGGTAAGCCCTTCAATTCATCTTTCTTCGTTCTTCTAAGCATTAAACCACCAACACGATCACGGAGCTCCTTACCTATTTCTATGGCCTTCTCTGGCTCCCTTTTCATCCGCAAAATCCACTCTTTCCGGAATTCAGAAAACGAACCTAATGGGCCAGGTTCAGCTGTATCAAGAATACACCAAAAATCTCCCAAATGATTTTCAACGGGTGTTCCCGTAAGCATAATGCGATAAAGCCCTTTTAACGCTTTAGCTGCGATTGTTTGTAAAGCATTTGGATTTTTAATATTTTGGGCCTCATCAAAGATAACCGCACTCCACTCAGATTTTGCAAAAGAAAATCGGTAGTTTCTTAGTGTTTGATATGTGGTCAACACACAACTGCCAGGAAAATCTACGCTTCGTTCGGTACCATCGCCGAATCCAAGACCATATTGAACAACCTCACCTGGTTTGGCGATATCTTGACTATTGGGGCTTCGGCGAACTACGTTTAATTCATTATCACCCTGTGCAATTAAAACTCGGGTAAATACAGAATTTTGATCACCATAGCTTTCACCTATTTCATTTTTCCAGTTATCTAATAATGATAATGGAGCAACAACCAGAATGGCTGGTGGTTGAGAGCTAGTTGTTTTTCGCCAGAGATTAATCCACTCTGAAATAAATATTAGGACGCTATAAGTTTTACCTAAGCCCATGTCATCAGCTAACAGTACTCCCGCACCATAACCTTTAGAATCATCATCAATTTTAGCTCTGTTTTGTGCTCGTTTGGCATTATCAAGAAGCCATCGAACTGCTTTCTCTTGGTGGGGGTAAGGGGGCCTTTGGTATTCAGAGAAATCAGGCCAATAAGGCTCTGTACCTTCCAATGGAATCTCTTGGAATGACCAGCCAAATCCTAATTCTTCGTCATTGGGGATAATCAGTGGTACAATAACTCTTTTTGGATCAGACCCCGAACCCTCCCCCTTTTGGTCGCCACCAGAATCGGGGGGGCCTTCTATAGGCGTAGGCTCACCGGGTATGGGTTTCCCTGGGGCAGGTTTTTTCCCAAACCAATCCTGTGCTTCATCCCAGTTAGCCCCTAAGTAGCCACCTTTCCATTCCCCGATGCCGATGACACGAGGGCTAAAATCGGTCTCTAAATCGGGGAAAACATTATTTGCCAACCATTTTGAAGGGTTTCTTATAAATTCACCATGCTGATCTGAAGGGATTCTGCCGTGCTTTACGACAGCCCTTGCTTGCTTAGTCTGTGTATCATCAAGCAAGACAATTGTTTTTCCGACCCTAAGTACAGTTCTTTCATCACCGACATTTAGTTGACTTAGTCGTTCTTCTATTAAATCTGCATCCAGTTCAGGAAAATGCCCCGTCACCACAGGGCGTAAAACTAAATCCCCTGACTTTTCATCCCCTCTCACACTCACACTAAGTTCTTCAGCTTCAGATATAATTACGTCATTATAGACTTCCATATCAATATAGCAGCCTTCATCCCATGCATCTCGTAAACTTGAAAGAAGGCTAAGATTTGAAAATTCATCATGCTGTTCGTCTTGCCACTTCTTGTAAGCCGCTATCGCGGTATATTGTGCCGACGTTGGTAAATAGTCATTGCCGTCAACCTGCAAAACAGGGCCACGCATAGTCCAATCCCAAGCAAGGTCAGCTGCTGGATCAACCATACCAAGAGAAGCTCGAAATTCTGGAAGCTGTGGAACGCTGCCAGTCTGTAGACGCATACCGCCTGGCCATGAAGGTGGTAAATTGAAACATTCTCTTGTATCGGTATCGAGCCTTACTGCATCAGGAGTTGATATGAATATTCCATTTTCGACAACCTGAGTCGAAGCCTGGCCACTCTCTGTTAACATCTGCATACGAACAAAAGCGATTTGATCGGTCTCATTTGCTTGGCCTGTTTTAGCCTTTTCATATCTCTTGCTATCGGAAAAGCGTATTGCAAGACCATCAGCATTTGATGACCAAATGAATTGAGACTGGGAGGTTTTAAATATCATTGATTAATGCCTATCGAATTGTATTTGTCCATTCGACGTGAAATTTAGATCGTATCTCCGAATAAAATTTTCCAACCCATGTTCCAGATTTGACATGCCTGATAAATATTGGGCAGTATACAGGGCTTAATCTGAATTCTGAATCTTGATACGTACTACGTGGGAGCTTCCAAAATCCCCTTATTGGGAATTCTCGGTGGAATGCCCTTAACCCAAAGGTATGAGTTCCTTCGACTATGAAAACATCATCAATACATTGCAAACATATCATGCTTGTTTGGGCTGTTGTGCTTGAAAGCTTAGAGACACTCATTGGATCTCTATATTTCGGATTAAGTCGTCGATAGTCAGACCAGTTAAGAGCTAATCTTGCCGTAACAATTTTCTGCGATTCAAAAAGAGACATTAGGAACCGTGCTCGTAGATCGAATTGAGACTCTCTTGAGGTACCTTTCAGGCTGTTCTCCAGAAACTTTATAAAAAAGCTCAGGGTTTGACCTGTTATTCCTTGCATGGCCAACCTTAACTCAGAATCAGTTGCCCAGCCCCACCATTTAGCCCCTCCCGCTGTTCTGCGGCCATAACGGGGATCACATCCAAATCGTGTAATCCATTTGGGCCAGGAACCAGTCCATTTCCCATTATTTTCCCTGGTTATACGTTGTATGAGTACCTGCAGGGCTGCCGCACCCATTAATAAATTAGCAGAGGCTTGTTCCTCTCTCAGATTTTCAACCTCTGCAAATGCTGGAGCTTCTTGGCCAATTCTGACAGACTTAATTTTATTCAGGAGAAATATTTGCCGCAATCTTTCAGCGAAACGACCTTGTTTTGGAATCTCAAAACGTTTGATTAGTGTTGTAAGATTCTCAGATTCTATCGCCTGATTTGCGATATTAGCAGGGCCATTTGCTGTAAATAAAAGCCTTCGGTGCTGGTGCCATATTCTAATTCTTTTATCAGATGATTCCCCGGCCTTGTCAGTCGAAAAAGACTCTATTAATCTCGAACATACAATTGTGATTGCAGTAAGTAGATCAAAATGGGTAAAAAACAAAACAGCTACCTGTCTTCTTCTTCCAATATGATAGCCAGTTCCATCTTTCCCAAGAATTGAAAATGCAACTTTTTCATCAAATGACGGAAGCCACTTTGAATCTGAGTGACCATAATGTTCAATGTACAGACTTAATAGTAACCGTTGCCTTCCAACCACATCGCTTGCTTTTTCAAAGCTTTCTCCTCTTGTTTTCCGCTTTTTCAATTTTACGATAAGCTCTTTTTTACGATTTTTAAAGTTTTTGCTCTCGTAACCTTGCTCAAATCTTTGATTATTGATTTCAATAATTTTATGCAGTATTCTGGTGGGTTTTGACAATATTGTATCGTCTAATTGAAGAGATGGTAATTGTTTTAATGTAATATCGAGGTACATTAATCCGTTGCCTTTAGTTTATGTATAATCTCACGCGTCCTTTCTCGTAACTTCCCTAAACTGGCCTGAAGTCTTTTTAGATCATTTTTTTCTGATGATACTAATGTAAAACGTATATCTATTCTACGGTCTTCGGGTCGATCATCTTTTAGTTTTTCACCGTTGAAACGATCATGTGTTGACCTTGTATCCGCATATCCACTTACAGAAATAAGAGGATTTACTAACTGACTTGAATCAGGAGCAATCGTTTTTAGTTCTTTTAATTCATGCATTTTGCCAGGAGACTCTGTCCAAAATTTCCATAAAGAAATTGCCCTATATGTGCTAAGCCCCCAGTTTCCCATTGCTCGATTATTTGGTACTGAATCAGTGTGCCCTTCAATAAAAACAGTATCAAGTAATGCACGATTTTTATCTTTTTTAAGTGACTTTAAAAAAACATCACCTATCGCATTGGCTGATTCATTATGTTCTATTGGTATGGTATAGTGACCTAAGGCAAAGTGGAGCTGTTCTTCAGGAATTCTCAAAACCGTACCATTCTCTGCGATAATAACTTCAATTCCTCTTTTTTTTAAATCTTCTCGTATCTCTCTAAGCATAAGAGCTAACGCTTGCTCTCGTTTAACAACGCCACTAATTGACAATCTGATGTCATCCTGAATCTGTTGGATCCCCTCCAGGCTTTCAATCAGTTCCTCTTTGGAAACACGAAGATCTTCTCTCCGCCTTTCAAGCTCAACTAATGTAACGATGAGAACAATGATATAGATTGCAAGCATCCCTGCCATTAAATCTGAAAAGGACAACAAATATGGGTTGTCCTCATCCTTTTTCAGTGGCAATGCTAATGTTCGTCTAAACATGGCGGTTTATCTTCTTTTTATCTCGCTAATTGCTTCTTGCAGAGCGTCGAGACCTTCTTGAAGTTGATCTACTTGACTTTGATAAGATTTTAAACAGTTTGAAACTTCACTTGTCCATTGATTCATAAGATTCCGCGTATTTCCCTCTATTTGATCACCATATGCACCAATTATTGATTGTAGCCTATCCTTCATCAAATTAAGCCCAACCTCAACTCCTTCGAACCATTTCTTTTGAAGATCAATTAGCTGCAAATAGAATTCGCGCGAACTTTCTGCCCCTTCCACAATTCTATTGCCGGCCTCACTGAGTCCACCAATAAGTTCTGAGATATTTTGTGGGATAGGTTCGAGAACGTTTGCGGTTCGCTCTCCGGCGATAGCCGCTGACAAAGAGGCTTCAGCTGCTTTATTTTGTCTTGCTGATGCGTCCAATATGTGCTGACCAAATGTTGCAAGTTCATTACTTGCATCATCAAGAGTTGTCGCTGCCGCACTTAAATGCTCAGCCAAAGCAGACACCTTTGAAAACTGTTTTGCCGCTACTCCGACTTTTTCAGCAAGATCACCAGTCATTTCGAGAAGACGTTGGTTTCTTTCGTTCTCAGATGCATTACGATTCTTCTCAAAATTCTCTTGATATTCTGGAAGCTTGGCCAAATATGATTTCAAATCATTCACTGGATCTGAAAATGATGCTATAACACGAGCAGCTTCACTAAGCGTCTCTTGGATGGCTGGTAGCTGACCGCTTATCGTCTCGAACTTGTCAGCTACTTTCGTGTTAGCCTTACTTGATGAAAGTTGTGCTTCAGCGGCCAATTTATTTTTTTCAGACGAAATTTTAAGAGTTTCATTCATTTCAGAAAAATTAGCAGCTGCTTGATTAACCTCAGATGCTGCCAAGGCCATTTTATCCATAACCGTTTCGTGAGCATTCAACTTTTGAACTGCATTTCCAACATTCTGCTGGGCTACGGCAACAACCCTTGTGAGTTTTTCAACAATAGGTTGAAAGTTATCAACACTTTTCATTAAGTCTTCACTGGCTCCAGAGAATTGTTCTCTGAACTGCTTGCCCATTTGACCAATTTGATCCTGTAAATTCTTCAACTCAGCGGTAACTGTTTCAGATAGCAATTCCGCTGACTTTTCCATTAATGAACCTTGACCTTCACTCGTCGCTTTTGCAACTGCATCTTTAATTTCATTACCAAGACGACCAATGGCCTTTTGCATCTCGTCACCAATCGCAACGGCCAGTCCTTTTAATATTTTTTCTGTTCCCCTTGATGAACGCTCCATTCCTATTAGCGATTCTTCAGGAACATATGGTTTATAAATTGAATCGACGTGATTTTGAAGCTTTCGAATCCCCCCTAATGCCAGCCTTTCTAAAAACTTTTCTAATCCGCTACAGCATATACTTGCGGACACACCCCAAACAGATGTTGAAAATGCAATGACACAGCCTTCAATTAGCGGAACGATACTTTTATCAAGCTCTTTAGCATTGGTCAGGTCTAAACCGCCCATTCCTAGAGCCTGTCGACAATTAGTATATAGTATGATATCATCGCATAAAAACCGTCATGGGAGGCTATGCGATGCAAGACCGGCACACATTAAGAAATGATCAATGGGAGCGGATCAAGGAT
>Ga0056123_1000206_pt1 | contig 12340 bp, 11 predicted proteins | sample WorMetHEROISLAND_3_FD_71122 | JGI IMG/M metagenome (GOLD analysis project Ga0056123, IMG submission 71122) | Marine gutless worms symbiont microbial communities from Max Planck institute for Marine Microbiology, Germany - Olavius sp. 3 HERON ISLAND ...
CGAGGTCCTTCCTGCGCTTCCTCACCGAGCTGCGCGTTCCCTTCGACAACAACCAGGCCGAACGCGACCTGCGCATGCCCAAGCTCAAGCAGAAAGTCTCTGGCTGCTGCCGCTCCGATATCGGCGCCGAGGACTTTGCCATCCTCCGTTCCTACCTCTCAACTCGCCGCAAACAATCCGACGATACTTTACAACTCGCTCGTCCTGACCTTCCAGCGCAGCCCCCCAATGCCCCCATTGGAGTAGCTGAATAGTTATCCGTAACATACAGCCAATCCCGCACATTGGCGCCATCCCCGTAAATCGGAATCCGCTCGCCCTGCATCGCCTTCAGGATCGCCAGCGGCGATCAGCTTCTCCGGGAATTGGTAGGGCCCGTAGTTATTCGAGCAATTGGTGAGAAGCACCGGCAAGCCCCATAGGTGCGGTGCCAGGCTCGCACCAGGTGGGTCCGCAGCCGCCTTAGAGGCCGCATAGGACGAGTTGGGGGCATAAGGGGCGGTTTCGGCGAACCGCGGCCGGCGAGGCCGGAAGACGTGCCTGGCCTGACCCCGCAGCGGGGCCAGGGTCTCCAGATTGCCGGCATAGGTGAGATTGTCCAGATCGATAACCTGGACAGGCGTCTCGGCGATCAGAAAATGGACGGAATTGGCACCGATGAAACCGGCACCACCGGTTACTAGGATGCTCCACACGGATGTCAGAAGGGGATATCGTCGTTGAAATCCGGCTTACCAGAGGACGGGGAGTCACCGCCGGTCGGTGCGGGTGCGGAGCCACCTGCTGCCGGTGCTCCGGACGTATCGCCGAAGGGTGCCGACGAGTCTCCCCCGGCGCCACGGCTGTCCAGCATCTGCATGGTGCCGTTGAAATCGACCATCACCTCCGTGGTATAGCGGTCTTGTCCGTCCTGTCCCTGCCATTTGCGCGTCCGCAGCTTACCTTCCACGTAGACTTTGGACCCCTTGCGCAGATACTGCTTGACGATCTCGGCCAGCTTGCCGAAAAACACCACCCGGTGCCACTCGGTACGCTCCTGGGGCTCACCGGTATTCCGGTCCTTCCAGGACTCGCTGGTGGCCAGACTTACATTGGCCACCGCATCGCCGCTGGGCATATAGCGTACCTCCGGATCGGCGCCCAGATTGCCGATCAGGATAACCTTATTGATACCTCTTGCCATATGTCCTCCCGCATGACTGCGGATTTACTTGGATCACGGTATGTATCCCCCAATAGGCGCGGCTCTCATCAAACATCTCGTAACATACTGCTTTACAATTGAATTTATTCGTCCTCGTCGAGCAGCCTCACTGAGTGTAAGGCCGAGAGGCTTGGCCTTCACACCAGTGTTTGAATGGTCTCGGTTCCCCGCGGTCCTTCGATCTTGCCACGTGTTTGCTGCGCGACAGCGCGCTACCTACCGGGGGGCTCTCTTTTGAAACGACACCAGGCGTCCAAGCTCCGAGAGTCGAGACCGGTTTTCCGGACACTTTGTAGAGCCTGCACACCGTCCCTATCAGGCCAACTCACTCTGAAACCTAGCGATCCACGCCACCCCGTGGGATCGAAAAGCTCCGTGGTCATGTTTACCGCACCGGCGGGGATCCGCAGGGGGCAGGCTACGCCCACCGGAGAAATCGAGAAAGCGCTGCGGGGAGAGGGTTCAGCCGCAAATAAACGCCAATGAACGCAAATCTATTCGAGAAAAGTCGACAAGGATGCCCCCCCCTCTTGGCGTATTAGGTGGACACAACCCATCCTGAAATCGCCAAGCCGTTGCTTTCTATCGAATTATCATTCGGTGGCCCTGATGCCTGCCCCGATGTGGCCGGCGTCTCCGTGCCCGTCAGGCCCCGGCGACAGTGGCCTCCAATCTTGCCCAATCCAAGCGAGACTTGTCCACCTTGAGATAGGCGAGACCCCCCTCCGTCACCACCACCGCCTCTTCCACCCCTGGGACCTCCAGCAAGCGGCGTTGCAGGTCGGCACCCTCCGCTGAGATCCCGGCACCGATACGCACCACCTGGCTGCTGACCGGACGCGGGTTAGTCATGGGCCAGGCGATTAGGAGCCAAATTACTGCCAGCACTGCGCAGAACAGGAAGACCGCATTCAGCCCGTAATGCTGATGTACCCAGCCGCCCAGGAGCCCACCGCAGAAGGCCCCGGCGAACTGCGAGGTGGCGAACACACCCATAGCGGTGCCCTTGGCGTCGGCCGGGGCGATCTTGGCGACCAGAGACGGCAGGGCCGCCTCCAGCAGATTGACGGCGGTGAAGAACAGGACCAGAAAGAAGGCCAGGGACAGCAGCCCGGTATCGATCCGATGCAGGCCGGCGAGCACCAGGGCTAGCATCAGCACCGCCCCCAGAAAGACCGGCCTCATGCGTCCCCGGGCTTCCGCCTGGATGATGAAGGGCACCATGGCGGCCAAGGACAGGATCAGCACCGGCAGATAGACCTGCCAATGGTGCGCGGCCTCCAGGCCCTGGCCCTGCAACGCCAAGGGCAGCACCAGAAATAGGGACGTCATCAGCATATGCAGGGACAGCACGCCGAGGTCCAGGCGCACCAACTCCCGTACCTTCAGGACCCGCCCGAGCTGACTCGCCACCGGCTCGGCATCCCGGTGAATATCCGAGTGGTCCGGGGTCGGGACCACCAGGGCCAGGATCAGCATGCCAACCAGGGCGAGCCCGGTGGTGAGCCAGAAAATACCGGCCAGGCCGATCCAATGCCCCAGGGTCGGCCCCGACACCAGGGCCAGCACGAAGGAGGCCCCGATGCCCATGCCGATGCCCGCCATGGTGCGGGTGCGGACCTCCTCCCGGGTGAGGTCCGCGGCCAGGGCCATGACCGCGGCGGAGATGGCCCCGCTGCCTTGCAGCACGCGCCCGACGATCATGCCCCTGATATCTTCGGCCAGCGCCGCCACCAGGCTTCCGACCGCGAACAGCACTAGTCCGCCGAAGATCACCGGCTTGCGGCCGATGCGGTCCGACAGCATGCCGAAGGGGATCTGGAGCAGGGCCTGGGTGAGGCCGTAGGCGCCGACGGCGATCCCGATCGACCAGGGGGTCGCCCCGGCCACACCGGGGGCATAGAGGGCGAAGACCGGCAAGACCAGGAACAGACCCAGCATGCGCAAGGCATAGATCCCCGCCAGCCCTGCGGCCGCCCGCCGTTCGGCCCTGGTCATCGGGGTTATGGGTCCTGTGGAACGCTTCATGGATCGGTTTTCCTCAAGGATGCTGGAAGACCGGCATGGTAACAGCTTGATCGGTGCCTGACCGGGATGAATTGGTACCTTGGCGCCTGGGCATCGGGTTCTACGGGGGTATCCGGGTGAGGGGATAGGGCCTTGGGGATTCGGAGAAAGGAGCGCCTACATCCAGCCATGCGGTAGGCGCGGGCTTGCCCGCGCTGAATTTGGCACCACACGGTCATGACTCCCTACTACGGGGATCCCACTTTAGCGCCGGCAAGCTTATGATATTAAGAACCCAACTCTGCCTGGGTTTGCGCCTGCGACTATGCTTATAACTGCGCCGGTGCCTGCGACTGCGACTGCAAATGAGGATGCGAATGTGGCTATGACTAGCCCCTGGAGCCCAAGCTGCAGTACATTTTCACTTCCGCTTACACCGAACCAGCGGACCAAACAGCTGGCCAGGCCGCTGGCCGGTGTTAGCCACTGGGCCTTGAGGAAATCAGTGAGGGTCTGTCGAGATCTGAATCTGCCCAGCACCAGGGTGTCCCATAGGCCTTTTGCGATCTCCGGGCTTTCGGTGATCCCCTGCTCGTGCAGGGCTTGCTGCAAGAGCTCGGCAAGGAAGCCCATAGGTGTTGTCCGAATATTGGATATGGCCGATGTCCAGCTTCCAGATATTGACGTCGAATGTCCGCTGATTTGTTCCAACTCTTTAGGGAGAACTGGCGGCTGATGGTCTGGTCCTGCAAGAACTCCGTATGGGATTTGTGGGCGAATTTAAAGGCCCCATCCTTGCTCGGGTCCGTCACCAGCAGGCCGTAGGAGCGTATATTCGGTATGGATGGCGTGCATGATTTCGGTCCGCTTGGTCGACCAGGTGAGACGTTCCTCGTTGCGCAGCGGACGGGAATCTTCGTTCTCCACCGCACCCACACTCCTGACACCGCATCGGGAATCCCGGTGACCAACCGGTCCACCGCCTCTTGCAACTGGCGTCCGTCGATCTGGTTGGGTAGGTCCTTGGCTGCCATGTGGGCGGCGATGCTGGCCATGAAATAGTGCCGCTCGGCGCTGTTCAGCACCATGAAGGGGCGTTCGTCTTGCTTCACCCGCTGGCGTTTCAGGCTGTGGTCGATGAAGCGCTCTATCACCAGGGCCGAGCTGATGGAGGTGTGTCGGGACAGATTTTCTTTTCGCCAGAGCACGGAGACGATGTGCAGCAAGGAGGGCCGCACCACCACCTCGAGAAATTTCCCATCGCGCCGTGCTAGCTCGAGGATCTCCTCGCGGGTCGCCGGGTCCAGGGCGCGCAGGCTATGGGCGATCTGGTCGAGGTCGAAAGGCTCTAGGTAGAGGGTGCGGGTTTGCTCCTTATCGTCCAGGGTATGCCGGAACTCTGTGCTGTCGAGAAAGAAATTGGGGTGCCCGGTGACGATGAGCCCGGCCTCCGGGTAGTTCAGACCCCAGAGGGAACGGAAGTGGCTGATCCGGGTTTCGGTATCCCCTCTCTGATCGATCTCGTCGAATCCTTCGAAGACCAAGAGAAGACGTCCCGCCCTATGCAGATGCAACAGGGTCTGGATCTCGATGCCGTAATGGTGGGTCCGGGTCGCCAAGAACTCTTCCGGCGTCAGGCTACGTAGGTTCTTGCCCCGCAGCTCGATCAGAATCGGGCCCCGGACATCCGGGTGCCGGTCGAGCCGCTCGATGAGCCGATAGCAGAGCATCTTCGAGAAATCCACCAGATCGGCCAGCAGCTCCTCTTCACTGGTGTATCTCAGGCGATAATCTTCATCTTCAGGGGGGCCCCCGTGGGGCGGGGGCGTTCTGCTTCGCCGCCACGATCAGCTCGATCTCGGTGCGTCCTTGGTTGCTCGCGACCCGGAGAACGTAGTCCACCAATGGGGACAGGTCTTGCTTGCGGGGTCTGCGGATAACAGGCCAGCACCGCCAGGGCGCCTGTGTGCTTCTCCTCCCCCAGCTAGCATTGGTGTGCCGGGTCGTATTCGCCGTCGAACCGATAGCCGCGGTTGCGTAGCTGTCACAATTGGCAGGCCTGTTCGTGCCAAATCAGGGATTCGGGCCTCTCCAGGATCTCGGGTTGGGAGTCGGTGGTCTCTTGGTAAGGCTCCAGTTGCTTCCGGACTTCGGACTAGCGGCTGGGCGATGTCTTTGCCATACCCTGGCGGTCTTGCAGCTCTGCTCCTGCTGAGCCCGGTTCTTGCGGCCGGTCCAGGAGGTGAAGACCCGGATGTAGGCATAGATCAGGCCGCCGAATACAACCATGAACAGTACGGCCCCCAGGGGGGTTAAGGATAGCGGTGCGGATTGAGCAGTCAGTCCCAGAGGTCGAGTAGTACGAACAGCAGGCCACCGAGCGGGGATGTATCGAGCGATAGACTAGTCAGGAAAGATGCCCCGAGGGCCGAGAGCGCGGAAAAGCTGAAGAAGGCGAAGCGTTCCCGGGTATAGCGATCCCGCTTCCACCAAACATAAAAGGTCCACAGGGCCATGACACCGGCGGCGACCAAGAGGACCAGCAATAGCCAGAGGAACGGGGATGGGCTCGGTGATGGCATGGATAGGATTCCTGATCGAGGTTTCCGGCATCGGCTACAGGATACAAATAGTATAGGATCGACAGGATGTTCGGGACTGGCGGGATTGGTTATCTACCCGTCACATATGGCTTTTCCGCCGCGATGTGTTGCTTCCGGGTATAGGGCACCTTGAAAAATTCAAGTCCCCTAATACAGGAGTGTGGGGGTATTTCTGTTTCTATGAATCCTAGAAACAACAAAGTGATAAGGCTACCAACCGATAGTTTTCCGTTACTCCCACCTGTTGCGAAAAGGCCGCTTTTCGGAGCCTGGGCGCGCTTACATGGTCACCACGGTGACAGAAGGGTGCGCTCGGCTGTTCATCGACTGGCGAATTGGCCGTGCGGTTGCGCGTGAGTTGGTCGACGCGCCGGTGGAGACACTTGCCTGGGTGTTGATGCCCGATCATCTGCATTGGCTTTTCGTTTTAGGCGATGAGGATCTCGCCGTCGTGGTTCGCACGATGAAATCACGTTCGGCTCGGGCGGTGAACCATCTATTGGCTCGTGAAGGTCCCGTGTGGCAGAAGGGTTGCCATGACCATGGCATTCGTCGTGAGGAGGATCTGTGCAAGCTTGCTCGATACGTGGTGGCCAATCCGCTGCGTGCCGGCTTGGTGGAGAAGATTGGGGGCTATCCCCTTTGGGATGCTGTTTGGTTGTAGATGGAGAGTTCCCTCGATTAGTAGCACGGGCAGGCCCGTGCCTACCGTATGGTGCCGGATTCCGTGCGGGTAAGCTCGTGTCTGCCGGGACAGGCGCGAAGGGTGCAGGCCGCTTATTTCTTGTGTTCGTTGAAAAGAGGTTTGTGGGGGCTTACCCTGCTGACCGGTCGCCGGTGGTCGGGAGCCGGCTGGCTCGCCATCGGGATCGGATTGCCCGGTCCCCAGGAGCCGGGGCTTTAGCTTTTGCTCCCCCCTCTCCCCAACCCCTCTCCCGCCAGGGGAGAGGGGTTTATAGCAGCAACCGACGGATCGGCTTGGTGGAGTCGAGTGTGTGCCAAGACCAGCAGGATATCGGCCTATGGATACCATCCGCATCCGCGGTGCCCGCACCCATAACCTGAAGAATCTGGACCTGGATCTGCCGCGGGACCGACTGATCGTGCTCACAGGTCTGTCCGGGTCTGGTAAGTCTTCCCTGGCCTTCGATACCATTTATGCGGAAGGTCAACGCCGCTATGTGGAGTCGCTGTCTGCCTACGCCCGCCAGTTTTTGTCCATGATGGATAAGCCGGACCTGGATCATATCGAGGGTCTTTCGCCGGCGATCTCAATCGAGCAAAAGACCACTTCCCATAATCCCCGCTCTACCGTCGGCACCATCACCGAGATCTATGATTATCTGCGCCTACTCTTCGCCCGGGTCGGTAATCCCCATTGCCCCCATCATGGGACGTCTCTCCGGGCCCAGACCATGAGCCAGATGGTGGACCAGGTGCTAGCCCTGCCGGAGGGCGAGAAGCTGATGTTGCTGGCCCCAGTGGTTTCGGAGCGTAAGGGGGAGTACCAGCGCCTGCTCGGGGAATTCCATGCCCAGGGCTTTATCCGCGCCCGTATCGATGGCGAGCTGTTCGAGCTCGATGAGTCTCCGGAGCTGGACCCCAAACGCAAGCACAGTATCGAGGTGGTAGTGGACCGTTTCCGGGTCCGGCCGGACCTGGCGTTGCGGCTCGCCGAGTCCTTCGAGACAGCGTTGGGTCTTTCCGATGGCCTGGCGCGAGTAGCCTGGATGGAAGCCCCGGACCGGGAGGAGCTCCTGTTCTCCGCTGCCTTCGCCTGTCCCCTGTGCGGCTATAGTGTGGCGGAGCTGGAGCCGCGCCTGTTCTCGTTCAATAATCCAGCCGGGGCCTGCCCCGCTTGCGATGGCCTAGGGGTCGAGCAGTTCTTCGATCCGGCCAAGGTAGTGGCCCAGCCGCAGCTGAGTCTGGCCGGGGGGGCGGTCCGGGGCTGGGATCGACGCAATGCCTATTATTTCCGGATGATCCAGGCCCTGGGTGACCATTATGGCTTCGATGTGGAGACGCCCTGGCAGGACTTGCCGGAGTCGGCGCATCAGCGGGTGCTCTATGGCTCCGGGCAGGAGAAAATCCGATTTTCCCTGCCCCGGGAGCGCGGGCCGGGCCGGCTGCGGTCTTTCGAGGGGATTATCCGCACGATGGAACGGCGCTATCGGGAGACGGATTCGGACCCGGTGCGTGAGGAGCTTGCCCGCTATCTCTCTCAACAGCCCTGTCCCGACTGTGGTAGCTCTCGTCTCAATGAGGCCGCGCGTCATGTGCTGGTGGCCGATCACAATCTGCCGCAGCTGACCGCCCGGCCCGTGGGCGAGTCCCTGGGCTTCTTCGAGTCCCTGGTCCTGCCCGGTCGACACGGCGAGATCGGGGCCAAGATCCTCAAGGAGATCGCCCAACGTTTGCGGTTTCTGGTGGATGTGGGCCTGGACTATCTGTCCTTGGAGCGCAGCGCGGATTCCTTGTCCGGTGGCGAGGCCCAGCGCATTCGACTCGCCAGCCAGATCGGTGCCGGCCTGGTGGGGGTCATGTATATCCTAGATGAGCCTTCCATCGGCCTACATCAACGGGACAATGCCCGTCTGCTGCAGACTCTCACCCATCTGCGGGACCTGGGCAATACGGTGATCGTGGTCGAGCACGACGAGGAGGCCATCCGCAGCGCCGATCTGGTGGTGGACTTAGGTCCCGGCGCCGGCGTCCACGGCGGCGGGATCGTCGCCCAGGGTACCGGCGATCAGGTGGCCGCCAATCCCGATTCCCTGACCGGCCGGTATCTGTGCGGTGATCTGCGCATTGAGATCCCGGCCGACCGTACCCAGGTGGAGCCGGAGCGCCAACTGCAGGTGCGGGGGGCCCAGGGCCACAACCTAAAGGGGATCGATGCGGCCATCCCGGTGGGGACCCTGTGTTGTATCACCGGGGTTTCGGGCTCCGGAAAGTCCACCCTCATCAACGATACTCTGTACCCAGCCGTTGCCCGCCAGCTCAACGGTGCTGGTTTGACCCCGGCGCCCTACGATGCGATCGAGGGGCTGGAGTATTTCGATAAGGTGGTGGGTATCGATCAGAGTCCCATCGGGCGCACGCCGCGCTCCAATCCAGCTACCTACACCGGCTTGTTCAGCCCGGTGCGGGAGCTGTTCGCCGCCGTGCCCGAGTCCCGTTCCCGCGGCTATACCCTCGGCCGGTTCAGCTTCAATATCAAGGGCGGGCGCTGCGAGGTCTGCCGGGGGGATGGGTTGATCCGAGTGGAAATGCATTTTTTGCCCGATGCCTATGTCCGGTGCGACGCCTGCCGGGGCCGGCGCTACAATCGCGAGACCCTGGAGATCCGCTATAAGGGCAAGACCATCGATCAGGTCCTGGACCTCACGGTGGAGGATGCCTCGGAGTTCTTCTCCGCCGTGCCGGCGATCGCACGCAAGCTCCGGACCCTGATGGATGTGGGGCTGGCCTATATCCGCCTCGGCCAGAGTGCGACTACCCTGTCCGGGGGCGAGGCCCAGCGGGTCAAGCTCTCGCGGGAGCTCGGCAAACGCGATACCGGCCGTACCCTCTATATCCTGGACGAGCCCACGACCGGGCTGCACTTCCATGATGTCAAGCAACTCCTGGAGGTACTCCACCGCCTGCGCGACCGCGGCAATACGGTGGTGGTCATCGAGCATAACCTGGATGTGATCAAGACCGCGGATTGGATCATCGACCTGGGGCCCGAAGGAGGGGACAAGGGCGGCGAGGTCGTCGTCACCGGAACCCCCGAGCAGGTGGCCGCGAGCCAGGACTCCCATACCGGGCGCTTCCTCAATCCCCATTTGGCACGGGGGTGGTAGCCGGGTTCCGGCGGCTATACCCCTCTCCCCTGGCGGGAAAGGGGTTGGGGAGAGGGAGATCAAAAGCGGATCCTCGATACTTGCTCCACTCAGTGAGCATTCGATATTGGGTGATCGTGGGATGATCCCGCCGCAGAGCAAAGGTCCGGTAGGAAGCTTATCGTTTGTCTGCGCTATGAATTGACCACCGATTTTTGAAGGTACCCCTGCGGGGACATCGAGAGCGATGAATACCCGGATGAAGGACCCCCTATCTCTTCAGCCTGGTACCTTCGGATACCGCGATCGTTCTGACGGGCACCGGGGTTGATGACCAGTATCCGTTGGAGTTGCTGGAGCTGGGGGGCTCACCGTGGTCGTCAGCCCTGTCTCGCGACAGGACTTCGTCGGTCCCGAGAGGCCGAGGACCGGCTGCGGGACCTCGCCTGGATGGGGCCGCGGGCCCTGCGTTACCAGGTCGTGATCCGTGACCTGATGAACCAGGGACCTGTGATCCCGGTGCGTTTCGCCACCCTCGGGTTGCCATCTTGGAGATCGAAAAAGCCCACCGTAGTGTCGAGCATACTCATGTGTTGCGACTCGGGCAGATTCTGAATCAACGCTTCCGCGAGATCGATGATGGGAAACGCCAGCTGTTCGAGGTCATGAGTACACGGGACGCTACTCTGAAGGAGCTACGCCCGCCTTACCAAGAGCGGCTCGCGGCCATGCGTCAGACTGCAAGCCGCACCACCAAAGAGGCCCAAAAAAAGGCCGGTACTTTGCCGCAGCGCCAGATTGCCGAGGCCGAGAAGCAGCGCCAGCGCAGACCGAAACTGCTCGCAAGCATAAACCTAGGCGGCAACGGTCTTCAGAGCAGAGATTCCAGTTGCAGTATTGAGGGGAGTTTGAAAGATTCGAGGCTTCCACAAGCTTGCCTAGCCTCCGCTCTTTAGCCCGTCTCCCAGCGATGTGGCTTCGCGTAGGATAGCCCGAGCAGGCCCCATGCCCAGTTCGAGATCGATGAGTGCACAAAGGTACCTTTACGCAATTGCTGCCGCCGACGCCCTGGATGGGGTCGAGGAAACCGGCATCGAGAATGAAAAAATCGAGTTCCTGATGGTAGATGATATTGCCGCGGTGGTCTCTCGCTATCGGGGGGATTCGGTGCGGCCGCAGCGACGTAACATTGCCGCCCACCACAAGGTGTTGAATGCACTGATAGCGGTGACCACGCCGCTTCCCATCTGCTTCGGGACTATCGTTGAGAATGCCCAAGCTATCCGTATCGCCCTGCGGCACAGCCGATCGGACCTGGAAGAGGCCCTAGAACGTGTTCGGGGCAGGGTGGAGATGGGACTCAATGTACGTTGGGATCGGTCCAATATCTTCGAGTATTTCGTCAACCGACATGCGTCCCTGAGGGCCTTGCGGGATGCTCTGTATGTTGGTGACCGAGAGCCCTCACGGGACCGGAAGCTCAAACTCGGCCGCCTGTTCAGTCAACTCTTGGATGAGGACCGTGAGTATTATACCGCGCAGGTGGAGGCGATTTTCGGAACATGCTGTATCGAGATTCAGTGCAGGGAGCCTCGTAAAGAGGCCGAGGTTATGCGCCTGTCCTGCCTGGTGGAACGCGATGACCAGCCCGTTTTCGAGGCGGCCGTGTTCCGGGCGGCCGTAGCCTTCGATGACAATTACGCCTTCGATTTCAATGGCCCATGGGCGCCGCACAGCTTCGTGGATGTGCCTATTACTCTCTGATGGGAGACCTTGGATGGGGGGCCTTGAACAGTTCGGTCGGTGGAATCATGCACGATTTCCCGGTATCGAGCGTTCACTGACAAAGCCAGTGTCGGGGCTCCGCTTTTTGCTCCCCCTCTCCCCAACCCCCCTCCAAGGGAAGAGGGGCTTACAGCTTCGTGCTCGATGCACCGCCGAGCGGCCATTTAATTCGGCTGCTGGAACTGCCGGGATTGCTGGATGATTGGTTACAGGCCATGTTCGAGCTGCGACTCAAGTACAAAGACACCCTAAAGGTTCCGCATTTCGGTTATCGGCTGGTGCAATTGTCTAGGGATCTCAAGTTCTTTCGGGGCTTGCTCGGAGACCGGGACCGGGCCGGCCTCATGTTGGTCACACCCCCACGGACCTGGCCTTGGAGGAGAACCGGGTCCTAGTCGATGCCTGCAAGACGGCGGGACTGGGGCTTCGGCATCTGTTCATCAACCTGGTTGACACCGCGCGGGGCCTGTCCCTTCTGCACCGCCCAGTAGAACGAGATAGGGCTTGGGTCTTGGCGTTCGAGGCCGATTTTCCCGCTTTTTCCACTGTGCCTCGGATCGAGTCTACCGCGGCGATGCCCCGCGCGGTCTGCAGGCCGTGGCGCCCCTCGGTGCGAGCCTGTATGCTGGAAGAAGATAACGATATTTCATAGTCCCTATAATCGGCGGTTCGAGGATTCGAAGAATGGCCCATTACGATTCCTATGCCGACCAGGAGCTAATCGCCCTTTCGGAGATGCTGGATCGGATCCTGCGGCTAGGCCGAGCCCCTTCGCGTCTTCGCCAGTGTGCCGCTCCACGGTTCTGCCCGGATCGCTAGGTCTCAGGGCGAGGCGTTGTGAAATGGACGGTGCACAAGCTCCACAAGGTGTCCGAAAAACCGGCCTCGACTCTCGGATTTTGGACATCCGGTGT
>Ga0056123_1000207_pt1 | contig 12340 bp, 8 predicted proteins | sample WorMetHEROISLAND_3_FD_71122 | JGI IMG/M metagenome (GOLD analysis project Ga0056123, IMG submission 71122) | Marine gutless worms symbiont microbial communities from Max Planck institute for Marine Microbiology, Germany - Olavius sp. 3 HERON ISLAND ...
GCGTGGGCGTATCCAGGGACTGCCCAAATTTTTCGGGTACCCCCTATTATCTCAGGAACGGGTAAAGGTACGAACTGCAAATTTTGCATGCACATTTATAGGCTCAATCGGAACAAAAGCTCATTAAAAATTTCGGGAAAAGTAGCCGTGGGTGTAGTCAGGGACTCCCGACAATTTTCGTACATAGGTCATCTTTGCGATAGCTCAGCTTTCTTGTTACTGTTACATTTAGTAATGAACTTGGAGGAAGCTGGAGTAAAATTTTTCATTAAAATTTGGTTGCACTGTGTCTGTGATAGATTGCTGCAGTTGGTTAATAAGGTCTACCGATGTTAATATCATCACAGATGACAGGTAAATACTCTTTTTACGTTTTGTCGATCACATCATTTCTTCACACCCCTGCAAACCCGTGTACTGCTGTTACACCAATTCTGTTAATAGTGCAATTATCTCTAATCATTGTATGTTATATGGCACACAGTCATGTGCACCGTGCAGATATGAAAGTTTGGCAGGGATGTGTTTGAGAACTGAACTTTCACGGCTATGGCAAGGTTGGTCAGAGTCAGGACCAAGGTCAAATGAGCCAAGACTGTTATATTTTTATATTGTAAAACATGCCTAAAATAAAATATAGTTAATGAGTTGTTGTTGTTTTACTGTTGACTATAGTTGTGTCAGCTTGCTATTGCAGGTGGTCCGACTGCATTGACAGTAACTCAGACCTGTTTGCTGTATCTCCTGAGTCTGTTATCACTTTGATATCAACTGTTAAGAGTCACCAACATGATATGCAGCGTTCTCAAGCTGACCGACTCCAACAGGTAATTATGAGCCTACGAGTTATCTGATCAGACATGCCCTGGATAGCTGTCAGTAGCAAGGCATGTCATTAATTTTCTGAGTCTAGTAGATGTGGAATTTTTACTTCTTATGCTAAATTTAATCTTATCATTTGATTTTATCATCATCATCATCATTATATATTATTATATTGCATTTATTATACATTTATGAGTTGGCATCTCAAAAATGTGTTTCTAGCACCGTTTGCTGTCATATTCAACGTCTTGGATGTACCCACTTTCAAGGTTGAAGGTTGGTAAGGGAAACAATGCTGAGGAAAGGTTAAAAGGTTTATGAAAAGGAGTATATGAAAAGTCAGGTTTGGTGTGATAAGAGTACAACAGTTAGAGAACAGAAATGAAGGCAATCTGATCTGTGTTGAAGTTCTTGACAAATGGGCTCATGAGCAAAAAGTGGATAGTGACAATAATATTAAGGCCTGTATTTGGAAATAAATGTTAATAATTAGACATTGTATGAACTGGCTGTGCCAACTGCTTATGTTAAATGCTGACATATTAGTATTCCGGTATTTCGTGACTAATAATTAGTCACTGAAGTAGCACATGCCCATGCTGTTACATCATCATCATTGTCTTCATTTAATTTACTCTGAAATAAAAGTTGATGAAAACTGTGACGTGTGTGTTACAGGTTCAAGATGACGTTTTATAACTTTATTATAAAATGTAAAACTAACTAAGATGGTAGCAGGAATATGTCTAGGGAATAGAAAGTCTGTGAACATGAAAACTGTGAGCCAGACAGCAAGGCTCCTAAAAGGAACACTAACAGCCTAGCAGCAACTATGTGACATTAAAGTCAGTTTAGAAATGTAGCTAAATCCACAGTGTTAACAGTATCTACTGCATCTGTACTGCAATACAAATTTGTTGTTTGTAAAATTTACTTATTTATTTGTGAAATTTATTATTTTTAGTATATGTGGGTAACAGTTAGTGCATTGCTGTAGGTTTTGTTGTGGATGTACAAAAGTTTGCCTTTGGAGAAACGGAATGATATTCTCAAGCATTTGTACATGCATCCATTTTTGTTCGACAATATGGAATATATTGGTTCATTGGATGATGCTGGATTGCTTTCCATAAATCAGGAAGCGTTCTCCAGCCAGCTTCTGGTCGCAGTTAACCGTCTATCAAGCGATGAAGCTGGCGTTGAATCGGTCAGATGTTAATCAGTTTTATGTTACTTTATTTCACTGCTTACAGAGCTTTAACACTGCTGTTCATTGTAACATGTTGGGCACCTGGTTTGTTGGGTCCTTGATTCCACACAACCTTTTGCCTCCCATTGCTTCAGTGTCACTGCTCCCTCAGCCTGGAACTCACTCCCTTCTGGCATTCACGATGTTCATCATCACGTACCTTCCATCAGCTTCTTAAAAACACTGTTTCAAGTAAAGTCAGTAAGTAAGTAAAGTGTAAATTTATATAGTGCGTTATCAAAAGAGCTCTTATGCGTTCGTTCCTCAATTACCCCTAGTGACAAACACAAGCGCCTCAGATTCGGCTTTTGGCTGACACTGCGTACTATTGAGTATTTTATTTACTTACTTGTTTACTATTTACCTTACTTTTAAAGTTGTATTCCTATATCAACATTTGGCAAACCCTGCTTTACAACGACTATGACAGTGATAGCAGTTGTGTGATGACTTGATGACAATACCTGTAATGCTGATGACAACATTATCACTTTGTGTTAATATGTGCAGGTGGCAGATGTCGTCTCCTGTCTGGCACTGCAGCGGCCTGTGGATGTGATTGCGAAGCTGGTTGATGCTGCAGTTCAGAGCCGCGGACACATTGAATGTGTCGTTAAACTTCTACATCGGCTGCCGACTCTTGCAGAGATCACCACCAGTGACGGTTCGTCTGTTCTGCTGGATCGACTGAATCAACAGATTGGCTCTAGCTCACAACAGATGCTGCAAAATATCACCAGCCTCTGTCGACTGCTTTTAGTGTGTACAAATTCTTTGACGGTTCTGATTTTTGATTATTTTGGATAGCTTTTTCCATCTTCAAGCTGATGGTTGCGAGTAAAATTGTGATTTATGATGATTCTATAAATAAGAATTTAACGTCTAAGCTGTTGTTAGTTTTGGCGATTAGATATGCTGCAATCAGACTGAAAATTTCGCAACCAGTTAATATCAGAATTGAGATTAACTATAAACTGTAATTCTTTTTATGTCAAAGTAGTACTGCTTATTAACCATTCAGTGTTTTATTTTAATGCTGTTGGTTTAATGACAGGAAGGGCATCTGACCTGTAAAAACTGCTGCTCCATTCGTGCTAGAATTTTGCTTTCTTGGAACTTGTCCTAATCAGGAGTAACTGAGGCAAATGTGTCCAGTCAAACATAAATCAAATCCATCCAACAGCTTTTCAACTGATCTTATTCGTTTCAGTACTGCTGCCACAACCACGTTGTCACTGAAATTGTTTTTTTTTTGTTTTTGATAAGTGAACAATAATAATAGTAGTAGTTAAATAGTACTTACTGATAACAGCAATGCTGAGACTGTTTTTTATATTATATTTATAGACGTTTTTGCAAGCTTTTGTTTTTGAATGTTGTAGGAGAATGCCGGTCGTCAGCTGTGTTGTCCGCATGAGTTTCTGCAGATTTGTATCTTTCCTTATCTACATCAGCTCTTCACCGTTGTTGACGATATCCCACAGTTCTCTGCTATGGCCACGCCCACTCTGACTCTACTGGCCGTTGTCATTGAATCATTGCACGACTGTGATTGGTTGATGCTGTCACAGTGTGAACCTGTGCCATTGTTGTTCTGTGTCTGTCGGCTTGTTAATGCTAGCAGATACGACTCTGTCTGTATTTTGAGAGAACAGGCAGTTCTTGTACTGAACAAGTTAGCTCAGCTGCTTGGCCAGCATACTGACAATGTGCCATGTAAGTTCAGTCTGCTTACCGTTTATGTTAATTTCTGTAAATTTTTAATAATATGCAGGTTTTTACAACCCTGTTACTGTGTTAAAACCACTTGTGGGAGCTTAATCTTATCTTTCAAAGTGTTGTTCCAACACTACCAGAATAACCAGGAATAAATATGGACAACTACAGTATGGTAACTATGGTCTTTTTAATACACTTTGTAGCATAATTATCGTACTTTTTAAAAGTGTGATTGGTACTAGACTTTCTTTTTGAGATAGTCACCAATAACGGAGCATAATTTGAAGTGCATTTGTGCCATTAAAGTATCACTTGACAAGACAGTTGTTGTTATTGTTTAAATAAAAGTACATCTGTAGATGTATTCTCAGTTTAATGCTCACTCATATGTGGTAATTTGCAGATGCTTCGAGACTTTGGTTGTCGAAGAAATTAGATGATTTGCACTGGACTCTACAGTATCATTTGCTTGATGTCTTTGATGAACGGCTTCCTTTGGTATCAGACTTTTCAACCTGTGTCTATATTGAAGTTTTTGTTTTTATCAGTGTTGCTACTACCACTGCTGCTGCTGCTACTGTTACTATGTCTGTATTGTTATTTATTATTCTGCAGTTGTTTGAGGTTAGATCAGCTCTTCAAAGGTCCCTCAAGGGGAACTGATACATTTTGCTCGAGTGGGATTTTCTACAGGCCTGATGTTCTTCCTGTTGTTTTAGTACGGCTCTGAAGGGCTGTTAAGCAATCATTAAGTACTGGCATCACAGTTGATTGAGTTGATGATGGTGGTTGTTTGTTTGTTCCAGTTGCTGCCCAGAACACTGGAGTCAGTCATCGTGCTACCAGAGTGTTTCAGTGTGAATCTGTGCAATGGAACAGACGGTCTGTTAAGTCACGCTGTTATGCCATCATTAACCACAATAACAGAAATATTAACAACACCAACAATGATCTTTATTATGCTGCTGCCAATAGAAGTTATTTGTAATTTTCATTGCAATTTTTGTTATCTGCATATTTCCTTGTCTCCAAAAATGCTCAGTGATTGAGCCGAGTCTGGTCATTCACTTAGTGCACTGTATTTCAAATCTGATGTACACTCTTTACCATTCACTGACTTATGTTGCTTACTTCGTAATTAAAATTGTAATTGTAGCTGATTTATTTTTTGTTCCTTTCATGCTTTGATGCTACTGTTTGTGCGAAAAACCTGCCACAGCAACAATGCCCGCAGGTTCTCCTTGGATATGGGGACCTAACCTGTAGTAACTGTTGAAAAGTTGGCCAATTCAGTATAAACTATAAACAATAGCAGCAGCAGCTAGTTTTGGAGAACCCTGTTTTGGCATATTCTTATTTGTCACTCCACGACTTTAAACTCAGTTGTCGATTTCTGCACATTTTTGCTCTTCATACATTCTTTTCTTTTCTGGAATTCCATTTTTAATACTCTTATCAATGTTAAAAAAGTAATAAAAGTATAACAGACACTGTGGTTGTGTTATAGCCATTACTACTGTAGTTTGTTACAGTAGACTCGGACTGATAATGTTGCAGTGATGTGTGACCTGCTGGAGTTTGTGGGAGTTTCTGAGAAGACGCTGTCACTGGCTTGTAATACACTGAACATCTCTGCTTTGCAGAAACAGACTCACCTGCATGCACAGTTATCTTATGCTGTAGCACAGGTAGGCAACATGCATCTGTAACCAGTGCCAGTGGCGTCTACGTCCATTGAAGACTGTGCTCAAAGTGTATAACTTTTTTTGGCCGGGGGGATTTTTAAGACTTCAGTGCAGTTGAGTACATATGTCATTTTGTGAGCAGGAGAAGGTTCATCTGTGTTGGGAATAATGGTGGGTGACAGAGTTTGACATGGGATGGGTTTGACATTGGAGGGATTTCAACATGGGGGGAGGAGTGGGACTTGCATAGTATGTTTAACAATTACCTTATTACATAGGCGACCAACCAGTTCATTGAGCCGTGTGGCTTCTCTGGTAGCCTTCTGCTGCTGTTTGTGATGTTCACATTGCTATTTTTGTTTTTGTATATTGCGGAAAATAAATTGTTGGTTGGTTGGATGTTCTTGGGGGATAGACGCTCCTGTCCAATGAATTTTAATTTTTCAGTTAATTTCTCTTGCATGTTATGTGTTTAGCCTGTAGTAAGTTTGTATGTTTGTAAACCTGCCATTGGCTGCAACATGTAATAATAAAGATTTGATTGATTGATGTATTATTTTGTGATTATTTGTATTTAAAAATACTTGATAACAGTGTTTGGGCTTACAGACTCCAGGCAGTCAGCTCACAGATGCAACAGTTGTAATACGATGCTGATCGAGAAAGTCTCCCATAAATATGAAACATTGTTAAGAGATTAATTTCAAACTTACACTGCTAGAACCGGAAGTAGCTAGTTCATTAAACGCTAAAAGCGGTAATCTTATTAATAATTTTGTTGAATAACATTATGTGAGATATAGTTGTAATGTTCAGGTGATGCTGCTGAAGACCAGTGAAGAGCTCTGTCGAGTTTTACAATTTATTGAACATTTTATTGAGCAGTACAATATGTGTGAAATGCTTCCAGAAAGTGACGGATTCAGTGACAGCTTCTATGATGGTTATTATTTGCTAATTTTATTATTGCGAATGTATTACCTTAGTAAAATTATGGCTTTATATTGTAACATCTGAAATATTTCAAAACTTCTTTGATTCTTGTTGTTTATCAATTCAACAGGAACGGTATTCGGCATGTGAAATGCTACACCAATGATTTGCAAAAGTTCATGGCCTTACCTGGAATAACTGTAGAAATATTAGCTATTAACAAATGGTTGTACTAGGAGAAGCACTGCAGCAGCAACCAGCAGTATCAGTAGCAGTATAACTTTGGCACAATCACATGTGGTGTTTCAGAAGAGGAAAAGTATTTCGGGGCGCAAGTGTTGCAGCTTAGCCGAAATTACATTTTAACCAAACGTCTTACCAAAGACTTCTGTCATTGGATGCTATGCTTTGAACACTGGCATAAAGTTGTCACAGTTCTACACGGTAAATGCTACAGTTAGCATGGTATGTGAGTGATCTGTGTAGCAGCATCTGAGTGGCTCGGTGGATAAAACTTTCTGTCAGTTTTTGTTGTTTAGCCAGCCAAATGTAAATTTTGCAGCTGTCCATCGTTAATGTATTCCACTCTGTCCATCCCGTGCCTTTTGTTAAACAGCGTCTGGCTTTGGTTTTAATTTGACCGGTCTAGTTTTCTGGGCTGCCCATTGATTGGAGTGACGTGAGAGAGACTGCCAGCAGTCATGCCAGATGGAGACAACTCATCACCCGATGCTCTGCTTGGAACAGGAGGAACTAAGTTTAAGTGAGAAAGTTTTCTGCACTTACTGCAGGTTAGGGTCATACCCTGAAGTCAACATTCTATTACTGTTTATAGGACAGTGTGAGAGCATTCTGAAAGGACATAAAATAGTAAAATAGTTTTTGTTGAATTGCAGCGGACCAGTCTGTACACAGAATCTTGACTGATGCGGTTTTGCTGGTGATCACCATGTCCGAGGGCCACTCTCAGCGCATGCACTCCAGTTACGCTGCCGCTATGAAGGTAATTTACTGCGTTACGTGCGTCTTTGTAATGTAAACATTTCAGTTACTTATTAAGAGTGCTGCAGCTTAACTAATGCTGTGCAGCACTGTTTTATCATGGGCTGTCTCAGTCTGTCTGTCCATTTGTCCGTCTGTCACATGGTATTGAGGCTAAACGAATCCAGCTAAGATCATGCAGTTTTCACCTTTGAATAGCCCATCAGCCTAGTTTCTGGCTCGGTAAGGTTAATCTGGAAATTCCAACAGAATCACCCCGAGGGAGACATGAAATCACGGCGAGGTATTGAAAAGTTCTGTTAGAAATTTAATTCACCAGATATTGCTACTAGACAAGCCCACCATACCTATTTCTCATCGCTGCAGCACTTTATTTCCTGCAACAGCTGGGCCTTACTTGTTGTGTACATTTTTTGTCAGAATTTTATTGGTGATGGCATCATGTGGGAAAACGGGCCAGTGATGCATTTTGGTTTATTAATGTAAACGAGCTGTGTCTGGGTCTTCTTATCTGCTTTTGGTTTTTTTCGTTTAACTGGCCTACTTTTCCAGCTACTACAGGACAGACTTGGTCAAGAAGGGAGAATCTTTGGCCTTTTTGAGAATTGCTGCAGCGAGTTTTTTTACAGGCAGGTTCACTTTTCCATCTATTATAATTGCTGAAAGGGTTAAATTAAGATTTAGTAGTCTTATATAACTAAGTTTTGAACCATACAATGTGAATTTGTACCTTGTTATGTACTGTAAAACATATTTGTTGCATCTTTACTTTGCGATTTTGGAATGTAGAAATTTCACTGCATTTTAATTTCGCATTTTTGCGTTTTCCCAGTGTTCTGCTGGAATTTCCCTGTCCTTTGATGGACAAACTGATTTTCATGGATATTTTATTTCGCGATTTTATCCTACTTGTGAAAATTTAATGCCTGCAAAAACAACATGGTTTACAGCATTTTGTGCTTTGTTTTATCGTATTAGAGAATTTATTATTCTCCAACATCTTCTATTGTAAATTATCACGGCTGTATGTTTGTAGATGCAACTGAGAAGGTTGCATACGTTGCCAGTTGATGTGCAAGTGAAGTCTTTGTGTTCAATGTATTCTTGTATACTGCACACAATTACAGCGGCTAATTGTACCAGCAGTGCTGCAGACTGTCTGACCGTACTGCTGCTCGATGTTTTGTCTGCAATCCACGATATAGCACGACGAACATCTGAAGCCGATCTCTGTGTAGCATGGCGCAGCATCATAGAACAACTAATGCACGCAAAGTCCGAAGTTGAACTGTGTGATAGCTGTGATCTCTCAGCAGTTACAAAGAAACTTGTGCAGATGCGGGATACTCTGTGAACATTCAAACACTACCTGTTATCTTTATTAACAGAAAAAGTAGGGACTGGGTGAATGGTGAATGTCCTGTCGACAAGGTGGAAAGAAAGAGGCAATGAAATGCTAAAAGATGTGTCTTTGTCTTCTTAGGGTTCTGTGCTATTGTAAACGACATTGGTGTCCACTCTGTCCGCCACTTACATGAACATGACCAGCAGCGGTTTACAATGCGAAGTGGCGTACTGACCGGCAATGATACTAGGTGGCGCAGCGCAAGTAGTGGAACCCCGTTGGTGTCCACTCTGTCCTCTGTAGTCCTCATGAGATATGTTGGGCTCATGTTATCTATCCAAACTGTGTCATTTCTGGAAAAATTATATTTCATTTCCGTGGACCGAACATTCCTATACATTCGTTCTCCCTGTTATGAACTTATATTGAAAGCAGTTTGTGGGACGTCTTTGGTGTAAAAACAGATGTCATGGTATCAATCTAATCAGATGCACATAGCAGCAGGGATTAGGCTGAGTGTCAGCATTCACTGTAGGCAATGTCAAAGAGTTCTGTTTTTTTCAATAAACTCGTAAGTGCTAAGCAGATCTACAGTTGTTGCTAGTAGGGCTGCGATTATTAAAATCCAATGAATTAATGAAACTGCATAATCACAGTGTGCATTTCATTGACAAATTAAGCATTTTCACTGCAGACACGAGATATATTCATTGATAATACATTATAGCCAAATAGGTTGTTTCCAACTTCCAAGTAAGCAAATATTCAATTTAGTACACCTTTGTATGCTTAAGATGGCTAGGCTTTAGAATAATTAATTAATTAATTATCCTTCTGTAACAGGTTTTTACGTACTTACTTTCTGGTTCAATTATTTGAGTAGAATAATCACAACCTGTAATGTGATGACACAAACTAGGCCGTATAAGACTAAGACTAGACCGACAATGACACCATTAACAACAAGAAGCACTAATGTCCTATAGATTAAGAATTGATGGACACTGCTGCATAGGCACCAGCAAGTTCACTCATCAGATGGCAGCACTTTGTATGAAATGACCTCATAACCGCCATCTTGAAAGTGTGATGTCAAATCGAAAATCCGACTTCACTCGAAGAACACACCTGCCAAATTTCATCCTGATCCGATTTGAAATGACGAAGCCTTAGGCTTTCTTGAAGAGGTTGCCCCAACAAGAACAAGAACAACAAGATGAATCATAGCAATATGAGATCAGTTCCTGATCTAAAAATAACACCTAGATGCAACTGCACCCACTGTACAAGTGTCTCATGAATAGTCATGATAAGTGAGTCAGAAACTAATAATTCCAGTTTTATTGGACGTAACGTAACTGATAATGAAACCTGCAACTTACTACGGTAAGTAACAAAACAGTACACAGAATACAATGTGTCAAAAACAATATTTTAAACTATAATTTACATTAAGACATAACAAGTTAACAACTAACAGGTTGAATATGCACTTATGTATTCTCAAGTGTGATGCCAAAGTCCTCCGCATACAGTGCACCGACTGGAATTTTGATCTGGGCACTTTCACACCCACTGCACACCCATGGGTTCTATACTATTGTCTTGACACATTGCCAGAGCTTTCCGAATTCAAAAACTGATGATGGAAAACTAATATGCCATTTCTGTACAATGGTTTGCATAAATTGCATTGTGAATTCAGCGCCAGAAATTAATACCGGAATTTTTTTAATGATATCTGGATGACATAGCAGAAATGGGACTTGGATTTGATCGAACCGGAAATAGCGCCGTTCGATCCGTCTCTGAAAACCCCACCCTAGAACCAAACACGAAGTTAATCGGATCACCCATTGCAGAGATATGGCGATTTGAAATTTCCAATATGGCAGATCTTGGATTCACTGACAATACTTGGACCTTTATTATATCTGGATGACGTAGCAGAAACGGGACTGGTCATCTGGTATCTTGGCCCGCTGATTGTCAAACTGTAGTTAGTCGGCTTAATATGTCACAACTGATAATAATGGTTAGTGTACATCTCCTGACATTTTTATGTGGGAAACCAGATTTAACTACAAATTGATAAACTCCTATAAAACATTATACCCAGTTCTGACTATGTATATGAGCATGAAGAATCAAATAAATAAACATAAAAGCATACGTTGCACACACAAAATCACATGCACAATAAAACATGCACCAGTGGCATTGTGGGTCTAAAGAGCAGGAAGTTGCAATTTTCAGATAGGCAGCCACAAATTTCTAATAACAAAATTAGTATTAAAAGTCTTAAGGACTTTAACTTTGAATTCGCACATTGCATGTGTAGAAAAATAATCTGACACAGTGCATATGATTGCATAAACAAAGTGCACTTCACAATGCACTCAAATACAATATTTCTCTGCTCAGTTCAGCCAGGTGTTTGAGGGTGAAAGTTCCCCTCCTGCCAATGTTTTTTTAAAAAGAAAATTTTCCGACAAGAATAAAATTTTCCGACATTCTAAAATTTAAGGTGGGCAGTGTCCCCCTGCCACGACACCACTTTGTGCATACACTTCTCAAATCATGCAGCATGTCAGTTACAAAGTCTGATTTGAAGTAAAACTCAAATGTTGAACTTTCACAACCAACTGGGTTCTGTGAACTAAGCACAATGCATCAGCGTCTCTTAACTTGTCATATGATGACTAATGAGATGTATTAACATGAGCTTAAAAACTGATGAGCAGATACCGTCATCTACTGCAAAGCAGCACACAGAAAATGAACACACAGACAATATCAAAAATCAGTGAGCTTAACAGTGCAATGAACAGTCCAGTTATTAATCTATGAAGGCTGTCCAGACTATACTATCATTACCCTGTCTTGAGGCTGAAACATTCCATGCACATACATCTGATAATCCTACTGCATTTTCTCCAAACATTCTGCCTCATAAAATCATGAGCCAGGGCATTGTTATGACCAATGAATATTATTAACCTATATTTCTGGCCTTATCTTCTAAAGGTTCCTAAGATATAGCGACCCAACACAACAAAAATCGCCATTTTCAACCACTCCACTATTGTTTGACATCCCCTTTCTACGGTGAGTGAGTAAGTGAGCAGTTTCTTAATGGCACATACTGTAGTCCCTTACAAATAAAATCAGACAGAGCGATACAGTATCCAAATTAAGCTCATCATCATATCATGGGAAAGAACACAAATGAGCTACAGTACAGAAATAGATAAACTGGGTTAAATACGACTGTAGAAACAAATATATGTAATATATGTAACTGGACAGTTTTGAGAAAAAATGGTTCAGAGAAAGTGAGTTACGAAAACTCGACAAAATGTATAATGGCCGTTCTGTTTCACAGGGTGACCAAGTGGTTTTCGAAGACAGAACACAGCAATGACAATTTCAGTTAACTGCACACTGTAAAATGAACAACACTACAATGCTTAACTAAATCTACAAAAAAAATCTACGTCACAACAAAATATACAAAAAATTATACAAACAGTTCATAAATAAAACAAATCTGCACATACAGTTGTACATTCTCTACAAAAA
>Ga0056123_1000209_pt1 | contig 12252 bp, 8 predicted proteins | sample WorMetHEROISLAND_3_FD_71122 | JGI IMG/M metagenome (GOLD analysis project Ga0056123, IMG submission 71122) | Marine gutless worms symbiont microbial communities from Max Planck institute for Marine Microbiology, Germany - Olavius sp. 3 HERON ISLAND ...
CGGCTCGCTCATTGAGCACCTCGGCGGTGCGCTGGTAGGGCAACAATTGGTATTGGGTCATGTAGACCACAAAGGCCAATACGCTCGGTCCGTATGGCACCGGGGCCTCAATCCCTGCAGGAAACGTACTGTGTTGCGCGTGCCTATAGGCACAGGTGTCGCCGACAATGCGGTACTCGATGACCTTACGCTGGATCACCACCTCGACCACTTGATGTCGCTCCGCGAGCACTGTAGCCGCGATCTCGGTACCGCAACGTCCGCAGGCGCAGGTCCCCGTCAACGGGATGATCACCCACTAGTCGGGGTGATCGACCCAGGAGCGAGTGACACTGCGTCGACCCGGTTGTCCACCGGGCTTGCGCCCGCTGGGTTGGCGTTGCGAGTGTGGTGGCGGCGTCTTGAACGGAGAGTCCGAGGATGACGGCCGGCTGGAGTTGTGGTTATCCTTGGCCAAGCGCGCTTCCAACTCCCGGATGCGCTCGCGCAGCAGCTCAATGAGCCGCCGTCTGCTCCGCAACCTGTTCACACAACCGCTTCAGCTCGTCGTCAGGGTTTTCCGGAGAATGGGTTAGGATAGTTTATTCCATCATGGGACTAGGTTACGTGTGTAGCCTACCACTTGGCAAGAGGTCCTGAATAGTTACGCATTTTTTTGGCTCTCCTACGGATTGTGTGGGTAGGATGGAAAAGAAAACCATTCTTGACAGGAAGGCAGGCTGGAGTAAGTGCAGAAGAGGGGCCTGCAAGAGGGGATCGGGGCATTTTGGCCGCGAGGCCACGCATCGCGGCGAATTCAGCAACAGCAGAACATTAGGCTTGATCCGCCGGATGCCCCGATCCCCTCTTGCCCACATTGCGTTGCGCCATCTAGCCTGTCAAGGACGCAGCCGCTACGCGGTAGTTTCCTTTTCCTCCCACACCAAACGCAAGAGAGCCATTTTTTTCCTCTTCGGGATGAATCGAACCTCGAGGGCGGCTCACTTTCTCGTGGATACGGGGAACAGCACCCCTGGGAGCACGAGTGTCTCGTCGGCAGGGATCGAGCGCCTCGAAATGCAGCCCGGACGAAACGATCCTGGTAGTTGGCCACCGGTCAGTATACTGCCCCTATTCGAGATCCATCCTGTGATTATTTTCCTCCTGTTGTTTGTCGCCACCCCGTTGATCGAGCTCTATTTTTTGATCCAGGTCGGCTCGCATATCGGCGCCCTTCCGACCATCGGTCTCTCGATTTTCACAGCCCTGTTCGGTGGTGCCCTGGTCCGGATTCAGGGTTTCGCCGTACTCGGACGTGTCCGCGAAGCCATGGCGCGAAATCAGCTACCAGCCCTGGAGATGCTGGATGGGGCCTTGCTTTTTGTCGCTGGCCTGGTGTTACTGCTGCCGGGGTTCGTGACCGACGTCCTCGGGTTTCTACTGCTGGTTCCCGGTTTGCGTCGGCGCCTGATCGCTCATGTTGTTCGGGTCGTTCCGGACCCGTCGATGCCCGATTCGGACTCGGTATCGAGTGGCCCGCGGGTGATTGAGGGCGAATATCGCCGTGAGCGGGATTGAAGGTCTCCTAGGGAGAACCCTCGGTACTTACCGGGAATTCCAATGGGGACCTTGAAAAATTCCATCTTTGGAATTTTTCAAGTCGCAAAGCGAAAATGCGATTTTCGCTTCGCTCCCAAAATCGGTCGGTGCTTGACAGTCCGAAATGAGCCCCTATTATTAGCACTCGAAAGCAGCGAGTGCTAATAATGGGTCGCTGTCGGTGGACCGCCGTACTCGCCGTCCGCCAGACCTTGTAAACAAGCTCAACCTACCTTATCAGGAGACCCTTTGATGAAGATCCGTCCCCTACACGACCGCGTTGTCGTTCGCCGCATGGAAGAGGAACGCACCTCCACCGGCGGTATCGTGATCCCGGATTCCGCTGCCGAGAAGCCAATCGAGGGCGAGGTCCTCGCTATTGGCAAGGGCAAGATCCTGGACAATGGCGAGACCCGCTCCTTGGGTGTGAAAGTGGGTGATCGAGTGCTGTTCGGTAAGTACTCGGGCACCGAGGTCAAGATCGAGGGCGAGGAGCTGCTGGTCATGCGTGAAGAAGACATCATGGGCGTTATCGAATAGATGCCCGCCGCGCTGTGAACCGACATCATCGCAACAGATGCCTATCCTACTGAAATCAGGACAGAGACAATGACTGCAAAAGACGTCAAATTCGGCGACGACGCCCGCAATCGCATGATGGCGGGTGTCAACATTCTGGCTAATGCCGTTAAGGTCACCCTGGGCCCCAAGGGCCGCAACGTGGTGCTCGAAAAGAGCTTCGGTGCTCCCACCATGACCAAGGACGGCGTGTCCGTGGCCAAGGAGATCGAGCTCAAAGACAAGTTCGAGAACATGGGCGCTCAGCTGGTCAAAGAGGTGGCCTCCAAGACCTCCGATATCGCCGGCGACGGCACCACCACTGCCACCGTGCTGGCCCAAGCCATGGTGCGCGAGGGACTGAAGGCGGTTGCCGCCGGCATGAATCCCATGGACCTGAAACGCGGTATCGATAAAGCCGTGGGGGCTACCGTGGAGCAGCTCAAGGACCTATCCAAGCCCTGTTCGGACAACAAAGAGATCGCCCAGGTCGGTACCATCTCCGCCAACTCCGACGAGTCCATCGGCGAAATCATCGCCGAGGCCATGGAGAAGGTCGGTAAGGAAGGAGTCATCACCGTCGAGGAAGGCAAGTCCCTGAGCAACGAGCTTGACGTGGTAGAGGGTATGCAGTTCGACCGTGGCTACCTCTCCCCCTACTTCATCAACAACCAACAGAGCCAGAACGTGGAGCTGGAAGACCCCTTCGTCCTGCTGCACGACAAGAAGATCTCCAATATCCGCGACCTGCTGCCGGCGCTCGAAAACGTCGCCAAGGCTAGCAAGCCGCTGCTGATCATCGCTGAGGATATCGAGGGTGAGGCCCTGGCTACCCTGGTGGTCAACTCCATTCGCGGCATCATCAAGGTCTGTGCCGTCAAGGCCCCGGGCTTCGGTGATCGGCGTAAGGCCATGCTCCAGGACATCGCCATCCTTACCGGAGCCACCGTCATTTCCGAGGAAGTCGGCCTATCCCTGGAGAAGGCCAGCCTCAACGATCTGGGTACCGCCAAGAAGATCCAGGTGACCAAGGAAGAGACCACCATCATCGATGGCGCCGGCTCCGATACCGATATCAAGGCCCGGGTCGAGCAGATTCGCGGCCAGATCGAGGAGACCACCTCCGACTACGACCGCGAGAAGCTCCAGGAGCGGCTTGCCAAGCTGGCCGGCGGCGTGGCCGTCATCCAGGTCGGCGCGGCCACCGAGGTCGAGATGAAGGAAAAGAAGGCGCGTGTGGAAGACGCCTTGCATGCGACCCGCGCCGCCGTCGAGGAAGGTATCGTGGCTGGTGGCGGCGTCGCCCTGGTGCGGACCCTGCCCAAGCTGAAGGACCTGAAGGGAGCCAATCACGATCAGGATGTCGGAATCGCTATCACCCGCCGTTCCTTGGAAGAGCCCCTGCGCCAGATCGTGGCTAATGCCGGTGCCGAGGCCTCCGTGGTATTGCAGAAGGTCGCCGAGGGTACGGATAATTTCGGTTACAACGCCGCAACCGGCGAGTACGGTGACCTGGTCACTATGGGTATCCTGGACCCCACCAAGGTAGCCCGTTCCGCCCTGCAGAACGCCGCCTCCGTGGCCGGGCTCATGGTAACCACCGAGGCCATGGTGGCCGAGGAGCCCAAGGAAGAGACCCCGATGCCGGCCGGTGGTAGCGGCATGGGTGATATGGGTGGAATGGGTATGATGTAAACAGGCTCGGTCCGGAAAAGAACCCCGCTTCGGCGGGGTTTTTTTTGACCGCAGAACTGCTTGAACCCTAAACACAAGGGAAATCGGACGGGTTCGGCTCTCATCAAACACCCCATAACATACTGTTATAAAATTGGTTTTATTCGTACTCATCAAGCAGCCTCACTGAGTGTAAGGTCGAGATGCTTGGCCTTCACACCAATGTCTGATAGGCCTGCGGTTCCCCGCAGCCCCTCGATCTTGCCACTTGTTTGCTACGCGACAGCGCGCCATAACGGGGGTGGGTTCTCTTTTGAAACGACGCGGAGAAACCTGGAAACAAAGACTCAGCCCACCATTGGCTTACTCGATATTTTCTTTTCGGGAATCGCCTTCCGGTAAAAGGAGACCGTGAAAAATCCCGGAGATGGGATTTTCCAAGGTGTCTGGAAGATCTCGAATCGACCCTTTGCTTCGTGAGTAAATCTGATTACTTCCGACAGACTTGGGTTCGGTGGCTCGATTGAAAATGACAGCGTATCCTCGCTACACGGGCATACCGGATGATTCCAGGTCCCTTGAGATGCCCTGAAGTGTAACTTCCTGATAATTATCAATGGCAGAGATAATTCCAGAGTCCGCATCGGAATCTTCCGATCCGGATCGGAAGATTCCGAATCCGTATTGCGGGGAGTTGTTTATGGAGATTCAGGAAAGTCCCATGGATGGAATCTTTCCAGGCCCCCTGAAGGGCACCTGGAAAAATCCAAAATGGCCGCGGGCATACCGCCGGTTTTCAGACACGTAATTAGCTGAAAGATGGGATCGAAGCGAGAACCGCGTTTTAGGCGATTGCCGGAAAATGATGTACCGGATTGGGCTGGATTTTCGTTCGCATTCAAGGCGCGGCAACGATGCCTAGTGGACTAGGTAACGGCTGCCGCAACACGGAAGACGGACGAAAAGACCAGCAAGATGCTATTTCATTGGACAGAAATCGCCTTAGCTTTGCGACTTGAAAAATCGCAGGGATACCATGCCTCAAGCGCCTTGATAGTAGTCCATCAGGATCTGTGCGACTTCGGGACGCGAGAACTCCTCGGGCAGAACGATGCCTTCGGATAACATCTGGCGCACCTTGGTACCGGATAGGAGCACGAAATCCTCCTTGGTATGGTCCGGTGCCTCGCGCATCATCACGACCTTGTCCAGCTTCTTGGACCAGGCGGTGTGATCGGCATTGAAGATCTCGATTGCGAGCGCACCCTTGGGGACCTCCTCGTCGAATATGGACTGGGCATCGAAGGCCCCGTAGTAGTCACCGACCCCGGCGTGATCGCGACCGATGATGAAATGGGTCGCCCCCATATTTTGGCGGAAATAGGCATGTAGTACCGCCTCCCGCGGGCCGGCGTAGAGCATATCGAAGCCGTAACCGGTAACCATGGCGCTGTTCGGCGGGAAGTACAGCTGGACCATCTTGCGGATGGCCGCGTCCCGCACCGGGGCGGGGATATCCCCGGACTTGAGCTTGCCGAGCAGCATGTGGATGACAAGGCCATCGCAGCCAAGGCGATCCATGGCCATATGGCACAGTTCTTCATGGGCCCGGTGCATCGGATTGCGGGTCTGGAAGGCAACGATTTTGCTCCATCCGCGCTCGGAGATCTCGTTACGAATCTCCACCGCGGTACGGAAAGTATCCGGGAAATCTTCCTGGAAATAGGAAAAATTCAGGACCCGGATAGGACCGGAGACCGCAAACCGGCCCTGACTGTTGAAGGCAGCAACCCCGGGATGCTCAGGGTCGTCCGTACGGTAGACCCGCTCGGTCATCAGGGCCATCCGGGCATCGCTGACGGTCTCGATCTGCTCCACATCCATGACCGCGAGAATCGGGTTCCCCTCTACGTTGGGGTCACGCAAGGCGATGCGTTCGGCACCCTCGATAGCATCCACATTATTGAGTAGGCACAACACGGGTACCGGGAAAAACCGACCATCCGTAGTGTGCATCTTTTGGACCACGCTCACGGCATCCGCCACCGTCATGTAGCCCTCGATGGGATTGAAGTAACCGCCACCCATCATGACCGCGTTACTCGCAGCCTGGGAGCTGATGGTTACTGCGGGTAGCTCCCGGGCGGCACGCTGCAACTCATGGTGTTGGTCCGGATCGTAAACGAACAGTGGTTGCAGCTCGTCGGAGCCGACTGGTTTGATCATCTTCTGCCTCTCCTTACGACTTGCTCGCAAGCACCCGGAGCGGGTAAGACGCGACGGGGCGAGCGTAGTTTGCAATATCTCATATTCGATAGGAAAAATTCCATCGACTGGAAACCGACCTCGGTATCCTGCACTATGAATATTTTACGCGCAATCGAGTTTTCAAGGAGACGCCATGTCCGGCAACGAGACAATGGTAGTGGCGACGGTGCTGGTCGCCACTGTAGCTACGATCTTGGTGCTCGTCTCCCGCAAAAAGTGGGTGACACCGAGAGCGGATCGAGTCCGGGATGCGGAAGGCGACCCGAGCACGGAGAGCCGAGGCGGTCCTGATACCGGAAGTGAAGACCCGGCGGCGGATAACAGCCTACTTTCCCCGTCGGTCTCCGAGCAGGCCAGCGACCCGATCCGGTTGGCCGCCACGAACGCGGGGGCCTATCGGATCGACCTGGATGGAATTTCCGCGGACGACATGCGCTCTGTCAGCGGCTATACCTCCGAGCAACTCCGCACCCTGATGGCCGATCGACGTCGGGAGCAGCTGGTGCTCCCGGCCGAGCTCGATACCCTCGGGGCCCAGCTCGGAGTTACGGTTGCGGCGCTGGGCACCTTCTTCGATATCCTGGAGCAAAGAGTCCCGACTGCCCAGTGGCTGTCCCGTCTCTCCGAAATCGCCTTGCGTCATCAGCGGACCCTGGAACGGCTGACCGCTTTGGAGACCGAAGCCCCCCAGGTGCAGACCTGGCTCGACCAAACCCGAATCGCCATCCAAGGGGGCGACTATGACGAGGCCGAAGGCTTGCTGGACCAGGCCGAGCAACGGGTACTGGCCGATATCCAGGCGATGGAGGAACGACCACAAGAAGAGCCGGCAGCTGTCGCGCAGCATCGGCACTCCGCCGCCGTGATCCGAGCCGAGCAGGCCGAGGTATTTCTGATCCGACTGCGCTACCGGGAGGCCGCTGAACGGTTCGCCGCCGCCGCTGAGCTGATCCCCGATACCGAGCCCGACATCCGGGCGATCTATCGGAACCAGTATGCCGGTACCCTCTACCGGCAAGGTGACGAGCAGAATGACAACCAGGCCCTGGAAGCGGCTATCCGGACCTATCGCGACCTACTCGCGGTCTATACCCGCGAGGACACGCCCCTCGATTGGGCCATGGCCTGGAATAATCTGGGCAACGCCCTTTCGATCCTCGGGGAACGCTCGGCGGGCACCGAGCACTTGGAGCAGGCCGTCACCGCCTACCGTACCGCCTTGCAGGAATATACCCGCGACCGCATGCCCCGCCGCTGGGCCACGATCCAGAACAACCTGGGGGCCGCCCTCGGGACCCTCGGGGGGCGTGAGTCGGACCTCGAACGCCTGGAAGAAGCGGTCACCGCCTACCGGGCCGCCTCGCAGGAATACACCCGCGAGCGCACCCCCCTCGATTGGGCCAGGACCCAAAACAACTTGGGCAACGTCCTCTGGACCCTCGGCGAGCAAGCGGTAGGCACCGAGCGCCTGGAAGAGGCTGTGGCCGCTTATCGTGCCGCCCTGCAGGAATACACCCGCGAGCGCGCTCCCTACGATTGGGCCGGGACCTGGAACAACCTGGGCACCGCCTTGCAGACCCTGGGGACGCAAGAGGCGGGCTCCGAGCACCTAGAAGAAGCGGTCGCCGCCTGCCGCAACGCCCTGCAGGAATACACCCGCGAGCGCATGCCCTCTCGAATGGGCTAGGACTCAGCACAACCTGGGGGCCGCCCTGCAGGCCCTCGGGAAACGCGAATTGGGTACCGTCCGCCTCGGGGAGGCGGCCGCCGCCTACCGCAATGCCCTTCGGGAAAGAACCCGGAAGCGCGTACCCCTCGATTGGGCCAGAACCCAGCACAATCTGGGCAATGCCCTACAGACCCTCGGGACACGGGAGTCGGGTACCGAACGCCTGGGAGAAGCCGTGACCGCCTACCAGGCCGCCTTGCAAGAAAGGACCCGCGCACAGGTGCCCCTACAGTGGGCCACTACCCAAAACAACCTGGGCAATACCCTGGGGATCCTCGGAGCGCGGGGGGCGGGGACCAACCGCCTGGAGGCGGCCCGCGCTTATATCGAGCAGGCCTGGCAGGTTGTCAAGGATGCCGGCATGGACCAACACGATGAAGATTTCCGGCACCGTCTGGAGGCGATCGACCAGCTCATAAAGGTCCGTCGAGGAGGGAAATCTTGAAGGGACCTTGGAAAATCACATCCCTGCCCCACGCCTGGTCCTGGTACACACTCGACTCCACCAAGTCGATCCATTGGCCACCATAAGCTCCTTTCCCCTGGCAGGAGAGGGGTTTGGGGAGAGGGGGAATAGGGGCAACCGGCCGATCGTCCCCACTTAATTCCCTACCTACGAGGGTCCCACCTTAGCGCCGGCAAGCCGGCACCTACACCCGTTACCAGGCGGTAGGCGCGGGTCTGCCCGCGCTGAATCTGGCACACTCGAGTGTGAGTAAAGACCAGACCCCGCACGAGGACCTCGAACCGACCGGCGGTCCGTTACGTGGCCGCAATACCGCCTGGGGAGCGAGCTCGGCGGGCCCGGAAAAAATCCCACAGCAGTGCACCCCCCGCCTCGCTGAGCAGTCCTCCCGTGCAGTCAGTGCGGTGGTTGAAGCGGGCATCCGAGGGCAATAGATCGAAGACACTGCCGCAAGCCCCACCCTTGGGGTCGGCAGCCGCGAAGAAGACATGTTCGACCCGCGCCTGGATGATAGCACCGGCGCACATGACGCAAGGCTCGAGGGTGACATAAAGGCGGGTACCGGGCAGCCGATAATTGCCGAGACGCCGACCGGCGTCGCGCAAGACCAGGATCTCGGCGTGAGCACTCGGATCCTGCTCGGCAATCGGGCGATTCCAACCCATGCCGACCAGCTCGTCGGCCCGCACCAGGACCGCCCCCACCGGGACCTCACCGGTCGCCGCCGCTCGCCCGGCAAGCGCCAGGGCGCGGCGCATCCAATCCTCATGGCTCGGCATGGGACTTATTGTCCTGGGACGTGATACTTAATTGTTAGGTTTCTTTTCGCCCTTACTCGCTTTGGAAAGTCTCTTTGGATCAATATCGATTCTGGAGTTGTGGCTATCCTTGGCCAAACACGCTTCCAACTCCCGGATGCGCTTGCGCAGCGGCTCAATGAGTGCCGTCTGCTCCGCAACCTGTTCACACAACCACTCAAGCTCGTCGTCAGGGTTTTCCGGAGAATGGGTTAGGGTGGGTTGTTACAGCATGGGCCTAGGTTACGTGTGTAACCTACTACTTGGTTCGTCAGGAAAAAATTTCTCATAAGAAATGAAACCTTGTGCATTTACATCGCATACTACTTTAATTTCTTTATTGGCAAAGTGAACATCGATCTCCCTGATGCAATTGAGAAGGGTTTCAGCCTGATGTCTAGGAATGATTAACCGTTGCTCTCCCATTCTTAACTCCTAATATTGCTCCTAACACCTCGACCGAGCGGAAAATCTACTTCGGACGTGATTGTTTGCTACGAACGCGTAAGTCCGATTCCTCATTCCCACTCGATGGTCCCCGGCGGCTTTCCAGTGATGTCGTAAACCACCCGCGAGACGCCGCGTACTTCGTTGACGATGCGGCGGCAGACCTGATCGAGGAAGCCGTAAGGCAAATGGGCCCAGCGGGCAGTCATGAAATCCAGCGTCTCCACCGCCCGTAGGGCGATGACATGATCATAGTGGCGGTTGTCGCCCACTACGCCAACGGACTTGATGGGCAAGAAAACAGCGAAGGCCTGGGCAACCTGGTCGTAGAGCCCCGCTCGTCGCAGCTCCTCGATAAAGATGTGATCCGCCTGGCGCAGAATATCTGCATAGGGTTTGCGGACCTCGCCCAGGATGCGCACTCCGAGTCCGGGACCGGGGAAGGGATGGCGGTGGACCAGATCATGGGGCAGGCCGAGCTCGACTCCGAGCTTGCGCACCTCGTCCTTGAACAGCTCCCGTAGGGGCTCGATCAACCGTAGCCTCATGGCCGCGGGCAATCCGCCTACATTGTGGTGGGACTTGATGACTTTGGCCGTGCCGGTCTCGGCCCCCGCCGATTCGATAACATCGGGATAGATGGTCCCCTGGGCCAACCACTCGACGCCAGGCAGTTTTTCCGCCTCCTCCTCGAAGACCTGGATGAAGGTGTTGCCGATGATCTTGCGCTTGTCCTCCGGGTCAGTTACACCCGCGAGCATGGCGAGGAAACGCCCCTGGGCATCGGCGCGGATTACCCGGACCCCCATGTGACGGGCGAAGGTACGCATGACCTGCTCGCCCTCCCCTAGTCGCAGCAACCCGTTGTCGACAAAGACGCAGGTGAGCTGATCACCGATGGCGCGATGCAGCAGGGCGGCCACCACGGCGGAGTCCACACCCCCGGATAGGCCGAGCAATACCCGATCCGTGCCCACCCGGCGGCGGACCTCGGCACTGGCGTCCTCGATAATGTTGTCCGCCGTCCAGAGATTGCCGCAGCCGCAGATACCATGGACGAAGCGCTCGAGGATGCGTTGCCCCTGGCGGGTATGGGTGACCTCCGGGTGGAACTGGAGACCGTATAGGGACCGTTCCTCATCCGCCATACCCGCCAAGGGCGCATTGCCCGTGGTGCAGATGGCACGAAATCCCGGCGGCAGGGCATCCACCTGGTCCCCATGGCTCATCCAGACATCCAGTAGGCCATAGCCCTCCGGGCTGGTGTGGTCCTCGATATCCCGCAGCAGCCGGGAATGGCCGCGGGCACGCACCTGGGCATAGCCGTATTCGCGATGGGTCGAGGAGGCCACCCGGCCGCCGAGTTGGGCGGCCATGGTCTGCATGCCGTAGCAGATGCCAAGCACCGGAATCCCGAGCTCGAATATGGCGGCAGCGGCCCGTGGCGTCGCCTGTTCCCGGACCGATCGAGGGCCACCCGAGAGGATCACTCCCCTAGCACTGAAATCGCGGATTCGGTCGGCGGTCATGTCCCAAGGATGGAACTCGCAGTAGACGCCCGCCTCGCGTACCCGGCGGGCGATGAGCTGGGTGTACTGGGAGCCGAAATCCAGGATCAGGATGCGATCGGCGTGGAGAGGACTTATATTGGTGGTCACAGAGCAACTCGGTATAGAAGTAGAATAGGCTTATACCAATTGTATTTCCATTATATACTAATTAATATAAGGTCTTATAATTATTAAAGATATTTGAGATCATGATCTACGAAAACTTCAAAAATCTCACGACCGATCGAACAATAAAATCTGTTATCGGAATGAGCCGGAAGAAATTCGATTTTCTCGTGCCTCATTTCTCTGTTTCCTACCAAAAAATTCAAGAAGAGAGATACAAAAAAAAGAAATAAAACGTCTCCCTACTGGAGGTCGGACAAGGGCCTTTTCCGGTCCCGAAGAACAATTGTTCTTCGTTCTGTTCTATCTCAAAACCTATCCGACCTTCGATGTCCTCCGGTTTCATTTCGGATTGAGCGCCGAGCATGCCCATGATCATGTCGAGTTTCTTATGCGTATCTTGGATACGCGCTCTTGCTAATCTGAATAAACTCCCAAAAACAACGGTGGAAACTCCCGAGGAACTTTCTCAACTCAATTGATAAATATAACGATATGATCATCGATGGCGTCAAGATGCCTTGCGTGAGACCGAAAGACAAAGGGAACCAGAAAGCACGCTATAGTGGAAAAAAAACGCCATACCTTAAAGTCTCTGGTTATTTCCGAAAACCAGAGACGCCTGCTCTTCGTCAGTCGATTATTCGGCGGCCGTACACATGACTATACGATGTTGAAAAGTCTCTTCGATCCCAGCCTACCCTGGTTCGAGAATTCGATTGTACGACTGGATCTCGGTTTTTTGGGTATCAAAAAAGACGGCTCTCTTGCGTTTGGCGTGGGTAGCGGGATCATACCGACCTTGGCGGCCTGGATGAACGAATTGACCGCCTCGATACGGCCGTTGGTGAACCTGGAATCGAACGCATTGAGGAGGCCTGGCCAGTGATTCTTGAGTGTCTTGGACACCGCCTTGATCAGCTCCAGACGGCAACGGCACGCCCAGCTGTACCATCTGTCGAGGAGCAGCTTGGCTTGCGCCGCGCTCTGAGCGCTGTGGAAGATCTCGCGTAACGTCTCCTTGATCCGGAAGGCGCGGTGTGTCTTGAGGTTTCGGCT
>Ga0056123_1000210_pt1 | contig 12236 bp, 12 predicted proteins | sample WorMetHEROISLAND_3_FD_71122 | JGI IMG/M metagenome (GOLD analysis project Ga0056123, IMG submission 71122) | Marine gutless worms symbiont microbial communities from Max Planck institute for Marine Microbiology, Germany - Olavius sp. 3 HERON ISLAND ...
ATCTCGGAATTAAAAACCAGTTGGGTTTTACCATATCGATCGCGAATATCAACAAAAATTACTTGTCCATGCAGACGAATAGTGTTCACCCATCCGCTTAATTTTACCTTTTCACCAATAGATTTTTTATTTAATTCAACGCAAGTATGTGTGCGATTAGCCATTTATTTTTTCCAATACTTTTATAAAATATTTTTAGGAAATTAAAGCAATTATATACCACAGTACCACCAAAAAAAGGCTGCTACGATCGTAGCAGCCTTTTTTTGGTGGGTGAATATAATTACCGAAATTAGTTCTATATCTTGTAAATAATCTTAGAAAATCGGTGATTCTTAGTGTAGATTTCGCATCATATATTTATATATAGTAGCTAATTAGGATAAATTTCATGGCAACAGCCTTAATAGAACCACATGGCGGAAAACTACGCGATTTATATGTTTCTGCCGAACAGAAAAAAGAAATCAAAAAATTATTTAAAAATTATGAATCGTGGACTTTAACCGATCGACAAATCTGTGATTTGGAATTAATTCTGAATGGCGGATTTTCACCGCTTACCGGATTTTTAATTCGAAATGATTATAGCACAGTCGTTAATGATATGCGTTTAGCAGATGGCACTTTATGGCCAATCCCAATTACACTTGACATTCCCGCGGAAATAAGTAAAAAATTATCAACCGGTGATAAACTAATTTTACGCGATAATGAAGGCTTTCCGCTTGCTATATTAAATATTGAAGATATTTGGAAACCAGATTTACAAAATGAAGCAAAAACAGTTTTCGGTACAACCGATGAAACTCATCCGGCTGTAGATTATTTGTTAAATTTTACAAATCCTCATTATGTTGGCGGTCGCTTAGAGGGGCTGACAGCACCAAAGCATTATGATTATCAAGGGCTTCGCCATACTCCTGCCGAGTTAAGAGCTCAATTTTCTAAGCGTGGTTGGGAAAAGATTGTCGCTTTTCAAACGCGCAATCCGATGCACCGAGCACACGTTGAATTAACACTGAAAGCCGCTAATGAAATGGGAGCGAATATATTGATACACCCTGTAGTTGGTTTGACCAAGCCTGGCGATGTAGATCATTACACTCGTGTGCGTTGCTATGAAAAAGTATTGCCAAAATATCCTAAAGGTACGGTTATGTTGAGTTTATTGTCGCTCGCTATGCGGATGGGTGGACCGCGGGAAGCGTTATGGCATGCCATTATCCGCAAAAATTATGGCTGTAATTATTTTATTGTAGGCAGAGATCATGCTGGGCCGGGCAATGATGCACACGGAAATCCTTTTTATAATCCTTACGAGGCTCAAGAATTAATAAAAAAATATGAAAATGAAATTGGGATTAATATGGTTCCATTTCAATTGATGGTTTATGTTGAAGATCGTGCCGAGTACAGGCCAATCGATACTGTGCCACAAGATACTAAAGTACTGACTATTTCAGGCACTGAATTGCGCCGTAGATTGGATTATGGACTTGATATTCCTGAATGGTTTTCATATACTGAAGTTGTAGAAGAACTACGCACAACCCAACCACCATTGAATAAACGTGGTTTTACGGTTTTCTTTACTGGTTTATCTGGATCTGGGAAGTCAACATTAGCTAATGGTTTGATGGTTAAACTTTTAGAAGACGGTCGTCGATCGGTTACCTTACTTGATGGAGATATTGTCCGCACACATTTATCAAGTGAATTAGGATTTTCTAAAGCACATCGTTCGATCAATATTCAGCGAATTGGATATGTTGCCAGTGAGATTACTAAAAATTTTGGCATCGCAATTTGCGCACCAATTGCACCCTATCAATCCGACCGGCAAGCTGTTAGAAAGCTGTGCTCAAGGTACGGAGGATTTATCGAAGTGTATGTAAATACGTCTTTGGAAGTATGTGAAAGGCGCGATGTAAAAGGTCTATATGACAAGGCAAGGCAGGGTTTAATCAAGGAATTTACAGGCATTAGCGATCCCTACGAGGAACCAAAGAATGCCGATATTGTGATAAATTCAGAAGGGGTTGAACCGGAAGTTTTAGTTCAAGACATTCTGTTGAAAGTTGAGCAATTGGGTTACATCTAATAATTTATAGTCAATATTTATCCTATTGCCTTGCACTGTTAACGGATTTTTGGAACAGGTTCTTGCAAACTGCAAATCAATAAATCTATACATTAAGTGCTCATCGCGCCCAATTGATATGCCTAATCGCTTGGTGTTGATGAGCATAGCTGGTTTATATCCTACATCTGCGATAAAAAACTGATTTCGATCAAATTGTTTACAATTCCAATCGATAACTTTTAATCCCAATGCCTTGCAAAGAAGTGCCTGTCCTGAACATAATTTTTGTGGAGGCCGTAGTGTTTTACCATCTGCCATGGGATTATTTGTTTGCATAATTTTAAGTTCTGTATCATCTGCATTATCTTTCAGATAGGGAATCCCGGATTTGATTAATACAGCGTTCCCGACACCTTTGCAAGAAACATTTAGAGAATCTTTTCCGCGTGAATAATACATATAAATTGTACCAGCAGGCATGAATAAAGCCTTTCTCGAAGGTGTTAAACCTTGTGAGGCATGGCTTCCTTTTTCATTTTTATAATAACATTCGGTTTCAATTATTTGGGCTGAAAGCCAATAATCATCATGCTTTTTTCGGATTATTTTACCAATTAAATCTTTCGCAACTTGCTCCGGATCTCTGTTAAAGAATTTTTTTGGTATTCTTTTATTTAGTTTTTTCTTAATCAAATTATGGTCTATTGTTGGCTTTGAGATTAGTTAAAAAAGACGGTAATTTTCAAATTAAATAAAAGGAGAAAATTTTGGAAATTATCTATGCAATGACTGGTACGGGGCAAGGTGGAGGTGGATTTGTGACACTGTTGCCATTTGTTTTAATAATGTTGATTTTATATTTTTTAATGATTCGTCCACAAGCCAAGCGTCAGAAAGAAAAAAAGGCCATGTTGGAAGCCATAAAAAAAGGGGATCGAGTTGTTACAATCGGTGGTGTACATGGAACGGTGACAGGATTAAAAAACCAAGGTAAAATTGTTGTTATAAAAGTAGATAAAAACACCAGTCTAAATGTAGTAAAAAGTGCTATCGCTGGATTGGCTGAATCTGTTACCGAAGAAGATACAAGGATTGAAGCATAAATTAATGTCTGTATTAGATATAGTAAAATACGGTGATCCACGTCTGCGGAAAGAAGTACGAAAAGTGGAGGATTTTTCAATTTTACCGGATATCATTAATAAAATGTATGATTCCATGTATGAGGCCGATGGCATCGGCTTGGCCGCCAACCAAATTGGGTATGATATTGATTTGTTTATTATCGATTTAACGGACACTGAAGAAATAAGTGATACGTTTGAATTTGTAAATAGCAAGATTGTTGAGAAACACGGAGAAGCTGTTTTTTCTGAAGGGTGTTTATCTTTACCGGGAATAGAATTTGATATAAAACGACCTGAGTATGTTACTGTTCAATATCAAAAACCAAATGGCACAAGCCATAAACAGGAATTTAGCGGGTTGTTTGCACGAGCAATACAGCATGAAATTGATCATCTTGCCGGTAAATTAATTATTGATCGTGTGAGTTCAATTGAAAAATTGCGCTATCGTACACAATTGAAAGATACTAAAAAATTAGCTGCCTTTAAGTATGCTGAATTATTAAGAGAAAATAGCTCTGTGCATGTTTAAAAACCTTGCAATAAAAAATTAAACATGCGCATTATTTTTATGGGAAATCCAGCATTTGCGATTCCAAGTTTAGAGCACATTTTAAATTCATCACATGAGATATTGGCAGTTGTATCGAATCCTGCTAAACTAATCGGCCGTGGTAAAAAATATAAGGAAACAGCTGTTGGCATTGCAACAAAAAATAATAAACTTGCGATACTCCAACCACCTAAAATCAATGATATTCACTTTTTAAAATACCTGTCTTGGTTGCAACCTGATATTTTGGTAGTTGTAGCATTTAAAATTTTATCGGAAAAGATGCTTTCGATTCCGAAGTATGGAGCAATCAATTTACACCCATCCAAATTGCCAAAATATCGCGGCGCCGCTCCGATTCAATGGTCGCTGATAAATGGTGATACTCAAACAGCCGTAACCACTATTTCACTTACTAAACAGATTGATTCCGGTGCGATTTTAATGCAAAGATCAGTTCGTATTGCAGAAAATGATAATTTTGGCACACTTTCCAAACGTCTGAGTAAATTAGGGGCTGAATTAGTTGTCGAAACACTCAATAATATTGAAAAAGGACGAATAAAAAAAATAAAACAAGCTGAAGCCAAAGCAACTTTGGCGCCCAAAGTAAAATCTAAAGATTTGAAAATAAATTGGCAAAAGTCTGCAGAACAGATACATAATCGAATTCGTGCTTTTTCTCCAGCACCGGGAGCATTCACAATAATTGATGGAAAGCGGTTAAAAATTTTCACATCTGGTATTTGTAAAAAAATTATAAAAAAACGAGTTGCAGGTGCTATACTAAATCAAGACAATGCCAAACTTTTTGTATCGACAGGAAATGGATATTTGGAATTAATCGAAGTGCAACTTGAAGGGAAAAAACGGATGATGGTTGCAAATTTTTTACGCGGTACAAATTTACCGAATGGAACGATATTTGGTAAATAATGAAAACTTTTAGTAGATATATTATGGAAATTATTCACGAAATCTAACAGGACGGAAAGTTAGCAAATTGTTGATGTCTGTATTAAATTATAATCTAATTTTAAAGTTGTACTTGTTGAAAATTCAGGGGATGTTTGCACTCAAAATAATTTAACAATGAACAGAAATCTACTTAGATATATTATTGTTATCGGCATTATTTCAATCATTATAATTACACTTTTTGAGTTGATTATAATGCCGTTTTATGTTCGTTATGGAAAGAGTGATGAATTAATAAATGTAAAATCAATGGATATTGAAGCCGCATTGATTATGATCGATGCGGCCGGATTTAGGGGGGTTGTTACTGATACAATTTTCACTAATGAAGTGGCACCGGATATTGTATTGGATCAAAATCCTGTGGCAGGTTCCATCGTGAAAAAGGGCCGAACTGTGCGACTTAAAATTTCGAAAGCAGAAAAGCTTGTTAAAGTACCTTATATTATCGGGCAATCGCAAAGGAGTGCCGAACTTAAGTTAAATAAAGTTGGATTGAGGATTGGTGCGATTAGTAGAAAGTATAGTTCAATTTATCCGGCCGATGTCATTATTGAGCAAGCGCCGGATAGTTCAGCCACTATTTCCAAAGGATTTAATGTTCGGGTTGTAATAAGTAATGGTCGTTCGCCGAATGATATTCAAGTACCGGATTTGTTTGGACTAAGTAAAGTTGCGGCTGATAATGCATTGCAGAATGCAGGTTTATCGCTTGGGAAAATTCGTTATAAGCAAAATCCTGATTTAATTCCATTTACAGTACTCGATCAATCTATTCAAGCGGGGGCAGTATTAGACCACCCACAAAGTGTTGATGTAACGGTGAGCGTATTAGATTTAGATGACATATTTCAAGATGTTGTAGAATAATATGCGGCATGAACTATCGCGCAAAGCGATCCATGTAGTAACCAATGCATTAATTCCATTGGCATATTTGATTTTAAACGTTCCAAGATTTTGGATGGCTCTCATACTTGGTATCAGCACTATAATTATCGTATTAATTGATGTACTGCGCATACAACACAGTAGTATTTCAAGATTATTCACAAAATTATTTGGTCGAATGCTACGCACCCATGAAATAAACGGAAAATTAACCGGTGCAAGTTATGTGTTAATCGGATCTTTTGTAGCTGTAGTGCTTTTTCCAAAAGAAATCGCAATTTTAGCTTTATTATTTACAGCCATCGGAGATACGGTGGCAGGTTTGTACGGCAGAAAATTTGGCAAATTTAAAATATGGACTAAAACTATTGAGGGTTCACTTGCCGGATTAATAGCATGTATTATTATTGCAGTATTTTTTACAAGTATTCCAAATTTAGTGAAGTATAGCGGCGCCTTCGCGGCGATGTTAATTGAGTTATTACCGATCAATATTGATGATAATTTACGAATTCCGGTATTCTCCGGTGCTATCATGTACTTTTTGTTAACAATTTTGTGAGTAATGTGAATAAATCAGATAATATCGAACAGGCAATTTTAGTCGGTGTAATTCATGGAAAATTGGATGAGCATATAATAGATGAACATCTTGATGAAATGGAATTGCTCGCCAATACCGCCGGTGCTAAGGTAGTTGGTCGCATTACGCAAAGACTGAATAAAATTAATCCGACCTATTTTGTAGGTAAGGGTAAAGCCACGCAAATTGTTGAACAAGCTAAAGAGCTTAATGTTAATTTAATTATATTTGATGAGGATTTAAGCCCTGCGCAAACTAAGAATTATCAAATACTTAGCAATAAGATTAAAGTAATTGACCGCAGTGCGCTAATTCTTGATATATTTCAAAAACATGCTAAAACCAAGGAAGCCAAAACACAGGTTGAACTTGCCCACCTGCAATATTTATTGCCGCGCTTAACCAGGATGTGGACACATCTTGAACGCCAAATGGGAGGAATTGGTACGCGTGCCGGTGCGGGCGAAACACAGATTGAAGTAGACCGGCGATTAATTGGACAACGAATTGTCAAACTAAAAAAAGAATTAGTGAAAATTGAAAAAGAACGAAATGTCCAGAGTAAGGGTAGGAAAGATAAATTTCAAGTGGCATTGGTTGGCTACACAAATGCTGGAAAATCAACTTTGATGAATGCAATTACTGACGCTGATATGTATATCCGTGATCAATTATTTGCAACGTTAGATACAACTATTCGTTCGGCAAGTATCGATAATGAACATGAAATATTGTTAAGTGATACCGTTGGATTTATTCGCAAGTTGCCGCATCATCTTGTGGCAAGTTTCCGTAGCACTCTGCAAGAAGTGTTACAGGCCGATCTACTTCTGATAGTACTAGATGTAGCTTCACCGCATATACTTGAGCATTTTAACACAATAAATGAAGTTTTAAAGGATTTAGATGCAAACAAGATTCAATCAATCATCGTGCTGAATAAAATTGATGTAATACAAAACGACGATCGATTTGCCTATTTAAAACGAAAATTTCCTGATGGAGTACTAATATCAGCTAAGAACCATTTGCGAATTGACAATTTACTTGAAAAAATAAAATATGTAATTGACCAAGGTTTCATTACAGCGGAAGTTAACTTCACATTTGCCGAAGCCAAAGAAACAGCTACAGCTCAAATCGGTGTTACAGTTTTAAACAGAGACTACCATGATAATGGAGTACGCTTGAAAATTAGAGGACCTAAAAAACGTATTAATCAAATATTAGGAAATCAATAGTTCACCTATAAAATAAATTATCCCGTACCGGTAGTTTTTAGGACCGTATATGATTAACGGTGGTAGCCTCCCGCTTACAGCAAGTATCTCGGACTAGCGAGCACGCTTTTTGTAAACGGAGTACAGCTTCCTATAAGTATTACTTGTAGATCCTAAATAACTGTAACCGGTACGGAAATTTTCAAAAAACTGTGTATAAATTAAATATGAATATATTCTGATTCAAATGAATTAATTTGAATACAAATCTTGCTCACCTTCGCTTTTGGCGACCACGACTGCACCAATACTATCGCTGGTGATATTAACAACAGTTCTAAACATATCAAGTGGACGATCAACTGCAAGCATTGTGCCAACGATCAATGCCGCGCCGAGATGATTACCCAAACCAACGGCATCGAGTACGATAAAGATCATTACCAATCCGGCTGAAGGAATCGCTGCAGCGCCCACGGATGCCAAAAAAGCCGTGATCACAATGATTAATTGCTGTGTAAATGTTAGATCAAATCCAAGAACTTGAGCAATAAACAATACACCGGCACATTCGTATAAAGCGGTTCCGTCCATATTGATAGTAGCACCAAGCGGTAACACAAAGCTCGATATTTTATTTGAAACTCCGGCATTGGTTTCAACGCAATTCATTGTAACCGGTAAAGTTGCTCCGGAAGAACTAGTTGAAAATGCAGCAGCCATCGCAGAGGCGATAGCACGAAAATGTTTAATAGGATTAATCCGCGTAAACAGGAAAAACAATAGTGGCAATACAATAAAGGCATGTAAAGTTAGGCCGATTGCGATTGTAATAATGTACATCGCAACACCTTTAAATAATTCAAAACCAGTTGAGGCAACCGCGGTGCTGATTAAACCGAAAACTCCAATTGGTAAAAATTTGATAACGGCTTGCGTAAGTATCATCATGGCTTGGAATCCGGCGTTGAAAAATCCTTTAAGGATGTGCCGTTGTGTTTTAGGTAGACGTGGAATGACACTGCCAAAAACGATGCACCAAAAAATCACACCAAGAATATCACCGCTTGCAGCTGCGGAAATGGGATTTAATGGAATCATCCTGATGATAATATCAAATGGAGAGCGTGGTGTGTTTAGGTCTTCTGGATTGAATTCTGTACCAATAGTTCCAAGTTCCACCCCGGCGCCTGGCTTAATCAAATTCGCCAATGTGAGTCCAATCATTATTGCTATGAGAGAAGTGAAGAGATAATATCCAAAGGTTTTAGCGCCAACGCGACCAATATTTTTTCCGAGATTGGCCACGCCGGTTGTGATTGAAAATATTATCAATGGAACAATTATCATTTTTAATAACCGCATAAAAATTGTTCCAAGCGGTTTGACAACAAACGCATGTTCCTTAAATATTAAGGCAAATATGATGCCTAATGCCATTGCAATTAGAACTTGCCAATATAGTTTGATTTTCATATTGATAAAATTTAGTGTAATTATCTCATTTTTAGTAAGTATCTATTTTGAAAAAAATCATGATTGTAGAATTATTAATGTTGTAAATTAACTTATGCAATTATGAAAATAAAATGATTGAACAAAATAAAATTATTTCAGGTGATGCTTTTGATTTATTAGAATCAATTGATGAGAAAAGTATTGATTTAGTGGTATGCGATGGACCTTATAATGTTACAAATAATTCTTGGGACAAAGTTGGGCCAATACAAGAATATAATCTTAGATTAATTAAAATATTTTCTAAGATTTTAAAAGATGGTGGAGCATTGTATCTTTTTGGAAAGCACAATTGTATTGATTTTATAGATTATAGGCCTTATTTAAATTTGAAATCAAAAATTATTTGGTATCAACCCAGTAGATTGGCACAAGGTCGGGTGAGTTTTACAAATAATTATGATATAATTTGTTTCTTTATAAAAGGCAACCACCCAAAATCATTCAATTTAGATCTCATAAGAATTCCGCAATTAGTTGAACTTGAGCATAGATTGAGGTGTGAAAAAGTTCCATCAGTTAAAAATGGAAAATATAGCAACACTAAATTTAATAATAAGGGCAAAAATCCTGGTGATGTATGGGGAGATGTAAAACAATTAACTTATAAATCAAAAGAATTAGTTAGTAGAAATGCGTTGAATACGATACAGAAACCTGAAAAACTTATTGAAAGAATTGTACTAGCAAGTTCAAGTACTGGTGATTTAGTATTGGATCCTTTTTGTGGCGTAGGGACTACCGCTGTTGTTTGTGAACGAAATAATAGAAAATATATATGTTTTGAAAAAAATGAAGAATTTGTTGGCAAAAGTGTAGAAAGGGTAAATAGACTAAGAAAAATTGAAATGGCTCAACAAGAATTATTTGTCAATGCCTAATAGTGTTTATTCAAAAATTATATACCTTATTCGTAAAGCTGCAAAAAATAGCAAAGGAACTTGGTATAGTTAATTTGCTTCAACCAGGATTAATTAAAGAGATGATAATTGCTGATTTATTGAATCATGAAATAATAATAGCAAAAAGAGATTCAGATGCCCATACACCCGGATAACCAGAACAAAAATATGAATATTTATCTTGCCATATTTTATGGAAAAGAACAAACTGTTATGAAGACTATATATGAACTTGAATCAAGTGTTGTAAAAGCCGAGACCGAAAGACAACTTGATACTAGTTGCAATGATATCTCACATATTGGTTTCACAGAAAAGTGGGCGAGAGAGAACGGCAAAATTGTGTATTCAGACACATAGTTATTAATATTCAGTTTTATATTGTTATTCAACAACTCCTCCATTTTTTACAAAACTTGATATAGGTTGAATTAGCTAAACAAGTATTACAAATTATTGAGGAAGAAATGGTTTATTTTTATGTAATTGCAATTTATCTATTAATTTTAGTTGGTGTTAGTGTATATAAAGGTCGCGCCGTTAAAACTCAAGAAGATTTTATGGTGGCTGGCCGAGCTGTTCCGTGGTATTTATTGGTGGGGACTTTGGTCTGCACTTGGATTGGTTCAGGCAGTTTATTTGGTGGGGCAGGACGTGCATTTCGCGAAGGATTTTCAGCCTTGTGGATGAGTGCTGGCGCTTGGGTTGGAATCGCTATTGTTTATTTTTTAGCTGGAAAGGTGAGAAAAATTGCTGAGTTCACCGTGCCAGATATTCTTGAAAAACGCTATCATCCTTCGGCGCGTCTGCTTGGTACAATTGCAATTATCATTGCATATTTAACCATTGCGAGTTATCAATTTATTGGCGGTGGTCGCTTGCTAAACCTGCTTTTTCCTAACTTAGATCCGGTTCACGCTAAGGCTATAATTGCCGGATTGGTGGTGTTGTATACAGTTATGGCCGGTATGATGTCGATTGTCACGATTGATGTAGTAAATGGTCTAATGATAATTATCAGTATTGTAATTGCGGCACCATTCGCACTGAAAGGAGCTGGCGGTTGGGGCGAATTAACAACTAATTTGCCATCCACGCATTTTGATGTATTTGGCCGATTAGGATTGCTACCAGCACTGGGATTATTTTTCCCGACCTTTTTTCTACTGCTTGGTGAGAGCAGTATATACCAAAAATTTTTCTCCGCTAAAAATGCTAAATCCGCACGAAAAGCTGTTATTGGAATGATTGCCGGAGTTTTGATCATCGAAACTTTAATGGCTACTACGGCAATCTTTGGGAGCGGGATTTATTTTAATAATCCCAATTTTGTTGGTGGAGGATGGTCATTTACAGTTGCACAACAAGGCAATACGGAGACAATATTGCTGCAAGTAGCACGCTTTAATTTGCCATTAATTGTTGGATTACTATTATTAACTGGAGCAGTCGCAATTATATTCTCAACCGCGAATACTTTTTTAATGGTACCTTCAACCAATTTAGCGCGCGATGTCTATCAAAGATTTATTAATCCAAATATCAGCGAGAGCGGAATTATCAAATTTCAACGGATAATGATCGTTTTTTTGGCGGTCTTGGCGTATATAGTATCGTCATTTTTTACAAGTATTTTGGATATGGCATTATATGCCTACACGATGGTGGGAGCGGCGGTAACACCGGCTTTATTGGCAGCCTTTATTTGGAAAAGAGTAACGGTAGCCGGTGGTGTTACATCAATTGCAGCTGGAATGATTGTAACCTTAATTTTTGGAATATTAAATACAACCGGTTTCTCAAGCCTAAGTTATGATTATATTATTTATCCGGCGGCCGGAGCGTCAATCTTTTTCTTGATCGTAGTTAGTTTATTCACACAAAAATCTGCTAAAGAAAAATGGCAACCATTTATGGAAAATGACAATTAAGTTAATAAATATCTAAAATATTTTAACTTGGGAACTATTATCTATAATATTTGTAAATTAATACATAAATTTAAGTCTCATATTATTTTAATTATTTATAATTAAGGACAAATTATGGAAAAAACCACAATAAACTATATTGCTTTTGATATAAGAAGCATACTTCCCGCCATTAAAAGCACGGTACAACCGGAACAATTAACTGATAATATTTCCGTTAATCAATATATTGATAAAGTAAATGAAATCAATCATCTCAATCTAAGTGGAGTCGATAATTTAACCAATGATGTAGAGCATATCATTAATATTGATGAACCCAATTTAAAGGCAATTGGCTTAGCTTGTTTAACCGGCATCCACACCTTTAATGGAAATTATAAAAAAGCCGTTTACAGTATTGGTCAAGCTTTGGATCTGAATGTTAATAGTAGTATATACGCTTAT
>Ga0056123_1000211_pt1 | contig 12198 bp, 9 predicted proteins | sample WorMetHEROISLAND_3_FD_71122 | JGI IMG/M metagenome (GOLD analysis project Ga0056123, IMG submission 71122) | Marine gutless worms symbiont microbial communities from Max Planck institute for Marine Microbiology, Germany - Olavius sp. 3 HERON ISLAND ...
TGAACAACGGGAACGAATTGCCAAACTTGACAAAATTTTAAAAAGTGAAAAATTACCACAAGCTAAACAATTGCTAAGCATTTCTGATAATTTAGTTAAGAAAAGTGTGTGGATAATGGGTGGAGATGGTTGGGCTTATGATATTGGCTATGGCGGACTTGACCATGTTTTGGCTTCAGGGAAAAATGTAAATATTTTAGTCATGGACACTGAAGTGTATTCAAATACCGGTGGGCAAGCCTCCAAAGCAACACCGCTTGGTTCGGTGGCAAAATTTGCTGCCGCTGGTAAATCAAATGGTAAGAAAGACCTCGGAATGATGGCTATGAATTATGGAAATGTTTACGTCGCTCAGGTTGCGATGGGTGCTAAAGATCTTCAAACTGTTAAGGCGTTTCAAGAGGCAGAATCGTTTGACGGACCATCTATAATCATTGCTTATAGTCATTGTATTGCGCACGGTATAAATATGCGTTTCGGATTAGATCAGCAGGATGCTGCAGTAAAAAGTGGACATTGGATTTTATACAGATTTGATCCAAGACGAGATGACGCCGGTAAAAATCCACTACAAATTGATTCCAAACCACCTTCAATACCGCTTGCGGATTATTTATATCAAGAAACACGTTATCGAATGTTAGCCAAAAGTATGCCAAAAAGAGCTAAATCATTATTAAGCGAAGCCGAAGAATTAATCAAAGATAAGTGGGCAAAATATCAAATAATGGCGAAACCAACTCCAGCACCAGCGGAGTAAAGGAGAATAAAAATGAATTTAAGAACAAACTATCTGGGGCTTGAACTTGATAACCCGTTGGTACCATCATCGTCGCCGTTATCAAAAGATTTAGGTACATCAAAACAATTAGAAGATGCTGGAGCTCCGGCATTGGTTATGTATTCTTTGTTTGAAGAGGAAATTTACCACGAAGATGATGAGTTAGACCATTATTTGGCCCATGGTCGCGACAGTTTTTCTGAAGCCCTCTCTTATTTTCCTGATCACCATGAAATAAGTTCTGGGCCCGATGAATATTTAGAACAGTTGCGACTACTTAAGGAAAATTTAAATATACCAATTATTGGCAGTTTAAATGGCGTTTCAATTGGTGGATGGATTGAGAAAGCTGAATTAATTGAGCAGGCTGGTGCTGATGCCTTAGAATTAAATGTTTATTATCTTCCCACCGATCCAAACCAATCAGGAACTGAAGTAAAAAATATTTATTTAGATATCCTAAAGGCCGTAAAAAGTAAAATTTCCATACCAGTAGCTATGAAAATTGGAAATACATTTAGCGCCTTACCGGCTTTTGCTCAGAAATTGCAGCATGTCGGTGCCGATGCGTTGGTATTATTTAATAGATTTTATCAACCTGATATCAATCTAAAAAAACTTGATGTTGAACAAGCGCTGGATCTCAGTGATTCCAACGAAATTAGATTACCATTACGCTGGATTGCCGTTTTACGCAATCAATTGGAAATTTCGCTTGGTGCCAATACTGGCATTCATAGTGCTGAGGATGTACTAAAGCTTACAATGGCAGGCGCTGATGTTACATTTATGACATCAGCGTTGATGAAACATGGGCCAAATCATATTGCCAAGTTAAAAACCGATCTATTACAATGGTTGGAAGAAAACGAATATGATAGCTTGCAACAGATGCGGGGAAGCATGAGTCTTCAAAATGTTAGCGACCCCGGTGCCTTTATGCGCGCGAATTATATTAAAATGCTCAGAGAATACCAGATTACTCAATAATTATCAATCAACATCATTATAATTATATACTAAATACTATTTCTATTATCGGGATGAATAGTATAATAATTAACTATCAGTGAAATGAATAAAGAAGAGTCGATAGATATAGACCGACAACAAACACTTGAATGGCAAGAATCGTTAGGAGCTGTTTTGCAGAACCAAGGGCCGGAAAGAGCGTATTTTCTAGTTCAAACAATGTTGGATTATGCACGGCGAAATGGGGTCAATCCGCCCTATAAACAAACAACACCATTTTTAAATACGATTCCAGTATCAAAACAACCTAAATTTCCAGGAGATCGTACCATTGAACGACGGATTAAATCTATTATTCGTTGGAACGCAATGGCGATGGTTGTTCGTGCCAACCAAGAAAACCCTGGCATTGGCGGGCATATTTCAACTTACGCATCTGCCGCAACCTTATACGAGATTGGGTTTAATCATTTTTTTCGTGGACCTGAAACTAAGGGTGGCGGTGATTTAATTTTCTTTCAAGGACATTCTGCACCAGGAATTTATTCGCGTTCATTTTTAGAAGGACGGTTTTCCAAGAAACACTTGCAAAATTTTCGTAAAGAATTAGCAAGTGGTGGAGGACTATCCTCCTACCCCCACCCCTGGCTGATGCCTGATTATTGGCAATTTGCAACGGTGTCGATGGGGCTTGGTCCAATTATGGCGATTTATCAAGCACGTTTTATGCAATATTTGGCTGATCGTAAACTTGTTGAAAATACAGGACGAAAAGTATGGGCATTTCTTGGTGATGGAGAAATGGATGAACCGGAAGCCTTAGGAGCAATTTCATTAGCAAGACGTGAGCGACTTGATAATTTAATATTTGTTGTTAACTGTAATTTGCAAAGGTTAGATGGCCCGGTTCGCGGTAATAGCAAAATTATGCAAGAGCTGGAAGGTGTTTTCCGTGGAGCCGGTTGGAATGTAATTAAAGTTGTATGGGGTTCCGATTGGGATGCTTTATTGAAAGCCGATCAGAGTGGCCTTCTTGTTCAAAGGATGGAAGAGGTTGTAGATGGTGATCTTTTGAAATATGTTGTTGAGGGCGGTAAATATATCCGTGAACATTTTTGGAGTAAATACCCTGAACTTAAGAAAATGGTTGAACATCTTTCGGATGATGAATTGTGGCGCTTAAAAGTTGGTGGACACGATCCTGTAAAAGTTTATACGGCGTATCATAATGCGGTAAATCACACTGGTCAACCGACCGTTATTTTAGCCCGAACAATCAAAGGGTATGGTCTTGGTGAAGCCGGTGAAGGTAGGAATATAACGCATCAACAGAAAAAATTAAACAAAGAAGAATTATTGTATTTCCGCTCGCGGTTCGACATCCCACTGACGGACAAAGAAACGGTAAAAGCACCATTTTATAAGCCACCACAGGATAGTAAAGAAATACAATATCTATTGGAACGCCGTGAAAAATTAGGTGGGTTTGTTCCTGCCAGAAGCGAAAAAGCCAAAATGATTACGGTTCCAAAACTGTCGGTTTTTAATGAAATAATAAATGGCTCTGAAGAGAGAGAAATTTCTACTACAATGGCTTTTGTTAGATTGTTAACATTATTGATCCGTGATAAGGTTTTAGGGGAAAAAATTGTCCCTATCATTCCGGATGAAGCGCGTACGTTCGGAATTGATCCATTGTTCCGACAGCTGGGGATTTATGCTCATGGCGGACAGAAATACGAACCGGTTGATTCTGAACAATTCCTATATTACAAGGAAGCGCAAGATGGTCAAATACTTGAGGAGGGAATAAATGAAGCTGGCGCCGTTTCATCGTTTATTGCTTCGGGGATGTCATACAGTACACATGGATTAAATATGGTTCCATTCTATATTTATTATTCTATGTTTGGTTATCAACGCATCGGCGATTTGTTATGGGCTGCGGCAGATATGCGCACGAAAGGTTTTCTTTTAGGAGCCACTGCCGGCCGAACGACCTTGGCTGGTGAAGGGCTTCAACATCAAGATGGCCACAGTCATTTGGCGATGTCTGTTATTCCAAATGTAAGGGCGTATGATCCCGCCTTTGCTTATGAAATGTCGGTATTAATTCAGGATGGCCTTGAAAAGATGTATGTCAATCAAGAACCGTTAATTTATTATATTACACTTTACAATGAAAATTATGTACAGCCGGCCCTACCGAAAAATGTTGAAGAGGGAATTATAAAAGGAATGTATAAATACCGTACTGGTAAAGCACGAAAACTTCCGAGAATTCAATTACTTGGAAGTGGGCCAATCTTGCGCGAAGTGTTATCTGCAGCTGATATTTTAGAAAAAGATTGGAATGTAGATGTGGACGTTTGGAGCGTAACGAGTTACAGTGAATTAAGGACTGATGGAGAAGCGGTAAATCGCTGGAATATATTACACCCGGGTGAGGAATATCGGGTGCCGTATGTAACAAAATGTTTAGAACATACTAAAGGTCCGGTTGTGGCAGTTTCCGATTATGTAAAATTGGTTGCTGAACAAATAGCTCCGTTTATTTCAGGACCATTTATGGCGCTTGGAACCGATGGTTTTGGTCGTAGTGAAACACGTGAAGAATTGCGAAAATTCTTTGAAATAAATAAATATTATGTTGTATTAGCCGCTTTAAATACTTTAGCGCAATCAGGACAAATACAGCTTGGAGAAGTGAAATCAGCAATAAAAAAATATAATATTGATACCGAAAAACTAAATCCGGTAACAGTTTAAATAATAAAATGATAAAAATAATTGAATTACCTAATATTGGAGAGAGCGTCGAATCCGCAGAAGTGAGTGAAATATTAATTAAGCCCGGCTATGTTGTATCGAAAGATGACCCAATTTTGGTTTTAGAATCTGACAAAGCTACAATGGAAATCCCCTCTGATCATTCAGGGGAAATAAAAGAGATATTTATAGAAGTTGGTGAGCAGATATTGCCTGGACAAAAACTTATATCAATTGAGATTCCTGATGACACAAAAATCTCTGCAATGGAAGGACGATCTACAAAAAAAAATGAAGACGAAGAAGAAACGGTGGATAGTAAAATAATTGACAAACACGCAAAAGAGTTAATTTCGATCCCGGAACCGAAAGAGACCAATAAGACCAGTGCGGCTCCTTTTGCAAGCCCTTCTATCAGGCGATTGGCCCGTGAGTTAGGTGTCAATTTAAATTTAGTTCAGGGCAGCGGAACAAAAGGAAGAATAACAAAAACTGATGTGCAAACATTTGTTAAAAGTCGATTATCAGGTACAGCGATAAAATCACCTGCCAAACAATCGCACATAGAATTTTCGCAGTGGGGCGAAATCGAAACCGTAGCATTAAATAAGATTCGTCGGATTACCGGTGAAAGAATGACAGCTGCCTGGCAAACCGCACCACAAGTCACCAATTTTGATAAAGTAAATATTACTGAATTAGACAAACTTCGCAAATCATTGCAAAAAGTTAATTATGATGATAAAGCTAAAATAACATTATTGCCATTTTTAATGAAAGCTAGTGCACTGGTTTTGGCGGAATTTCCGGAAGTCAACTCATCATTGTCGCCTGCGGGAAATGAATTAATTCTAAAAAAATATTATCATATTTGTGTTGCCATTGATACACCATCCGGACTAATGGCGCCGGTAATTCGCGATGTCGAAAAAAAGAATATATTTGAAATATCAAACGAACTTATTGATTTGAGCACAAGGGCGCGCAACAAGCAAATTATGCCAGATGAACTGACTGGCGGAACTTTTACAATATCTAGTTTAGGGGGAATTGGAGGCACTTATTTTACACCGATTATTAATCTGCCCGAAGTTGCAATTTTAGGCGTATCGCGTGCAAAAATGGAACAAATTTATAATGGAAAATCATTTGAAAATTGTATGATGTTACCATTAACCTTATCTTATGACCACCGTGTAATTGATGGAGCATTAGCGGCAAGGTTCATGAAATTTTTAAATACACTTTTATCGGATCTATCTAAACTGTCAGAAGCAAATATTTTATAAGGTATGAAATGACTAAACTAAAAAACCATTTTGAAATAGTTGTTATAGGATCAGGGCCCGGTGGATATACCGCAGCATTTCGTGCCGCAGATTTAGGTAAATCAGTCGCACTTATTGAAAAAGATGAAGCGCTTGGCGGTGTGTGTTTAAATCGAGGGTGTATTCCATCTAAAGCACTTTTGCATATTTCAGAGATCATTGAGGAAGCCAAGGAACTTAAGCAAAAGGGGGTTCAGTTTAATTCTCCCAAGATTGATTTAGAGCAAATAAAAATATGGAAAAATGAAATTGTTGGTAAGCTGAACAAAGGAATTGCCCAAATGGCAAAGAGCCGTAAAGTGCGAGTATTTAGTGGAGCAACCTCATTTAAATCTATAAAGGAGATCATTGTAAAAACTGAAACCGGAAATGAGACTCTATCCTTTGAAAATGCGATCATAGCTACGGGTTCTCGGTCAGCAATGATACCCAATTTGCCAGTGGACAATCCATTGATAATGACATCTACGGAAGCGTTGGAATTAAAATCAATACCTAAATCACTGCTCGTAATTGGTGGTGGATATATTGGATTAGAAATGGCTACAATTTACAACGCACTTGGTTCACAGGTTACCGTAGTAGAAATGTTAGACTCATTATTGCCGGGGGCCGACAAAGATATGGTACGGCTGCTTCAATTTAAACTAAAAAAAGAATTTTACGGTATTTTGCTCAAATCAAAAGTGATTGAAGTAACTGATAAAAATAACAACACACTATCTGTAAAAATCAAAAACAAGGGAAAGATTACTGAACGGGTGTTTGAAAAAATATTGGTAGCGGTCGGTCGTAAACCAAATGTGGAAAACTTGGGTTTAGAAAAAATTGGTGTAAAGCTCACCGATCGTAGATTTGTTAAAGTGAATAAAAGGCAAAAAACTAATATTTCAAATATTTACGCTATTGGTGATGTTACTGGTGAACCGATGCTTGCCCATAAAGCCACACATGAAGGAAAGATTGCTGCGGAAGTTATCGCTGGATTACCAGCGGAATTTGACGCAAAAACAATTCCTGCCGTAATATTCACAAATCCTGAGCTAGCCTGGGCTGGACTAACAGAAACAGAGGCACAAGAGAAAAACATTGAATATTTAAAAGCAGAATTTCCATGGGGAGCAAGCGGGAAGGCACTCGCTCTTGGGCAATCTATCGGTAAAACAAAACTATTGATTGCCCCCGATACTAAAAAATTGTTAGGGGTGGCCATTGTTGGAGCGCGAGCAGGTGATATTATTTCCGAAGCCGCACTTGCCATTGAAATGGGTGCCGATGCCGAAGACCTCGCCTTGACTATTCATCCCCATCCCACTTTATCTGAAACTTTAACGAATGCAGCGGAAGTTTTTACAGGCACAGTAACAGATTTATACATTCCTCCCAAAAAATAAGTGATAGAAAAATTATATCTTGGTAAAATATTTGGAATTGGTCCAGTTGGTCTGTTTCTAACAATAACGATATGGTTTTTAGCCTATTTCTTAGAGCAATCAATTAACATACCTCAAATGACCATTTATCCATTTATAAGGATAGTTTTATTGGCAATATTCTTGTTTGATGGTATCTATTTAATATTTGGCAGTTTGTATTATTTGTTCAAATTCGGTCATGAAAAAACATTAATTACGCAAGGCCCGTATCAATTTATACGTCATCCTATTTATGGGGCTGAGATTTATTCATTTACTGGGATTATAGCTGTGCTTACCAAATCTTGGTTTATAATATTATCAGTTGTTCCATTAACTCTAATGTGGTCATGGCTTGTGCAAGTTGAGGAAAACCGAATGATCACAAAGTTTGGTAGAAAATATATAGAGTACATGGAAGATACAGGACAATTTCTACCTTCGTGGCGGAAGATGAAAGTGAGTGCTAAAGAAAAAAGCTAAGTTACTTTGTATTGATAAATTAATTGTAGCAAGTCTACTAACTTATTCAAACACAGCTGGCAGCTCAGGATTTTTGCAGTGTTTAATAATATCTTTGATTTGTTTTTGATTTGTTCGCGCTGTTGAAAGAGTTGGTAGTTTATTAATATTAAAATACTTTACATCAATTGTTTCATCACTAGTTAACAGTTCTCCTCCAATGACGTCACACAAAAATATTATTTTGTATGCATGAAAAAGTTCTAACGGACGCCCGTCACGATTGGCATCGTAAACGCCGATTATCTTTTTTGGGACAATGTTTAATCCGCACTCCTCTTTAGTCTCACGAATAATTGCTTGAGTTGGAGATTCGCCGACATCGGCCCAACCACCCGGCAGAGCCCATTTATTATCCATTGCTTCTTGGACTAATAGTATTTTATCGTTTGTTGTAATTGCCGCACGAATATCAACCTTAGGTGTAGCATAGCCGGGATGAGCAAGGAACAGTTTTACTAATTCATTTTTATTCAGATTTGAATAATTGTTGATAATCTCAGCAGAAATTTCTGCTAATCTTGTATAGCGCCTCGTTTCATAATCGGAAGTACTAAAAGCTAATCCAGTTTGGCACAATTGTTGAATTTCTCGAGCCCAAGCGAGCCATTTTGGTAATGACATGTTATTTATACACTCAGGTTTATTATTTTAATAGAATCATTTTTTTCGTGAGTCTTTCATTCCCAACTATTAAAGTGTATAAGTATACACCACTATTAAGCGATTGACCAAATCTGTTTTTGCCATTCCATGTCACCAAATGTGTTCCAGCTTTTTGTTTGCCATCGACAAGTGTATGTACTTTTTCTCCTAGAAGATTATATATAGATAATTCAACGTCATTATCAGAGACAATATTATATTCTATCATTGTAGTTGAGTTGAATGGATTAGGACGATTACTAATTTGTAATGATTGGTGCGCGGTTTGGTTCTCTTGATTAATGTCAAGGAAATGATCGTTTGCCACATCAAATTTTTGATATAGATATAAATGACCAAGCGTGGTGTACCAGATGTCTTTTCTATTACTAATGTATGAAAGAAAGTTCTTTAAGTATGGCTGATTATCCCAATCATTTTGTATGTGTGACGGATGACACATAAAGTGATACACTTCGCCATTGTTAATAATTTTGTCGAATTGATCTTTTAGCATTTGTTCATTAGTTTCTCCACCAGGCCATGGGACATTTCCTATTTCCACAGTAAAACCAAATATATCAAATAAATTTACATACGAATTCCATTTTGTGGCATGATTTCGATTGGAATAATAGCCACGAGCCCCAAGATACTTACTTTGCCCCAGAGCTCTTTCTATCGCAGGTGAGTAATACCCTCCAGGAGCAATCCAAATATACACATATTCTTTATCACTATTTGTATATACATTTGGTAAGATTAGATTATTTATAATGTCTTCTTTAGATCCATTGACTTCATACCAAATATCAGGGTATTCTCCATATAGATGGTTGCGGCTATGTGATGCTATTTCAATATTCCCTAAATCAATTTGATTTTGAATGCTTTGCCAAGTTTCAGGGGTCATTTTTGGCTGCGCTGAATATAAAGTTGATTCGTCCGTAATTATACCAACAGTAAGTGGTATATCATAATTTCGAAATTCATTTATAGTTTTGACAAAGGCATCATTGTCAAATTGATACCAATCATCAGCACTGGCCACTACTACAGACGACCTATTGTCATAATATTTTGCAATTCCATCAAACTGAGGAGTTATTGCATTGCCGTCGACATCAACTATTTTTATGAAAAGTGAATCTGATTTAGACGAAAAACCGATTGATGTATAAACAATTGAATTTTTTAAATCAATCCGTGCAGCAGTAATATTGTTAAAGATATCACTTTCTTCTTTTAGGTCAAAGCTGGAATAATTAGAATTTTCTTGATATTTATACAAAACATTGTCCGGTGAGCTTCCTGCTGGAAATTTGATTTTATATGTAACGGGCAAAGCATAGCCATAGTCTTCATGTTCTTCAGAATTTAAAACGACAATAACTTCTTCATTTTTATTGCCATAATGTGCCGAATATATTGGTATTAAAGGAACTGGCGTTACTTCTATTTGGTTGGTTCTAGCACTTATATTGCCCGAACTATCAATTGCACTGATTGAATAATAATATGTTTGATTATTTACGACATTATAATCAAAATATGAAGTATCCGTTTTATTTACAGTGGCAAGATGGTTCGTCCAGCCCCATTTGACTTCACCTTTGTATAGCACATATTTTGACAAATCTCGGTCAGAATTTTTTGCCCAATATAACCTAACCGCACCACCGTCCCCAAGCCCAAAGAAATTTTTTGGTGTAGAAGGTGGCTCATCGTCTTGAGTATACAATATAGAAAGTGGCAAGAGTAATAATATTTGAAGTACTTTACTAAAAATATGTTGTGAGTTTTTGAATTTCATATTTTTAACTCCTTAAATAAGACGCCCCATTTACATCAATAATACAACCGGTTAAAAAGTCGGTGCCGTTTTCGGCTAAAAATGCAGCCGTTTTTGCGATTTCTTCCGGCTTCGCTACACGTCCTAGTGGACTTTGATTCATAATTGCTTCTTTACGTTTTCCTGTTAAATGCGGACGTGCCATAGCAGTTTCGACAAAGCCGGGCGCAATTGTATAAATATATACTTTTTTAGGTGCCAAAGCGACCGCCAACGATTGTCCCATGGCGTTCAATCCGGCCTTGCTGGCGCCATAAGCTGGTGCCGTCGGTTCACCGCGAAATGCACCACGTGAAGAAATATTTATTACTTTACCACCTCCGGTTTTAATCATTTTTTTCGCAACTCTAAATGTGAGATTAGCTGGTCCAATTAAATTTGTGTTTATAGATTTTTTCCAAGCACTTTGCCATTCATCAAAATTAAATTTTTCGATCGGATGTTCAACAAAAATGCCAGCATTATTAATTAAAATATCAAATTTTTTAACTTTCGAAGATATGTAGTCAACCATATTTGCAATATCTTGTGGATTAGTTAAATCGGCCTTAATTGTTTTATGATTATTTCCGCCAAGTTTTTGACAAAGATTTTCAGCTTTTACTCTTTGATTATGATAATGTAAAATTACTGAAGCACCAGCGGAGGCAAACTCCTGCGCGATTGCGGAGCCAATACCACCTGAGGCACCAGTAATTAATACAGTTTTATTTTTCATTGTTCTATTTCATTTGAATTTAAGATTTCAAGAATTTCATCTTTGGTCATTCCCGTTTTAATATTTTTATGATATAGGAGTCGAATAGTTGTTTTATCAATTTCCGAATAGTCAGTTATATCTGTCCAATTTTGATAAAAAATACTGTCTTTGTATTTATCGGAATCGTTCATAAGACCAAGACTTTGGGTGAGTTCCTCTCGAATAAGATGTGAACGCTCTTGCTGAGTTATTTCCGTTGAGGCGACTAATATATTGGCCTCATAAATTTCATAATTATCATCATGCCACAGCGACCAAAAAAAACCATAATTTTTAGGGACGTAATTATCATCCAATTTAGAAAATTCTTTTTCAGGAGTAAAAATAATATTAACATTTTCTTTTTTATCAACGATTTTAATTTTTACTGAAAGTGTTTTTAAATCTTCAACAATTGTTTTGATAGTTTGCAAATCCTGACTTGTCGGACTACCGCTAATTTTAATACGAATATCATCGGTCCATTTTTTGATTACCGGGACATCATCGCCAAATTCAGCCCCAAGTGCAATTTCAAGAAAATAGTCTATTTCTGCTTGCGTAAATCCAGTGATTTTCGAATTAGCGGTACACCCCGCTAGAATTAATAAAGCAGCAAGAATAGTAATTTTCATTGAACGCAAAGTTATAAATCTAATTGTATACACTGCTACCATTAATTCATTGTAAAAGTTGTTAAGAAATTCTTTTTCAGAAGTGTATTTTCGGGGCATTAAAAATGTAACAAAAATCCGAAGAAAGGGAATCTATTAAATGGCAAAGATTGAATCCGCAAAATTGAAAAGCAGTAGTTCAGCATTCAGATTTATAAAATCGTCTGGAGGTATTGAGGAATACCGTCGCAAAAAAAATGGTTTAACAATATTGCTGATGGAAGATCATTCAGCGCCAGTGGCAACTTTTATGGTAACTTATCATGTTGGTTCACGCAACGAAGCCATCGGCAACACTGGCTCCACACATTTACTTGAACACATGATGTTTAAAGGATCTAAAAATTTCAATAAAGAAAAAGGCAATCCGATCTGGACAGTTTTGCAAGATGTGGGCGCGCAAATTAACGCCACTACGTGGATGGATAGAACGAATTATTTTGAATTGCTTCCGAGTGAACATTTGGAGCATGCCATCGCAATCGAAGCTGATCGTATGCG
>Ga0056123_1000212_pt1 | contig 12087 bp, 14 predicted proteins | sample WorMetHEROISLAND_3_FD_71122 | JGI IMG/M metagenome (GOLD analysis project Ga0056123, IMG submission 71122) | Marine gutless worms symbiont microbial communities from Max Planck institute for Marine Microbiology, Germany - Olavius sp. 3 HERON ISLAND ...
ATCGGTTGCCCACGGTTGGCTCGGGGACCTCTCAGCGCTGGCGCTCCGCTCGTGCAGATGATGGGCATGGCAGAAGGCATGCAGCCATTGGTAGCGTTCGTAGGCTGACCAGGGGTCATGCACGAGTACGCCAGCGAACAACGTCAACAAGCCGAACCCATCCAGGGCTTCAGCCCCGCGTTTGGGCTGAGGGAAGTAGGCCGTAAGCCGGTTGGTGCTGAGCACAGGCAGCCGGTGCAGAGTGCCGTTCACGCGTAGGCTAATTTCATCGGCATAGGCCACTGGCGCCGCGACGAGTGCGTCGCGAACGCGGTGGCTGGCCCTCCAGGCGGGCGGCGGCCACCCGTACGGCGCGCTGGAGGGTGTCCGGTGAGATCCGCGGCCAGCTCATTGAGCACCTCGGCGATGACTGGTAGGGCAACAATTGGTATTGGGTCATATACACCGCCAAGGCCGACACGCTCAGTCCGTATGGCACCGGGGCCTCGATCCCCGCGGGAAACGCGCTGCGTTGCGCCCGCCTGCAGGCACAAGTCCCGCTGACAATGCGGTACTCAATGACCTCACGTCGGATCACCATCGCGACCACTTGGCGTCGCTCTGCGAGCACCGTAGTGGCAATCTTCGGTGCAGCCGCGCCCGCCCGCACAGGTCCCCGTCAGCAGGATAATCACGCGCTGATCGGGGACATCGACCAAGGAGCGGGGGACGCCGCGCCGACCCGGTTGTCCACCGGGCTTGCGCCCGCTGGGTTGGCACCGCGAACGTGGTGGTAGTTTCGTGAACGGAGAGTCTGAGGCTAGTGGCGGGCTGGAGTTGTGGCGATCCTTATCCGGACGTGCTTCGAGTTCCTGAATGCACTCAGGCATCCGCTCAATGGTCGCCGTTTGCCCCTCAATGCTCGCAGCCTACTCCGCAACCTGTTCACGCAGCCGCGTAAGCTCGTCGCCAGGGATTTCTGGAGAATAGGTCAGGGCGTTCTGTTCAGGCATGGTTCTAGGGTGCGCGCGTAGCCTACTTCTTGGCAAGAGGTCCTGAATAGTTAGGATTCGCGTTCATTGGCGGCCAAAAAAAGCTTCCGACTTACCTACCAACAGCTTGTTCCAGCAGTGATTATCATTCGATAGCCCTGATCTGCCGAGCCTGTGCTCTTCGATGGAATCATCGCACGGGTGTATTATCTAATGCTTCCAGGATTCGTTCACCAACGCGCTCTCGAAGCTGCCTGATTTGCAAATCCGCGTCCAATCGATAGGTTCCGATACACACTATGAAAATACTGATTTTGTCCACCGCCTTCTCTAGTATGGTGCAACTTGTCTTAATGGAGTTGAAGGCCCTGGGCCATACCCTGGAAGAACACTATGATTTGGATAAAAACCGCCTTATCGATCAGGTCGATCGTTTTCAACCCGATGTCATCGTGTGCCCGTTCTTGACCCAACGCATTCCATCCGAGGTTTGGGAAAAGTATATCTGTCTGATCGTGCACCCTGGTATCGAAGGAGACCGCGGGCCATCTTCACTCGAATGGGCTATCAGCGAAGGCAGGAAAATCTGGGGGTGCACGCTGTTTCAGGCCAATGAAGAATTCGATGCGGGTGATGTCTGGGGGACCCGATATTTTCATCTGCGTGAAGTATCGAAAACCAGTATTTATAAGCGTGAAGTAACAGAGGTGGCCGTAGGCCTGATCAAACAGGCGTTACGGGATATCAAGTCCGGATGCTCTACCTCTCATCCCCTCGACTATGATCTTCCCATTGTCAAAGGTCATGAACGTCCGTTCATGAGGCAAAGTGACCGCATGATCGAATGGCACGATACGACAACGGAGCTTGTGGTACGCAAATTGAATACCGCGGATCCCCGCCCTGGTATACGCGATCGGATCAATGGTATCGATGTGAGTCTATTCGGTGCTGTGCCGGAACCTGATTTGAAGGGTAATCCGGGGGAAATTCTGGCGATACATCGGGGGGCTTGCTGTCGTGCCACTCGGGACGGTGCAGTTTGGATCAAGAAACTCAGATGCAATTCCCTAGAAATCCTGGCCCCGATAAAGCTTCCCGCAAGCTGGGTTCTGGAGAAGATATACGGACCTGAACAGTTACAAACTATGCAATCCAAGCCGGATAATCCCGCAATCAAAGAAATACACGTGGATCGAGTCGAGGACATCACCTACATCTATTTCGATTTCTACAATGGTGCAATGAACACGAACCAGTGTATCGAGTTGAAGAATACGATCGCCAGCGTAAAACAGACCGATACGAAAATGATTGTACTGATGGGGGGAGAAGATTTTTTCAGCAACGGTATCCATCTCAATTGGATCGAAGCCAGCGATGACCCGGAACTCGAATCCTGGAACAACATCAATGCGATTGATGATCTCGTATTGGAGCTTATCGACACACCCGAGCAAATCACGATTGCCGCGTTGCGCAACAACGCAGGTGCGGGAGGCGTCATTCTGGCGCTGGCTTGTGATGAAGTCATCGTGCGTCAAGGTGTGGTACTGAATCCCCACTATAAAACTATGGGCCTGTTCGGTTCCGAATACTGGACCTATCTGCTCCCAAAACGGGTGGGGCAGGAAAAGGCGCATGAGATCACCGAAAACTGTATGCCCATGTTGGCTGAAGAGGCCGTTCAATCAGGTCTGGCGGACCGACTATTCGAGAAAGATTGGCACGGCTACTATGGTCGGCTCATCGAATATTGCCAGCAATCGATGCAGGACCTGAATATCGATGAATAATCTATCCATGAAGATGCGTGACCTCGAAAGAGACAGCGCTGAGAAACCCCTGTCGGAGTATCGCGACGCCGAGCTTGCGATCATGAAAAAAAATCTTTTTCGATTCGACGAGTAGCTACCATGCAAGGAGACGTGCATTCGTCTATAAGCAAGCTACCGGTCGCCTGTCACCGGTGGCTGATAACTGGTAATCGGCCATGATGGTAGTAGTGAAGCTTGAAACGGGTGCAGCTCTCGTCAAAATCATCGTAAGATTCTGTTTTAAAATTGGATTTATTCGTGCACGTCAAGCGGCCTCACGGACTGTAAAGCCGAGAGGCTTGGCCTTCACACCAGTGTCTGAACGGTCTCGGTTCCCCGCGGCCCCCTATCTTGCCTCTTGTTTGCTGCGCGACAGCGCGCCACCTAACGGTGGGGTAGGTTCTCTTTTGAAACGACACCTGGCGTCGAAAATCTGAAAGCTCCGTGGCTCTGTTGACCGCACTGGCGGGGATTGCCTAGGGGGCAGGCTGTGCCCACCGGAAAACATCGAGCAAGAGCTGCGGGGGGAAGATTCAGCCGCAAATGAACGCAAATCTATTCAAGAACAGTCGACGAGAATGATCCCACCTCTCGGTGTGTTATCGGGTGTGCATTTGAGATCAGCAAAGTTTTGGGTCTTGGGTCTTTGGAGTCCGTGTACGAGAGGGCTTTGTGTACCAAGTTGGCCGAGTGTAGACTTTAGGCGAGTATTTTTCGATTCATTGGCATTCATTTGCGGCAAAAAAAGAAAATATCAAGTAAGCCTAAAGATAGGCACAGCCCACCCACCTTCTGGTCGGCTGAGTCTTTGTTTTCAGGTTTCTCTGCGTCGTTTCAAAAGAGCCGCACCCTTACGAATTCATAACATTTGCCGACCCACATGTTTCAGTATGAGAATACGGCAGTATCGATCGCAACAGGGTGCTGACCCGCAACGGACGGAGATTTCCCGATCCCCTAATCCTGGCAGAAACGCCGGATCATCTTTTGCAGCAGCTCTCGGGTCGGCGGGATACGAGCGATCTCCAGATACTCGTCCGGCTGATGGGCCTGGGCCAGGTTACCCGGCCCCAGGATCACCGTCTCCATCCCCAATTGGTCGAGGAAGGGGGCCTCGGTACCGAAGTTCGCCGCCTCGGCGGTACGGCCCGTGAGGGCCTCCGCCGCCACGACGATGGCCGAGTCCGGCGCCGTTTCGACCGGTGGGATAGGGGTGAATAAGGACTCCAGGGTCCACTCGAGTCCGCGGCGGGCGGCGACGGTCGCGACCCGGTCCGCTAGCTCGGAACATAGATCTTCGGGGTCCATGCCCGGCAATACGCGCAGGTCCAGGTGCAGCTCGCAGTCGCCGCAGATGCGGTTGAAGTTATCGCCACCGTGGATGTGGCCCAGATTGAGGGTGGGAGCCGGTATCGCAAATGCGGGATGATGATAGCGATGCGCTAGCTCTTTACGCCAGACTATGAGGTCGCCCATAACCTCCTGCATGCCATCAAGGGCATTGAGGCCCAGGTCCGGATCGCTCGCATGACCGGAACGGCCTATGAGGCATACCTTCTCCCCCATCACCCCCTTGTGCAGACGCACCGGTATGAGCCCGGTGGGCTCTCCGATCAGGGCATAGCGACCCATGGTCCGCCCTGCCCGGACCAGGGCACGGCCCCCCCGCATGGAGGACTCTTCGTCCGCAGTGGCCAGGATCACCAGGGGCCGTCGTAGGTCCTCCACCGTCAGTCCCCGTACCGCATCGAGGGCGATCCCGAAGAAGGATTTCATGTCACTGGTACCCAGCCCGTAGAGCCGGCCGTTGTCTTCCGTGAGTCGGAAGGGGTCGTGGCTCCAGCGCTCCGCATCATAGGGAACCGTATCCGTGTGTCCGGCCAGCACCAGTCCTCCGGGCCCTGCTCCCAAGGTCGCGATCAGATTGGCCTTGTCCGGGCGGTCCGGAACGGCGACTCGCTCGATGCGGAATCCCGCCACCCGTAGCCACTCGGCCAGCAGATCGATGACCGCCCGGTTGCTCTGATCCAGCCGGGGATCGATGCTGCTGACGGATGGCGTGGCGATCAGGGCCTCCAGCATAGCGATCAGGGACGGTAGCTCGGGGGACATGTGTCACTCCTATGAACTGGATCGGAAAGGACCCGAGTACACCATGTTGCCGCACGGGCACCTCGAGATTCTCAATGTGCCCTCGTCGGGATTCGCGTTTACTCCGAGTCTAGCTTCGTGGCCCTTCTTCTTCATCCCCTTCGGTCAGCAAAGGGCGGATCGCGTGCTTTATATTCGCGAACAGGTGGGGACAATCCGCCTCCTCCCGCGCCAGCAGCGCCTTCATATGCTCGCGTCGCGTCGGGGCGGAGAAGCACGCAGGGCAACTATCGGGCACGATCGGTAGACCTGCCGTGCACGCGAAGTTGGAAGTCTGGCGTTCCCGACAATAGACCAAGGGGCGGATCACACGGATGTCCCCCCGGTCGTTCAGATACCGCGCCTTCATGGTCCGTAGCTGGCCGCCGTGGAACAGGGACATCAGCAGACTCTCGGCCAGATCGTCCAAATGCTGTGCCAGGGCTAGCACCCCGTAGCCTTCGCGGCGACAGGTGCTATAGAGAATGCCCCGCTTCATACGGGCGCAATAGGCACAGAAAGAGTCCCCATCCATTCGCTCCTTGGCCTGCTCCAGGATGGGCTGTTGCTCGTAGAACCAGGTTATGCCGAGGCGGTCGTAGTAGTCCCGGAGCGGTCCGGGCTCGAATCCGGATATCTGCGGGTCGACGGTGACGACCCCGAGCTCGAAGCGCACCGGAGCATAGGAGTGCAGGTGGCACAGGATGGCGAGCAGCGACAGCGAGTCCTTACCGCCGGAGACGCCGAGCAGGATACGGTCACCATCGCGGATCATGTCGTATTCGGCAATCGCCCGACCGACCGGACGCAGGAGGGATCTGGGTGGTGTAATACCGGGTCGGTTCATGGCCGACGAAGCTCGCTCTGATGGATACCTTGGAAAACTCCGATGGGTAGTATGGAAAATTTCAGGGGTGGAAGTCCTCAAAGTGCCCTAATATTCAGCACTGGTTGCGGCCGGGTGGCTGGAAGGCTCCTTGGAAAACTCGAGGTGCCGGTGCGGGGCCGGGATGTCCCGCCGGTTTTCAGGTACCTATGTATTCGAGAGCTGCGTTCTCGCTTTGCGGCTCGCAAGTATTCCAATAGGATAAACCTTTTCAAGGTCCCCCATCCCGGGGTTCGCATCGACTCGGGTCACCCCCATCGGAGTATTCATTATGCTGGAAGTCGTCGTTGTCAGCATTGTCGTTCTCGCGATTGTCATTATCCTGCTGGGCGTCAAGCAGGTTCCCCAAGGCTCCAAATACACGGTGGAGCGGCTCGGGCGCTATACCCGTACCCTGCCCCCCGGACTCCATGCCATCGTACCCTTCATCGACCGGGTCGGCTCCCGGCTCAACATGATGGAGCAGGTGTTCGACGTGCCGTCCCAGGAGGTCATCACCAAGGATAACGCCATGGTCACGGTGGATGGGGTGGTCTTCTTCCAGATCCTGGACGCGCCCAAGGCGGCCTATGAAATCACCGGCCTCAATCCGGCCATTCTCAATCTGGTCATGACCAATATCCGTACCGTCATGGGCTCCATGGACCTGGACGAGCTCTTGTCCCAGCGTGACAAGATCAACACCCAGCTATTGACGGTGGTGGACGAGGCCACCACGCCTTGGGGCGTGAAGGTGACTCGCATCGAGATCAAGGATATCTCCCCGCCCCGAGACCTGGTCGACGCCATGGCGCGCCAGATGAAGGCCGAGCGGGACAAGCGGGCATCCATCCTGGAGGCCGAAGGTTTGCGCCAGGCGGCCATTCTCAAGGCCGAGGGCGAGAAGCAGGCGGCTATCCTCGAGGCCGAAGGCGAGCGGGAGGCCGCCTTCCGCGAGGCGGAGGCCCGTGAGCGCCTAGCCGAGGCGGAGGCCAAGGCGACCCTGAATGTTTCCTCGGCTATCGCCAAGGGGGACATCCATGCCATCAACTATTTCGTCGCCCAGAAATACACCGAGGCCCTGCAGCAAATCGGCAGCGCCGAGAATCAGAAGGTCGTTCTATTGCCGCTGGAGGCCTCCAGCCTGATCGGCTCTCTGGCCGGTATCGGGGAAATCGCCCGTGAGACCTTCCGGAGCGCGAGTGAAAAGATCTCGGCATCGGACAAGCCGGCATGAATGCAAGCTGGATCGCCGCGGTCGGACCCTGGCACTGGATCCTGCTCGCCATCGCGCTGATTATCCTGGAGGCGCTCACCCCAACTGCCTTCTTCCTGTGGTTGGCGGTAGCGGCCGGAATAGTCGGGCTGCTGTTGCTGGCCCTTCCGGACCTGGGTTGGCAGCCCCAGCTGGTGCTATTCGGCGTCCTCAGCGTGCTGAGCCTGGTCCTCGGCCGGGGCTACCTCAGGCGTCACCCCATCACCACCGATACGCCCACCCTCAACCGACGTGGACACCAATACATCGGGCGAATCTTCACCCTGGAGCAGCCGATCGTGAACGGTACCGGAAAGCTGCGAGTGGACGATACGACCTGGAAGATCGGAGGATCGGACTGTGTTGAGGGAGTCAAAGTCCGGGTGACAGGCGTCGACGGCGTGGTGTTGCTCGTAACCCCGGTGGACAGTAAGGCGATTTCTGTCCAATGAAATACCGTCTTGCTGGTTTTTTCGTCCGTCTTCCGTGTTGCGGCAACCGTTATAGAATCCACTAGGCGCCGGTTGTCGCGCCTTGAATACGAACGGAAATCCGGCCTAATCCGGTACATCGTTTTCCGGCAATCGCCTAGGCCAGCTCCAGGAAAGAGGGGTTTTCGGTTGCAGGTATGGAGCCATGACCAGGTGAATGCCGGATGTAGCGCGGGCAAGCCCGCACCTACCACATGGTGCTGGCGCTTAGTGGGGGCCCCGCAGGTATGGAGCAAGTAAAGGTGACCAGCCGGTCGCCCCTACGCCCCCTCTCCCACTAGCAGCCAATGGATCGGCTTGGCGGAATCATGTGTATGCTGAAATCAGCGTATGGAGCCGGGATACTCCGCTGGTTTTCAAGCAGGTCTGTGCTTGAAGACCGAGCGCCAAGCGAAATGTTTCTGCTTTGTGGCTTGGAAAATTCCAGGGATGGGTTTTTCCAAGGTCTTTCGGAGGTACCCCGATGGCCGATCAACCAGGTGCGGTTCCGGTGATTAAGATACTCACCTTCGTCAAAACCAATTGGGTTGCTTTCACACTATTCAGCTTTACGGTGATTACCGTTTTATCTCTGTGGCCATTGGATCACTTACCCTCGGTGCCCGGCAGCGATAAGACTCATCATATGATTGCCTACGCGGCTCTGATGTTTCCCACGGCATTACGTAGGCCGCATAGTTGGCAACTGATCGGTTTGTTTTTCGTAGCCTACAGTGGTGCGATCGAGCTTTTGCAGCCCTATATAAACCGTTACGGAGAATGGCCGGATATGGCTGCGAATATGGCAGGACTCGTTTGCGGCCTGCTTCTCGCAGAGCTGGTCATTCGTCTTCTTCCCAGTCATTTCTAGGGAGTCTTGAAGCATTGCATCCCTGCGATTTTGGAGCTGGGTCCTATTGTTTCGGACTCGAGATTGGGGACAATCCGAGTCTGAGAGGCTGCCTTTTTAGACAGTCTCTCAGTCTTCATACTCGACCGCGCGTCGGGCTTTTCCATAGACCTTATGCACCGGATAGCGTTGCTCGTTCTCGGCGATCTTGGCGGTGGTGGCGGCGATCAGGTCCAGGTCCAAACGCTCAGCGAGGCGAACCAGATAGATCAGGATGTCGGCCATCTCGAAGGCTATTTCCTGCTTCTTTTCGGGGGCCAGGGTCCGGCTCTGCTCTTCGGTCAACCACTGAAAGTGCTCGATCAGCTCCCCGCACTCCCCGGCCAGGGCCATCGCCAGGTTCTTCGGCGAGTGGAACCGTTCCCAATCGCGTTCCCGCGCAAAGCTCAGAAGGCGCCGGTTCAATTGCTCTAAGCTATCTTCGGGCATGGTCTCCATTCCTCATCATCCGGTCGGGTTGTGTGATCGATGTGCCTGTGTGCGAGCCATGCAAAGTGCCTTGAATGGGTACCCGGATCTTTAGATGGTGCGTGCTTAGGCGATTGCCGGAAAATAATGTACCGGATTGGTTCGGATTTTGGTTCGTATTCAAGGCGCGGCAACCGGCGCCTAGTGGACTATGTAACGGTTGCCGCAACACGGAAGACGGACGAAAAGACCAGCAAGACGGTACTTCATTTGACAGAAATCGCTTTCAGGATACCATGAGAAATTCAAGATGTTCGTGCGGGGCGGGCGGCGGTGAGCGGCTACCGAAGCCGGTCCCGTGGTGTTATTTCTTTGTTGTTATCAGGGCTCGATATGGAGGCGCCCTCACATTACGTACACCCGAAAACAACAGGGTTACAACACTACACCACACCGTGCATCGACTGCACACCTGCGCTGACCATCCAAATCCGTTTCAGCGACAATTCCGTCCGGATTTCCTCGTCCAGCTTGTCATAGTGTGCAAGCACCTGGTCAATCAGGTCTCCTTGATCCCACAGGCGGACACGGAAGAACTGCGTGGCTTCCTCCTTGTCCACGCTGGACTTGAATCCACCCCATGAAACCAACAGCCCATGACTGGCCTGGACGTTCTGCATCACGCCGATCAGTTGATCCAGCGTCGGGCGGTCCAAGACCGAATCGCCGGATTCACCTGTACACAGACACGCGGCTCGCCGAATCCCATCGGTTCCGGCGCCGCCAAAATGTCGATGCCCTTATCCGGTCCCTCCGGGTTAGATAGGTGGTATAACCTCTGGCGCGAAGCACTGCATCCACCAACCGCATCATACCGTGTCCCTGGAACCGGGCAATAATCAGTTTCGCAATCTGATCCCGTGCGGTCTGGGCCAAGCCCTCCAATCCCTCGCCGGACTCTACGCCTTCCTCTTCCGCTTTCTTCTTGGTGCTTGGCATCGTACCGGCTGACTTCCATTCGTTCTTGGCCATCTTGTGAATCCGTTGCTCGGCGTCGTTGCGTCTCACCTGGCAAACGGTCATGAAGGCACCGAAGGAATAGAGCAAGTCCTGATCGAAATTGGTGCGCGGAATATCCTGAACAATCCATTCAACATCCCGGTAATGGAAGAACGGATCGTTACCATCGGGATTGAAGGTGTAATCTCCTTTTACCTTTGCCACATGGATGGCGGACTTCTGCTTGCTGGGGAGGACAACCCAATCGCCCTTAGCGATCCTGTGACTGAATGCCCAAATCTGCCCCAGATTATTGGTGCCCCGACCCTTGGGCGCATCTGGATAGACCTGCTCCAGCAAGGCGCGGAGTTGCCCGCTATTCTTCAACGCACCGAAATCGTGCGAGAGTCCATCCCAGGTTAGATAGATTCGATTCTCTTCGAGAAACTTCTTTTCAAATTCGCCGTGCGCCCCGGCGCGGACCAACCATAGAGCCATTTTCTACCCCCTCACCCTATCGTTCCAAGACCTTAGACAATCCGGTTTTCCACTCCCCTTCAAAGATCAGGGCGCAACTGACCGTTGTTTCTTCATCGACCACCAATTCCAAGTTACCCTGCGTGGTGACGTTCTCGAATTGGTAGGCGTTGGCGCACACATCCAGCACCTTCCGTTTGTATTGGGTATCAGGATTCTCGAGATGATCCCCTTTGGTCTCCAGGATCATGATCCGTTCCTTACCCCCGTTATGGCCCATGGCGAAGATGAAATCCGGGTAAATCTTGTTTTTGCGCCAGCCCTGCAAGGCATATTGCCGTTGCGCCACGTTCTGGTGCCACTAGCGTAGCGCCTTCTCGCTATTCAGATAACAGGCAATACTTTGCTCATAGCTGTTCAGATCATCCTTGTAACTGGGCTCGAACAGGCTCTTCCCTACGATCTCCCCATCCTTGCGCCTCAACTCCTGACTATTCGCTGCCCGCTGGGTGGTGATTTCATCCAGCATTACCCAGTTGTGGCTGTCAGTCCGCAACCGAAACTAGATGCGCCCCGCCTCCACGTCCGCCAGAACCCCGGAATCTTCTCTGCAACTCTTTCAAGGCTCACCTGATCCCAAGCGATACGGTAAAGAATACCCTGCTCGTAATCTAGCGGGCGGACCTGTTCACCTTCCGCCCAGTTCACCACCGGCAGATAAATCTTCAAATCGCGGAAAGGCTTTCTCCGCTTCAAAGACCGGGGACCGTCGCCCCCGTTTCCGTTGCCAGCATGCTCCTTGAGGCGGTCCACCAGGTCGGACATGCCGTCCTGCTCTAATCCCTTCTTGATCCCCTCCACCACATCCCGAGTGGCGACGTGGAAGCAGAAGACATAACACTCATCCAGCGCGGGAGCCCCCGTCTTCACCGTTTCCGGCTGGCGCAGAATCCAGCCGATCAACTGGGTCATGGTATTGCGGCTGGAACTGGACGCAAGGGAGCACAACACATAGGCGAAGGGACAATCCCACCCCTCCTGTAGCGCCTGCTTGGTGATGATGAAACGCACTTGATTAGTCGGGCTCAACAGGTCTAGGTTCTCGGGTTCCTTGAGGTCGTTTTTCTCCGAAGTCTTGATGGCGATCTGCTGCTCACTCACCCCCAGGGTCAACAGGTATTCCCGCGTATCCTCCGCATGGATGAATCTAGCCTCCCGTTGCTCCCTGCCAGTACGTTCCACCTGCACCAGACAGATCGGCCGGATGTAGCGGGCGGATTCAGCGTGCAGCCTGTCGGCCTCCGCCTGCAACCCGTTCAAATGCTCAAAGCTAGCCCGCAAACAATCCCGCCAATCGTCATCGCCGCGCACTGTGACATTGATCGGAAACTTGATCATCCGGCCATTCTTCCTTATTCAGTGCCGTGCCACGCACATCCACTAGCCAATTGCTGTAGATCGGCGGCGTGTCGTTGGGCCAGTCCCCGGGGTGGCGGTAAGTTCCAATACAAAACGGAGGTTGAATCCATACAGGGTATCCAGCGCCAAGCGGGAAAACGCCTTGCGTCCCTCATCCATTATCACCACCGGTGCGCGTTACCCGTAGCACATTGCCCAGGGAATCCTTGATGATGCAGCCCAATTACCGAGTATTGCCGTCGCCATACACATCTAGATTGGGCACTTGGTCGAGTACGTCACTATGGGCCTGAAAATCATCCCTAGCTGGAAAGAAGCCGCGTACATTGCCCCGGTCTTTGAAGATTTTCAGCGACTCCTTATTCT
>Ga0056123_1000213_pt1 | contig 12039 bp, 9 predicted proteins | sample WorMetHEROISLAND_3_FD_71122 | JGI IMG/M metagenome (GOLD analysis project Ga0056123, IMG submission 71122) | Marine gutless worms symbiont microbial communities from Max Planck institute for Marine Microbiology, Germany - Olavius sp. 3 HERON ISLAND ...
ATCTCCCCGCCGCTGAAATCGACTTGAACCTTACGGCTTTTACAGCTTGAAAAAGCGATGGACTTTATGGTACGTTTTGTCATGGCAAAATCCTTTGTGAATTTCATTGTAACCAACTGATATATATCACATGTAAAAGGGTTTTGCCTCCTTTTTTATGCAATTTCCGGGCTAAGACCCCAATAGCATATTCTTCCTGATTAATCAATATGTTATATGGTTTTCGGGCGGATATTGCGCCAATTAATTCATCGCTTTTTATCCGTTTTGAAATTGGCTCGTCTGTTTATGAATAATCCCTCCGATATGTCATTGCGAGGAGCGCAGCGACGAAGCAATCGCGCCGGTTTGTATCATTCAAGGAGATTGCTTCGCTTCGCTCGCAATGACGGTTTTAAGCCCTTTGCGTGGTTCACTGTGACCACACAATGGATGCTCGCTTGACCCCTGAAAAAAAACGCCAATGGCTCTGGTTTGTAGGGCTCAGTTTGGGCGGCATGGTGGCCACCTGGCTGTTGGTGGGCCTGGCGCGTCTTTTAGCTCGGCTCTGAAAGAGTATTCGCCTAAAAGTTGAAGCTTGGGTTGAATGCCATGAAGCCCGGCAACGATTCCTGAGGATTGTGCCACGCGCTCAGGTTCGATTTGCTTCTTGGCCAGGCCTTACGGTTGATCCTTCACAAATTGTAAGGTGGTGACGGATGAACAGGTGGAGGCGGTCATGAAACGGTTGAGAGATCTTTGCATAACATCCCTTTTGGCCCAATTTCGGCGTCCGGCTCAAAATCTAATCCTCGACATATTCAATATATTCAACCGGTTACATTCTTCGCCTTCCTTGAACGTGAACAAAAACAGATGTCCTGCAAAGATCTCGTTGAATAACCGCCCCGGAAAAACACCGGACGTTAAAACGCCCAATGAGGTATTCCTTGGCCATACGTCAATCTCGGCGCCTATGCTACCAACCGTTGCAGTTGTGAGTTGAATTTACGATTTAGGCTCAAACCCATCATTGCAACCATGACACAGCTATCTGAAAAGAAAAAACTGAACCCGAAGGACGGATTCGTCTCAATACCCCTTGCAATGGCATATTGTTGTGCGTTATAGCTCAATGGCGTCTAAACACATTTTTGAATCTGACAAATGCCCTCAATGGCGGTTAGAACAAGGAAAGTTTATAACCCATCCGAATGACATGCAGTCAAGCCTCATTTCATCAACGGATGCAATACCTGCCGGAATCAATGGACTTGGCGCTTACCGGATTTGACGATTGCGTTTAATATCGTGCTGAATTAGGGATAATCGGATGCGTTGTTTTGAAAATGACATCTCAATCTAGATACCGGCAGGTAAAATGTCACACATCAAACCAGCAGGGTCTTACCCTGATCGAGATACTGGTAGTGGCCGCCATTGTCGCCATCGCCGCCGGGATGTCGGTGCCGAACCTATTGTCTTATCGGTCTAAATATCAATTTAACCGCGCGGTCAATGATATTTATAGTAATCTTCAGTGGGCGCGGCTGACAGCAATTCGAGAAAGCACTCCGTGCAGGGTTGTATTTGACGAAGTAAATGACTCCTATTCAATTATTTTAAACCCGAATTCAATGGTTTCATCAAGATTACGTTCAATTGCTTTATCGGAATATAATAGCGAGATCAACTTAATGCCCAGCGGGGTGGACAAAATTACCTATAATCCAAGAGGGACGGGAAGTGCTGGCACTTTAGTGGTCTCTATGCCTTATAGCTATTGTGAAGAAGAAGATGACTGTTGTATCTGCATCACCGTCTCAAGTTCGGGAAGAGTGAAGAAAAAAACCAAAGCATATCCCAAGTACAATAGTGAGTGTAAAAAAAGATGCCCTTGATATACAAAAAGGATGAGGATGGATTTACACTGGTTGAGCTGTTAGTTACCCTGGCGTTAACGGCGATTTTGACTATTACCATTGGTTATACTTTTCGCGTTCAAGCACTTACGCATAAAACACAAAAGGAGGTTGCCGCACTGCAGCAAAACCTAAGGACGGCCATGTTTTTGCTTGAGAGTGATCTAAGGCTAGCCGGCTCTGATCCTACAAATAGAGCCACTGACCTTGATGGGAATATTGCTGGTATTTTAAGCGCCAATAGAGGAACAATTGGACAGACAGCAATACACTTGTCTATGAATCGCTCAACCACAAGTCTTGGCGCAGAATTTGACACTTTACTGGGAAAACCGGCTCCGGGAATTCGCGCACCCGTGAGCAGGGAGATTGTTAGATATGATGTCAAGGCGTCTCAAGGGGTCATGGCGTTAAGAGCCAATTTCCAACCGGTGGCTGAAGGTATCATCAACCTACAGTTTGACTATTTTGATGAAAGAGGCGCGTCACTTCTTGATGGCAATGGTGAGGTCCCCTCCAACCGCCTGAATGAAATTCGCCGGATTCGTACAATACTGACCGGCAGAACCCCCGGCGGCATTACAAAAAGCCTTACCAGCGATGTCTGGTGCCGCAATATGGCGGGGCGTTAATATGGCTGCAGCATTACGAGACCTTTTCATAACACCCCTTTTGGCCCGATTTCGGTGTCCGGCTCAAAATGGTGTCCTCGAAATATTCAATATATTCATCCGGTTCCATTTTTCGCCTTCCTTGAACATGAACAAAAATAGATGTCCTGCAAAGGTCTCATTACCAACAATACCCGCAGGTTGGGCTCAGTCGCCTTATGTGACCCTTGCCAATGCCGAATGTCGGGCTTCGTTTCATTTATCCCGACTTACGACAGGTGGTTGCGAAAATACGGTTCCCCCGGTAATGGGAGCTGATTTTTACATACAGCTATCGGAAAACCGTCACTCCGGCGAAGACCGGAGTTCAGAATACCGGATGCCGAATCAAGCCCGGCATGATGAGAAGGGTGACGTCTGTTGCCGGTCAGCACTTCAATCCCAAAGGGGGCTGACCCTGGTGGAGGTGCTGGTGGCCGTGGCAATCCTATCTGTCGGGCTTGTCGCCATTGCATCCATGCAAAAAACCGCCGTGATGGTCAACATGCGCGCTTTTGATATAACGGAAGCAGCGACTCTAGCTCAGAGTCGTTTAGAATTTATCTTGAGCCTGCCATACTCCAACGATATTAACGCCCAGTGCCAAAATGACGGTCCATGTGAAACGGTGGAACCATTCCTCGCCACACAAGGCTTTCCCGGGATTGATCCAGGCTACACTTGTCATTGCACTATTGGAGCACCCACTGACGCGTTAGCTGCCGGCGCTAAAATCGTTACGGTGGTGGTCAGCGCAAACAATGGCGGCAGCTCAGCACCTGATTATACAATCAGAGGCGTCAAATCCGCACCACCGCCGTAATCAATGTTCACAGCGCAGATGACAGAAAAAAGAATCTTAGATAGAAACTTTTTAGGATTTGCAAGCCCGGAGAAAGGGGCCGTATCGGTTCTGGCGATCATGGTGCTTTTACTCTTAACGATTGCCGGCGTCGCATCCCTTTTTACGGCCCGAACTGAAATTCAGATTGCGGCGAATGAGCGTGATTATGTAAAAGCACTTACCCAATCGGATGGGGCTCTCAATCTATCTTCCCAGTTATTAACCACATCCGGTATCGATAGTGAATTGTTGAATGCGAATAGCGCACCTGACGACTGGATTGTTACAGGCAGCGTAAGTGATGCCAAGGATGTAATGAGACGCGCAATAATGAAGTTTTTAACTGCTGATCCAAGAACAGGTCCGACCGATACGGCCACTGCAGGCGATATGGGCGTGAACACGTATTATTCGGCCATTGATTGGGGTAGAGCGAGTGGTAGTTCATTAGATGTGACCGAACAAAAGCCTTTAAAAGAGTATACCCTATACGGGATTTATAGCAAGGATTTGGGTTCTCTTGACCCCAACGATCCGGACAGTTCCAGTCGTTCTGCCAACCGCGCATTGGTCGAAGCAGGCTACCGCAACCGTTAAATTGAAGTGCCCCGAAACGACATGTTAGAAAAATGATGATGTTAAAAGTACATTGGATTGGTTGTTTGTTCCTTTTATTTTCTCTGCCGGTATCGGCCCAAACTTGTACGGAAGTTGATTTGGCTGATATCCCGTTGGAAACCGTGGCACCGTCTCCGGCTCCGGACAATGTGGTCTTCTTGCTGGACGATTCCACCAGCATGGATGCCGAGGTGCTGCCGGCCGGAGATGGGCCGGTGAGTTCAATACGGGCTTATCTGTTTGACAATGCCGGTGATAATGCGAGCAGTATTGGTGAAGATTATTATCATGCCGATGAACGCAAATATTGGCGTTACCAATGGCACGGGTTTAACCGACTTTACTACAATCCGGCGGCAACCTACAATCCGTGGCCCGATCCGGATAATCCTGATCAAACGGTGGATCCGGCCGATGAAGACAGACCGAATTCCAATCCCCTGCTGTCCGGATACACCCAGGATCTGGATGATACTTTCATTTCTCTATCCGGCCGGCAGGTAGAGGTGGATGACCGTAGTCCTGTGGATGCCAATGACTCCGGTTTCGTATCTCTCACAGGGGTATGGGGCAGTAACGCAACTGAACACTTCACCGATGATCCTGGCGCCACCTTTACCTGGAACGTGGTGTTACCTCAGCCGGGCCACTGGACCGTTTGGGTCGCTAATGTGCCGGGAAATCTAGACGATCAGGCGGTTTACGATGTCACCCATGCTGATGGCGCCAGTCAGGTGGCTATAGACCAGAACGCAGCCCAATTGATTAAATTGGGCAACTACAATTTTAACACCGCCGCTTCAGTCACCGTGACCCGTCAGAACAGCGATGCCTCGGTGGTGACCAACGCCGACCGGGTCCTATTTTCACCCGGGGGCGAAACGATCCCCGTGGCGCACTACTATCTGCAAACGGCAGGTGGAACTCCCTATTTGATAACCATGAGCGGGAGGCTGCGTTATTTCAGAATCGACGATCAAGGCGACGGCCAAACCGGACATGGTATTGTGGAGGATGGCGAGTTAGTGGAAGTGGCCTCTTTGCCGGGAGAAATAGATCCCGGTTTAAGCTATGCTGAAGAGCGCCAGAACTTTGCCAACTGGTACTCATTTCATCGCAAACGCTCCTTGGCCGCCACCAGCGCTGTGGCCAACGCCATTGTAGGCTTGGAAGATATGCAAGTCGGTTTTTATACGCTCAACGGCTCCTTGGTGCAACCGGTGTTACCGGTTCAGGTAGAGAATGGTCAGGGGGTTGTGCATGATCAAACTGGGGCTGTGTTGCGGGCGCTTTATCAATATGCAACAGGTATTAAACTCGGTTTTGATACGTTGTTGCGCGCGGGGTTGGATTGTGTGGGGCGTTACTATTCAACCGACCTGACATGTAGCTCTCTAGGAGGCTCACCCATGGCGACAGTGGCCGAGGGCGGCGCCTGCCAGAAGCAGTTTGTGGTGATTGTCACCGATGGCGCCTATAATGGTCCAACGCCCAGCGGTATCGGCAACCAGGATAATGGTGAGGGCGCCCCTTACGAAGATAAGTATGCTGACACCCTGGCCGATGTGGCCATGAAGTACTATAAAGATGAAGGAGATCTATCACCCGGCCATGAAGATATACAGCGGATGTATACTTTTGCCATCGGGTTTGGTGTGGAAGGGTCTCTGGGCCGGGACCGCTACCCGGATGCATGGCCCGAACCGGAAAATGATGCTGCCAAAATCGATGACCTCTGGCACGCCACTGTCAACGGCCGAGGAAATTACTATCAGCCGGACAGCCCTGATGAGCTGACAGAAGGGTTAGAGGCGATCAAAGAGGCGCTGCTGGCCTTTTCCGGATCTTCGGCCTCGGTGAGTACCACCGGCGAGGCGGTGGAGGCGGACAATAAAGTGTTTGTTCCCAGTTATACATCCGGTATATGGGCAGGGGATTTGAAAGCGTATGTTTTAAGTGACAGTGGTTCGGTCTCTGTGGATTGGAGTGCTTCCGAGCAGCTTGAGAGCCGTACTGCCGCCAGCCGGAAAATTTTCACATTTAACGGCGCCACCGGTGAGGAATTCCTGCTTGCCTCACTCTCAAATCCCCAGAAATTGATGATCAGCGAAGCTGAACTCAACTATATCCGGGGCGATCGCACCCACGAGCAGAAAAATGGCGGTCTTTTTAGAACCCGATCAAACCTGTTGGGCGATATTGTCCACTCGACCCCGACCCATCATAACGACACCGTCTATGTGGGCGCCAATGACGGAATGCTTCACGCTTTTAGTGTCAGTACAGGCAATGAGCTGTTTGCCTATGTGCCCTATTTGCCATTTCAGCCCGACTCTAACGATTCCGCTGCGTCGCCACTTTCGATGTTCGACAAGCTATCCGGTTTGACCGATGTTAATTATGGAGAAACCCACCGTTTTTTTGTCGATGGAACGCCCACGGTAGGAGCCGTTGGCGGCTCCGATTATCTGGTGGGCGGCCTGGGCGCCGGCGGTAAAGGGTACTTTTGTCTGGATGTGACCAACCCCTCCGGATTTGACCGCAGCGATGTCAGATGGGAATTTCCCAATGCAAACACATTACCGGATCATATCAGGGATGTTGGTTTCAGTTTCAGCCGGGCGATGATTGTGAATACTGCAGCCGGTACGAAAGTGCTTTTTGGAAACGGTTATAATAGCGAAAATGGCCACGCGATATTATTTGTGCTCAATCTCGAAACAGGTGCTGTGGATGCTAAAATTGACACAGGTGCAGGCAGCAGTGACTGTAACGGTCTTTCCACACCAATCGTGATTGATGTGGATAATGATGATATTGCTGATTACGCGTATGCTGGGGATTTACATGGCAACCTTTGGCGCTTTGATTTGATCGGTTCCACAGTTGCGAGTTGGAAAGCGGAGCATCTGTTCCAGGCTATCGGCCCCATGGGCGACGAGCAGCCCATCACCACTCAGCCAGATGCCATGTTTCATTGCGGTGGTGCGAACAAGGGGATTTTTCTTACCTTTGGAACGGGTAAATATCTGGGGGCTTCCGATTTGGACCAGGACCCGAATTCCACGAACGACGACTATCAGACCCAAACCCTGTATGGTATTTGGGATGTCAGCGGCAAATGGAATGGCGGTAATGATAAAAGCGCCCACGATTGGGGATCTTTTGATCGCTCCTGCTCGCAGAACACCTTTTGCCGCAGTGAAACCGCCACAAATTGTACGTTGAATCCCTTTTCCGGAGTGATCTACAGCTTGTTGAAGCAGCAACGGTTAGAAACGGTTGCAGAGAATGGTAGCACTTTTCGGATTGTGTCCAATAATTCCGTTTGCTGGAATGGCATCGATTCCGGCGGGATAACACTGGCCCATGGGGGCTGGTTTTTAGATTTGCCGGAAGCAGGTGAAAGAGTGACCGCCGATACAGCCATCCGTGACTTCCGGGTGATCGCCGTTTCCATGCAGCCGTCGGTAGAGCCCTGTAGCAGTGGCGGGATCTCTTTCCTACATCTGCTCAACGCCTGTTCCGGCGGCCGGGATCCGTTACCCCAGATTGACGTCCGCAATAGTGGCGGTACTGAACGAATCGACAGTCAAGATACGGTAACCAGCGCTTCTGGTACTCCGGCGGCGCCCAGCGCCATCCAGGTCTCCGGGGTGGCGCCCCAGCCGTTGGTGTTGCGTAATCCCAACCCTGACGGCGCCCAAACCGAACGGCTGGTCTTTCCCCAAACGTTTACCAACGGTCACAATGGTGTGGGCAGTGACAATTCCGATGTGGTGACGGTGCGTCCAGAACATCGGGGAACTTACTATTGGCGGGAAATACGCTAACGGACACGGAGTTCAAGCGGCCGTAAAACGGGTCAACGCTTTTAGCTAAAGAAACACCGAAATACACGAAAGCCGCGAAAGGAAATAATTTGGAAAACCCATAAGGTGTTATACCGGCCTTGATCCGGCAATCAGGTTGTAGAGGCTGGGTAGAACGGTTTCAGCTCTATGTTGTTTATCAGGTTCACTAATACTTTGATAGCTTGGTCGCCTAAGCGCCATGGAAAACAGTGAACTCCGGCAAGCTGCCTGTGATCAACCCGGCATGGATACAAATTTTGCGCTCTTTGTGCTTTTCGTGGTTAATTCAATAGGAATTAGGGTAATGAAAAAACAGAAAATAATACGTATCGCCGTGGCGATATGGGTAATATCAGTACCCCCAATCGCTGTGAACGCTCAAACAGCAGGTGAAAAGGCCGCGGCGAAAACAGTTGTGACCAAACGGCTCTACTTTGACCATCGGGGCCGGGTGAGTACCATTGGCGACGACACCCTGGTGATCAACGATCGCGCTTACCAGGTGCTTTCCAACGTAACGCTTTTGTCTGTGGATCAAACACCCATTGCAGGTTTGAATCGTTTGAAATCAGGAGATTATATCGGTTTTACCGTTGATGATGAGTACCTTATCGATGCGATTTACCTTTTAAACCCATCCCCAAAAACCGGCAAGAATAAAAAATAGTTTTTATTGTCCTGTTCGGGGAATTGGAGAAAACCCCCCGCCTTTAGGAAAAAGCTGTAGCAGGCCCGTAGGGCCAAAAGCGGATATCCTCCGACTACAGTCGAAGGTTTTGCGTGTTTCTTTCATACACTACCGTCACTTACAAGCGGCGCTCTTTTATGGATGCTGTACCGGCCGGATGTCATCCGGCCGGCCTGTTGCAGGCAGGCCGAGCGAACCTGGCCGCCGCCGCCTTTGGGCGGTTGAGCATTCACTTCTTCCGTTATTATCTCGTTGAAATTCACATTCAGTTAACCCGTCTTCACCAACATCGTGGCAGGGTCCAATTGCAACGGCACTCTCCCCAAGGGGGTACCCCCGTCTTTTAACACCGAGATGTGAATTTCGTTGCCGTCCGGCTCAAGGGCCAAAATGGTTTCAAACTGAGCAGCCACCGGCGCAAAGGATTCCGGTAATGCCCCATCTGTGGTTCTGTCTTCCCGGTGAGTGCGGGCGGTAAACCAGATGCCGACGCCAAATTTTTTCGCCAGGGTTTTTAATTCGGTCAATTGTGCTACGGGCGCCTCGTCAAAATAGAGTCCATCCACAATGATCATGTGCGGGTTGAAAATTTGCTGTTCGGTAAGATCGACCAACCGTTCTTCAAGGACATTTGCATCAAAGCGGTCTTGCTGAAACGTCATGATGAACCGATGGGCTTGCACGGTGTCCCATACCTTGGCGATATCCGCGGCGTCAAAACGGGTTGTGATGTTACGAAACACCTCTTCGTACCAGAGGGATACCTTCTGGATGGGATCCCCCAGGCTAATATGCAATATTTTTTTATCCCTCAGAAGGCCGTAAAGGGCGATTTGCATGACAAAGGCGGTTTTGCCCACACCGGCACGGGCGAGCACCGCACCAAACCGGCCTTGGGTGAAGTTGCCGCCAACCTCGGATTCAATCAAACGTAACGGGTTTTTATAGAGTAGTTCTTTGTTGATCATAAAAATATCCTCTTTGGCGCGAAAAATTATGCCGCTCCTTTTTGTTCTTTTGCGGCCTTTTTGGCAATCTCTTCAGCAATGGTTTCCGGCACTTTGCGGTAAGTGGCAAACTCCATGGTGAACTGGGCCTTGCCTTGGGTCAGTGACCTCAATACCGTGGTGTAGCCAAACATCTCCGCCAATGGAATCTGGGCTTCAATAGCACAAAGCGGGCCCTCTTCCTGGGTTCCAACGATCATCCCCCGGCGTTGGTTTAATGAGCCCATCACCGCCCCTTGAAATTCCGTTGGGGTTTCGGCCACCACTCGCATGATCGGCTCGTGGATGACAGGTTTGGCTTTGTTGTAGGCTTCGAGAAACGCGCCGCGGGCCGCGGCCTGGAAGGCCATTTCCGAGGAGTCCACCGCATGGGAGTTACCATCAATGAGTACCACCCGGATCCCTGTCACGGGAAAACCCATTTTGGGACCTTTGGCCATACTTTGAGCAAAACCTTTTTCACAGGCGGGGATATATTGGGTGGGGATTGCGCCGCCGGTTACCCGGTTTTCAAAAACAAATTCCACCTCCGTAACAGGTTCCATGTAACCGGTCACCCGTCCAAACTGACCCGCGCCGCCGGTCTGTTTTTTATGAATATAATCAAACTCAGCCTGGCGGGTAATGGTTTCACGGTAGGCCACCTGAGGCGCACCTGTGGTGACTTCGGCCTTGTATTCCCGCCGCATCCGCTCCACATAGACATCCAAATGCAGTTCACCCATGCCTTCGATAATGGTCTCCTTGGTTTCGTCATTGACATAGCAGCGAAACGTCGGGTCCTCTTTGGTGAAGCGATTGAGCGCTTTGGACATGTTAATCTGGGATTTGTTATCGGTCGGCACAATGGCCAGGGAGATAACCGGATCCGGTACAAACATGCTGGTCATCGTGAGCGACACACCCTCGGACACCAACGTGTCGCCGGAAGCGCAGTCGATGCCGAACAGCGTCCCAATAAAACCGGCCGGGATTGCTTCGATGTCTTCCATTTGTTCGGCGTGCATGCGAATTACCCTGCCGATTTTGATTTTACGGCCGCTTCGGACATTGTAGACGGTCATCCCCTTTGCAAGCGTTCCCTGGTAGACTCGCACGTAAGTCAATTGGCCGTAGGCACCGTCTTCCAGCTTGAAAGCCAGGGCCACCAACGATTTTTCAGGATCACTCTCCAGAGCCACTTTGGATTCGTTGTTTTGCATATCCAGCGCCTCGTTGGTAACATCCGAAGGGCAAGGCAGGTAGTGGGTGACGGCATTCAAAAGGCGTTGAACACCTTTATTTTTATAGGCGGAACCTATAAAGACAGGTGTCATTTCTCGGGTCAAGGTCCCTTGGCGGACAGCGTCATAAAGCAGATCTTCGGTGACCGTTTCCTCCAAGGCTGCTTCCATCAGTTCGTCTGAAAACATGGAGGCTGCATCAATGAGTGCTTCACGCATAGTGGTCGCGTTGCTTTGCAGTATCGCGGGGATTTCCGCTTCCCGAACGGTTTCGCCGTTGGCGCCTTCAAAGTAGTAGGCTTTCATGGTGATCAGATCCACCACCCCTTTAAAATCCGCTTCCAAACCAATGGGGATCTGCAGGGGTACGGCGTTGTGGCCCAACTTTTCTTTGAGCTGGCGGGTGACGCGGTCGGGGTTGGCGCCACTGCGGTCGCATTTATTGACAAAGGCGATGGAAGGGACGTTGTAGCGCTTCATCTGTTGATCAACCGTTACCGATTGCGATTGTACCCCACCAACGGCGCATAGCACCAGAATCGCGCCGTCCAACACGCTCAAAGCGCGTTCCACCTCGATGGTAAAATCGACGTGACCGGGGGTGTCAATGATATTGATACGATGATCATCCCATTCGCAATAGGTGGCGGCTGAGGCAATGGTGATACCCCGCTCTTTTTCCAGCTCCATGGAGTCCATGGTGGCGCCAACGCCGTCTTTACCTTTCACATCATGAATGGCGTGGATGCGGTTGGTATAAAAGAGAATGCGCTCAGTCAGCGTGGTTTTACCCGAATCAATATGTGCGCTGATACCGATGTTACGTATTTTCGTTATCGATGTTGCCATAATATCTATCCCGTTTAACAAGGCTGCCATCCATAAAAAACCCCTTCCAATATGATGGAAGGGGAAATTTTAGAACTCATAAAAATAAACTGTAAAAAACCCTTGTCAAGAAAAATTAATGGGAGCCAAAACGTCCATAAAACAGAGCTGAAAAACCGGTCATTTTCCAGGGTGGTTTAACCCGAATTTTGCATGAAATTTTACCGGAAAGTTATTTATATTGGATATTTCAGCTTGTTACCATATGTTTACGGTTATTTCGTAAACACCGTTTGGGTGTATTGACATTGATGATGCACCTGTAAAAAGTCAAAACGGCATAATTATCTGAAAAAGTTGAACATAAGTGATAAAAGCTCTTGCCAAAAAGTTGATGCTGTGTTAGGTATTATATTATAAATACAA
>Ga0056123_1000214_pt1:0-5000 | contig 12039 bp, 5 predicted proteins | sample WorMetHEROISLAND_3_FD_71122 | JGI IMG/M metagenome (GOLD analysis project Ga0056123, IMG submission 71122) | Marine gutless worms symbiont microbial communities from Max Planck institute for Marine Microbiology, Germany - Olavius sp. 3 HERON ISLAND ...
TGTTGCACCAAACAGCCAATTTGCCGACAACGCACTTTATGAACTTGGATTGGGTTATTTTGACCGCCAAAATTACCATTTGGCTTTGCAGAAATTTTCACAAGTAACCAATTCCTATTCGGAAAGCGACATCTATGACCAAGCATTAAAAATGACCGGAGAATGTTTATTAGAACTGGAAAATTACGCTGAAGCCCAAACTGTTTATGCAAATATTTTAGCAAGATCGAAAGAACCGGACATAGTCGCAGAAAGCCAATACCGGATTGGATGGCTACAATCCAAAACTGGTAATCACCAAGCGGCAAAAGCCACCTTGAAAAATTATATTTATACAAATCCCAAACATAAATTAGTAGACCATGCGCTGTATTGGATTGGTGAATGTCAGTACGAGGACCAACACTATGAAGAAGCCGTAACTACATTTACAATGCTTTTAACAAATTATCCCAACTCCACAAAACGTGCCGACGCCATTTACGCTCGTGCTTATGCAAAATTTAATAATAGGGATTATGAGTCCGCTCGGAAAGATTTTAGTGCATTAATAAAACAGTATCCCAACTCACGGCATATAGCCGATGCAATTTTCCAAGAAGGCAATTCCTATTTTATCAATAAAGATTTTGAAAATGCTTTAAGATCATATAAAACTGCTCAAAATTTGGCAATAACCGATGAAGTGAAGATTAAAACTGGCTACCAAATTGCCCGAACCTATTCTAATTTGGATCGCTTTAGTGAAGCAATTACTGAATTTCAAACGATTTATGAGAATTATCCAACCCACGATTTAGCTGATGATGCTCTTTTTGAAGTGGCATCGTTAAATCTACGCCAACTTAATAAACCAGAAATTTCAATAACTCAATTGCAAAATTTAATAAATGATTTTCCGGAAAGTAACTATCTTGATAAATCCTACATTGACATTGGCAATGCCTATTATAATCTTCAAAATTATGAGCAAGCGATTAGCAATTATGAATTTATCATTAGAAATTTTCCGGATAGTCCCGTTGTTAGCGATGCTGTAACCGGCTTGCAAGATTCATACTTGTTACTCGGAAGAAATGCGGAGGCAAATAAGGTGGTGGAAAATTATGTATTACAAAATCCACAGAGCAAATTTTCGGTTGAATTATTGATTAAAAATGCCGATGCTTACATGATAAAAAATGAACCCCAAAATGCAATACGTGAATACAATATTATTCTCAATAATTATCCTGATGATCCGTTTGTTGCAACAGCATTGATTGGAATTGGAGATGCTCATATAATGTTGAGCGATACATTAACCGCCATTGAAAATTATAAACGCGCAACGACTGATTATTCTAATAATCCAATCGCTGCAAGTGCTTTAATCAAACTGGCTGAAATTTACCAAATTCAAAAACAATTCCCTAATTCTGAGAATACTTATCAAAATGTAATCCAAAAATATCCTAACTCTCCAGAGATTAAAACCGCCCATTTAGGAATCGGGTCGGCACAGGAAATGCAAGATAAGAAAGATGCCGCTAAACAAAATTATAAATTTGTAATTGATCATTTTCCAAAATCGCTCGAAGCGGATAAAGCTCGCAATAAATACGGCAAATTAATCGTCAGCGATGGAAATACAGCAGAAGCAATTACTAAATTTAAGGAAGTCATTGCCCGTCGAACTGATATTTTTGCTGCTGAGGCACAGTATTTAATTGGCTGGGCTTATCTATCAGCAAGTGAATATTCAATGGCTTTGGACGAATTATTAAAAGTGCGGTATTTATATCCACGTTATGAATTTTGGGTTAATTCCGCCACACTTGATGCGGCACTTTGTCAGGAAAATTTAAAAGACTATGCTGAAGCAAAAAATTTATATAAAAAGGTTTTGCAAAATAATACCGGTAATAATTTTGCCGAAGAAGCAAAAAACGGATTAAATCGTCTGCAATAATAATGAAACTTGATCGAAAAAATCTTCTTTTAAATTTAGTAACTTCTGTAGCGGTCGTCATATTTTTAAATTCAATTGTAATTGCCCAAAAAGCAAAACCACCTCGTGGCGACAATATTCCGCAAGATTCAACATTATTAAAAGAAAAACCAACTATTTCGCAACCATCGGAACCGACGCTACCTACTATTGAATTAAAGGATCAAACTATTATTGGTGAACGAATCATATCAAATGTACCCGATATAAAAAAGACTACCGATAAAACAAATATTCCACTGATAACTGCCAATCCAACTGGTGAAGGCAAGGGAAATAGATTTGTTCCCGGAGCCGGTGGTATGAAATTTGATCAATCTATTTTTTATCCAACCACTGGTATTAATAATGAAATTTATTCATCATTTGGAAATTATAATGATATAAATATTGGATTAAAAATGGGGCAGCAATACATTGATGATGAACTGTTTGTCGATTTAGATTATCGTTGGAACAATGGCCATATTAATAATTCGGAACATAATTTTTTTAGAAATACGCTATCAAATATTCATCGCTTCAACCGAAATATTAAAAACAAAATTCAGTTTAGTCTGAGAAACAATACTTACAATTTTTACGGAGCAACGGTTAATCCGACTGAAAAACGCTCTCGAATAAATGTAGACATTCTAAGTTCAACGGAGTTCACTGGTTGGAAAATTTCCAAGATTAGATGGGATGCTGGAATAAACTATATGGATCCGGATGAATCACAACTTTTTAATTGGGGATTGTGGACTTCCATAAATACAAAAAAAACAGTTGGCAATTCGCTACTGACTAATCATCTTAATATTAATTCTGATTGGATTGAAATTCCCTTAAATCCATACCAATTAGACAGTTTACACGCTTGGCTGGAGCGCAATACCACTCAGGCACCTATCAAATATTTGGAAAAAGTCCGCGATGATATAACAAATAATAAACTGCTAAACAGGGCTCTTTTCAGCAATTTTCGTTCAACTATTGAACATGTTCTCGCAAAGAAATTAAAAGTAAATACCGGTGTAAGCTTTTTCTATTATAATGATATCAATAAACATTTTCTTTTATTTAGTGATACTAATTCTGATGGTGAACCGTCAGAAAATGAGTTGACTACGGTCTATCCAATCATTGAGTTTGAGTTTAATTTAGGGCCGTTTGGAGCGTTATTTGGAAAGTTTGAACCGCAATTGACCTATCATTCTTTGCTGCAAACACTCAATCGGAATCCCTATGTAAATTTATCCGCACCGCTATCATATCAAGATATTGTTTCCGATAAAAAAATTGGCTGGCATACGACAGGCATCGATGAAATTTCATTTGAAACATTTTACAATTTTAAAGACATTAATAATTATAGTATTTTTATTCCACAAAATTCTGGTAATAAAATCAAAGACTTTGGTCATTGGGATATTTACTATGGTAATGATATAAAATTACATGAATGGCGCTCGGGATTTAATTGGCAATACAATAAATTTATCTCTTTGTGGGCATCGCTTGGACTCTATAATTATGAAATTAACAAGAGTGATTTTGCAGATCAACTACCCTATTTTCCTGAAATAGATTTGGATTTTGTGCTACGGGCTTTACCGGGCTTTGGCTGGCAATTCCTATTGACCAGCCAATTTATTGGCGAACAATTCACGCTGCCGGATAAAAATTCCAATTCTGATGATAACACGATTGAATCATATCTATTAAGCAATTTATTTATTAGTAAAAAAGTGGGAAAAAATATTGAGATATTCGGCCAATTTAATAATTTGTTTAATGTCGAGTACGAAGTTTGGAAAGGTTATTCAGCGCCTTTATTCAATGGCTGGGGTGGAATAAAAATTTTTTGGTAAACTATTTGGAGGAATAAATGAGTCTATTAAAAATAATCATGCAAGGTGGCTGGTTGATGATACCAATCTTGCTGTTTTCGATAATTGCGGTTGTTTTAATAGTAAATAAATATCTTGATTTAAAACATTTTAAATCCGATAACGCTCATCTTTTATATGAGTTAAAAGCACTCCTTGCCGGTGGAAAAAAACAAGAAGCACTAAACTTGTGCGCCGATTCCGACGGAGCGATTCCGCTTGTTTTGGGAGAAGGATTATTACATTCGCATCTTGACAAAGAGGGGATGGAATCATATATGGAAGCAACCGGAACTGAGCAGGTACATCTAATGGAAAAAAACATGAGTTTGTTAGCAACTATCGCCGGTGTGGCTCCATTGACAGGCTTTTTAGGTACAGTTACCGGAATGATCAGTGCCTTTATGGAAATTGAAAGATTAGGTGGCAATGTGAACGCAAACGTGCTCGCTGGTGGAATTTGGGAAGCACTAATGACTACTGCAGCCGGTTTGGCCGTAGGCATAATAGCATATTTGTTTTACAATTATTTTACCGTAAAAATTAAACATTTGGCCTATGAAATTGAATCAAGCTCGAATGAATTAGTTGATATAATAATAGAAAATAGACAAAATAAGATTCCAAACCGTGAGTTTCAATATGAAAATTAGAGCGGAGAATAAAGTATTAGATACATTCTCTTTTTCATCTCTAACGGATATTGTTTTGCTCCTATTGATTTTCTTTTTATTATCATCTTCATTTATAATTCAACCCGGTATAAAAGTTAAATTGCCGGTTTCCGATACTGCTGAGTCTACTAATGAAAAAAATATAACTATCACACTTACCAAAAAAGGCGAAATATATTTAAACCAAAATCAAATATCATTTGAAGATTTACCAGCGCGATGGAACCAATTGATGGTAAATAATCCAAATCAAGCGATAATTATCCGGGCTGACCGCGGTGTTACGATTGAACGCACAGTTGCCATTTTAGACATCGGTAAAAAAGTAGGCGCAACAAATTTTAATATTGCTACTGAAAAATCAAAATGAATAAAAGATCGATAGTTCCCTCAAAATATGAAGGTTGGCTTATTTCACTTGTATTACATGGATTGTTGACAATTATATTCCTATTTATTATTTAT
>Ga0056123_1000216_pt1 | contig 11986 bp, 7 predicted proteins | sample WorMetHEROISLAND_3_FD_71122 | JGI IMG/M metagenome (GOLD analysis project Ga0056123, IMG submission 71122) | Marine gutless worms symbiont microbial communities from Max Planck institute for Marine Microbiology, Germany - Olavius sp. 3 HERON ISLAND ...
GCTCCGATACCGGCGCCGAGGACTTTGCCATCCTCCGCTCCTACCTCTCAACTCGCCGCAAACAATCCGACGATACTGTCAACTCGCTCGTCCTGACCTTCCAGGGCAGCCCCCCAATGCTCCCATTGGGGTAGCTGAATAGTTACGTGAGATTTTTGAAGTTTTCGTAGATCATGAATTCAAATCTCCATTAAGAATTATAAAGTCTTATACTGATTAGAATATAATTTGGAACCCAATTGGTACAAGTCCATTGGACTTACTCGGTATTTTTTTGCCGCAAATGAACGCGAATGGGCATCGTTATAATTCTGTTGTTTCCGGGTATGCCTAATGTGAGGGAATCCCTCTATCGAATTCCGGAAATAACAAAGCAGGAAGAAGCGCGGGCAAGCCCGCGTCTACCACCTGATATCGGACGTAGGCGCCGACTTGCCGGCGCTAAGGTGGGATCCCCATTAGGTAGGGAGCACGTAGAGGCGTGCCGGCCGGTCGCCCCTATTCTTCCCAACCCCTCTTCCGCCAGGTTGGTCTTTACTCGCATTTGAGTCCGGCGGACGATGACGGGGGTGGGGTAACGGCAGATAGCCATTGGGGTAAAACTCCCAACAGTATGGAATCACAGCACAATTCCCCGATATCAAGGGTTCACTGGCGAAGCCATCGGTGGGTATCGATAGAAGGCACCTTGAGAAATTAGTCGTGCTATAACTCGGTTGCTTCCAGGTATCCAGGATCTAAAGACGTCTCTGACATCGAATCCTAGAACCAACAAAGCAATAACACTACCCGATTTCGGAACGATAAGATCAGCGTCAGACCTGAAGATTCGTATTTCACGGCCATCCTCACCCGCCGCCACCCGACCTGACTCCTTCGGAGATTTCCAATGGATATCGATTCCGACCCCCGTCGCCTGCTGACCGATCTCTTCCACCGCGCCCTAGAGGCAGTGCGGGGGCATCCGGCTGTGCGGCAGGCCTTGACGGCGCGGGGAATTGCAGGCCCGGTGACACTCATCGCCCTAGGCAAGGCGGCCCAATCCATGACCGAAGGCGCCTGGGATGTCGTGGGGGAGCAGATCCGCGGCGGACTGGTCGTCTCCAAACCGGGCCATCTAATCACTGAGAGACTGACGCGCTTCAGCCTCGAAGGCGTGGTCGGCGGGCACCCGGTTCCGACCGCCGGCAGCCTGGATGCGGGCCGACGGCTGCTGCAACTGGTGGAGGGACGGGATACGCAGACCTTGCTATTTCTGATCTCCGGCGGCGCCTCGAGCCTGGTGGAGGTGCCGACCGCTGGCCTCGGTCTCGCCGATCTGGCGCGCATCAACCAGTGGCTCCTGGGCAGCGGGCTGCCCATCGACGCCATGAATCTGGTCCGCAAATCCGTCTCCCGGATCAAGGGCGGGGGGCTCCTGGCCAGACTCGGGGAACACCGGCCGCGGGTGCTGGCCATCTCGGATGTGCCCGGGGACGATCCGGGAGTCATCGGCTCCGGACTCCTGGTGCCCGAGCCCGAGTTCGCGTCGCGGCTGGCCAGTCTGGAGCTACCGAACTGGCTGCAGAGCCGGACCGAGCAAGCCGCGGCCGAGCGGACCGATATCCCGGAGGAAGGCCCGCCGATCGAGCTGGTCGCCACCCTGGACAGTGCCAAGGACGCCGCCGCCAACGCAGCCGGGGAGGCCGGGGTCCCGGTCCATCATCATCGGGAGCCACTCGCCGGTGATGCCGCCGAATCCGGTCGGACCCTGGCCCGGAGTCTGCTCGAGGGACCGGCCGGGCTGCATCTTTGGGGCGGCGAGACCACCGTGCGCCTGCCCGAACGTCCCGGCCGTGGCGGACGCAATCAGCAATTGGCCCTAGCCGCTGCGATGGAGCTGACCGGCCGGGACGATTGCTTCCTGCTCAGTGTCGGCACCGACGGCACCGACGGTCCCACCGACGATGCCGGTGGCCTGGTGGACGGCGGCACCCTCCAACGGGCGCGGCAGGCAGGATTCGATGCCGCCACCACGCTGGCCGCAGCGGATGCGGGCTCTCTGCTGGCCACCACCGGCGATCTGATCCGCACCGGGCCCACCGGCACCAATGTGATGGACCTGGTATTGGGTCTCAGGCTATGAGCCCATGTGGATCGTGTCATCGGACCCGATCCGCTCGCGCCGCCAGCCGTCTTCCGAGACGGCCAACAATTCACCCCGATTCGGGTGCCATTCGGCAAGCACCAGACGGGTCGCCAGTCTACCGTCGAGCGCGAAGGTGTGGTCCGCCGGCCGGTGGGTATGCCCATGGATTAGCCGGTAGACCCGATAACGGCGCAGATACGCCTCCACTGTTCCCTGGCTCACATCCATGATCGCCGACATTTTCGCCGCCATGGCCACACCACTCTTCCGGCGGTAGTCGTCGGCGATGCCACGCCGCCGCGACAGGGGCCTCCAAAGAAAAAGACGCTTAACCAGGGGATTACGGATACGCCGGCGGAACCTCTGATAGGGCACATCGTCCGTACACAAGAGGTCCCCGTGCATGAGCAGAGTGGGCGTCCCCGCCAGGTCCAGCCGTGTGGGGTCCGCGAGCAACATGCAGCCGGTATCGCGGGCAAAGACGCGCCCGATCAGGAAATCCCGATTGCCATGCAGCAAATACCCCCGAGTCCCACCCTCCGTCAGCCTGCGCAGTGCGGTGCGGATCTCAGGATACGGGGGCTGGTCGTCGTCATCGCCGATCCAGGCATCGAACAAATCACCCAGGATATAGAGGGCCCGAGCCCGGCGTGCCCGGGTATGGAGAAGCTCGAGGAAGAGCTCCACCACCTCCGATCGATCGGGGGCCAGGTGAAGGTCGGAGACAAAGAGGGTTTCAGCCATCGGGCCTTGTCACTTGAAAGTTAGCCGCTACCGGACCTGAATATATCCGGTATTAGGGCCATGATCGCGGGTATTCGAGCGCGCCGGCAAGAGCCTGAAGCACTACCGATGCCTTCACCCGAGGATCTGGTACGCGAGGACCGGGAGCGCTGACATATGCGCCTGGTTTTGGATGCCTCCGCCGCCGTTCGGATGGTGATGCACGCCAAGGGCGCTGACGGACTGCTGGAGTCCGTCTCGGCGGCAACGGCGCGTGGCCGCGCCGAGCCTCTACGCGAGCGTAGGTCGCCAACGCCCTGTGGAAATATGCCAAGGCCGGTAAGCTCGATGCGGAAACAGCGATCAAGCGGTACGAAGAGGCAATCAACCTGATCGATGCCGTCACCCCCGATCGGGAACTCACGACGGAGGTCCTATCCGGATCAACTGGTCTCGATCCCTCAACCGCCTCACCCCGATGCGGAATCGACAGAAGGGATCAACCCGCGGGACCTGACACATAGGTATGGAATCATTACCGCATAATGCCGGACAAAGCGCGGGCAAGCCCGCGCCTACCGCGTGGTGGTGGCTATAAGCCCCTCTCCCCTTGGCGGGAGAGGGGTTGGGGAAAGGGGGAGCAAAAGTAGAGCCCCGGTATTTAATCTTTGCTAGTGAAGGCTCGATACCGGAGAAATCGTGCCCTGATTCCACCGACCGAAAGCCTTTTCCCCCCGGAGCCGGCCTGAACACGCACTCTACTCAATCGGTTGCCAGCACCGTAGCCATCTACTCGAATTCGAGCCGTCCGTCGTTCAGTGCCACCATGACCGGATTGCCCGCTCCGAATCGGCCGGCCAAAATGGCCTGGGCCAAGGGATTCTCCAATTGGACACGGATAGCACGCTTGAGGGGCCGCGCCCCGTAGACCGGATCGAATCCCGCCTCGCCCAGATGATCCAGGGCGGCCTCGTCGAGCAGGAGCCGGATCTCGCGTTCGGCCAGGCGTTCCTGCAGATGGCGGATTTGGATACCAGCAATGGCCCGGATCTGCTCCCGCTCCAGGGGATGGAAGACCAGGATCTCATCGAGTCGGTTGATGAACTCGGGTCGAAAGGCCTCCTGGACCACCGCCATCACCGCCGCCTTCATCTCGGCATAGCACGCTTCTCCCGCCTGCTGTTGGATCACGTCCGAGCCCAGATTGGAGGTGATGACGATCACCGTGTTCCGGAAGTCCACGGTCCGGCCCTGGCCGTCCGTCAGGCGCCTGTCGTCCAGCACCTGGAGTAGCACGTTGAAGACGTCCGGATGCGCCTTCTCCACCTCGTCCAGCAGGATGACGCAGTAAGGCCGGCGGCGCACAGCCTCGGTGAGATAGCCGCCCTTTTCATAGCCCACATAGCCCGGCGGTGCGCCGATGAGCCGGGCCACCGAGTGCTTCTCTATGAATTCGGACATGTCGATCCGCACCATGGCCTCCTCGGTATCGAACAGGAAGGCGGCCAGGGCCTTGCAGAGCTCGGTCTTGCCCACCCCGGTGGGTCCTAGGAACAGGAAGGAGCCTAGGGGCCGAGCCGGGTCCGCCAACCCGGCCCGGGAGCGACGGACGGCATCGCTCACCGCACCCACCGCCTCGTCCTGGCCGATTACGCGCTTGCCGATCTCCTGCTCCATGCGCAACAGCTTTTCACGCTCCCCTTCCAGCATCCGGGAGACGGGGATGCCGGTCCACTTGGAGACGATCTCGGCGATCTCCTCGGTGGTCACCTTGTTGCGCAGCAGCTTTTTCTCCAGGTGCTCGGCCTGGGCGGCGGTATCGAGCCGCTTCCGAAGCTCCGGAACCCGCCCGTACTGGATCTCCGACATAAGCGCCAGGTCGCCAGCCCGGCGGGCCGCCTCCAGCTCCAGGCGCGCTCGATCGAGCTCTTCCTTGACGTGGACGGTCCCCTGGACCGAGGCCTTTTCCGCCATCCACACCTCGTCCAGGTCGGAAAATTCACGTTCCAAGTGGCCGATCTGGTCCTCCAGGTCGGCGAGCCGCTTCCGGGAGGTCTCGTCGGACTCTTTTTTCAAGGCCTCGCGCTCGATCTTGAGCTGGATGAGGCGACGGTCCAGCTTGTCCATTTCCTCGGGCATGGAGTCGATCTCTATGCGGATCCGGGAGGCCGCCTCGTCCACCAGGTCGATAGCCTTGTCCGGTAGCTGGCGATCGCTGATGTAGCGATGGGACAGGGTCGCGGCAGCGACGATGGCGGGGTCCGTGATCTCTACCGCATGATGGACCTCGTAGCGCTCCTTCAGGCCGCGTAGAATGGCGATGGTATCCTCCACGTTGGGCTCGGCCACCAACACCTTCTGGAACCGTCGCTCCAGGGCGGCGTCCTTCTCCACATAGCGGCGGTACTCGTCCAGGGTGGTGGCCCCGATACAATGCAGCTCGCCCCGGGCCAGGGCCGGTTTGAGCATATTGCCCGCGTCCATGGCGCCCTCGGCCTTGCCCGCCCCCACCATGGTGTGCAGCTCGTCGATAAACAGGATCAGGTCGCCCTCCTGCTTGGCGATGTCGTTGAGCACGGTCTTGAGCCGCTCCTCGAACTCGCCGCGAAACTTAGCGCCGGCAATCAGGGCCGCCATATCCAGCGCCAGCAGCCGCTTGGACTTGAGCCCTTCGGGCACCTCGGCATTGACGATGCGCTGGGCCAGGCCCTCCACGATCGCCGTCTTGCCCACGCCGGGCTCACCGATGAGGACCGGGTTGTTCTTGGTGCGCCGGGCCAGGACCTGGATGGTACGGCGGATCTCGTCGTCACGGCCGATGACCGGATCGAGCTTGCCTTGCTCCGCCTTTTCCGTCAGATCCAGGGTGTATTTCTCCAGGGCCTGACGTTGCTCCTCCGCATTGACGTCATCCACCGTCCGACCGCCGCGCACCTGGTCGATGGCCTGCTCGACGGCACCCTTATCGGCCCCGGCGGTGTGCAACAGGTTACCGAGGGTTCCTTTGTCGCCCACCGCTGCCAGCACGAAGAGCTCGGAGGAGATGTACTGGTCGCTTCTCTGCTGCGCCAGCTTGTCGGCCTGATTGAGCAGCGGTCCGAGCTCGTTGGAGATATGAAGCTTGCCGGCCATCCCCTGGACCTGAGGCAGCCGCTCCAGGGCTTCGCCGAGGCCGGAGCGCAATCGATTCACGTTGACGTCGGCCAACGTCAGCAAATGCCGGACCGTGCCGCCCTCCTGATCCAGCAAAGCCGACATCAGGTGAATGGGCTCGACGAACTGGTGGTCACGCCCGACTGCCAGACTCTGGGCGTCGGCCCAGGCTAATTGGAGCTTTGCCGTAAGTTTATCCGTGCGCATGAGTGATCTCTCCTGCCGATTACCGATAACGCTCGAAGGGACCTTGATTTTTTCAAGGAGCCCTCGAATCGGGATCTATTTGGGGGAATTCGGAGAAATTTCATCCCCGGAATTGTGGGGAGACTCGAAGGGCATCCTGAGAAATTCAAGCACCCTTTATCGAGCTACGAAGTAAAACCCGGAGCCACGGCCTTCCGAGGCGGTTGCCGTTGAGCTCCAAGCCGCGTTTGGCGCATCATCCACAGCCCGAACGCGGACAGGCATGAGGCCGTGCATGATAGATCGAACCACCTACGATGACGCAGATCCGGAGCGGATGCCGCTCCATGTGTTCAGTGAGAAAGCGTACCTGGACTACTCCATGTACGTCATTCTGGACCGGGCATTGCCCCATGTGAGCGACGGTCTCAAGCCGGTCCAGCGACGTATCCTCTACGCCATGTCCGAGCTAGGCCTGGCGGCGACCGCCAAGTTCAAGAAATCCGCCCGTACCGTCGGCGACGTGCTGGGCAAATTCCATCCCCACGGCGATACCGCCTGCTACGAGGCCATGGTGCTCATGGCCCAGACCTTCTCCTATCGCTACCCGCTGGTCGACGGCCAGGGCAACTGGGGCTCACCGGACGACCCCAAATCCTTCGCCGCCATGCGCTACACCGAGGCCCGTCTGGCACCTTACGCCGAGCTCCTGCTAGCCGAGGTAGGGCAAGACACGGTGGATTGGCAACCCAACTTCGACGGCACCCTGGAAGAACCCAAGCGGCTGTCGGCGCGGCTGCCGAACCTGCTGCTCAACGGTGCCAGCGGCATTGCCGTCGGCATGGCCACAGATATACCCTCGCACAACCTGCGGGAGATCGCCGACGCCTGTATCCATCTGCTCGAGCATCCGGACGCCACCTCGGATGACCTGATGGCCTACATTCCGGGTCCCGACTATCCGAACGCGGCGGAGATCATCACCCCGCCGGAGGAGCTCGCGCGGATGTACCGCAGTGGCGTCGGCAGCATCCGGCTACGCGCCCACTACGAGCGGGAGCATGGGGACATCCTGATCACCACCCTGCCCCACCAGGTCTCGGGCAACCGGATCATGGAGCAGGTCGCACAGCAGATGCAGGCCAAGAAGCTGCCCATGATCGAAGACCTCCGAGACGAATCCGACCACGAGTCCCCGACCCGTCTGGTTATAGTCCCACGCTCGAGCCGGGTAGACGTACCGCGGCTCATGTCCCACCTATTCGCCACCACCGACCTGGAGCGCAGCTACCGGGTCAACATGAACATGATCGGCCTCAATGGCCGACCGCGGGTCATGAGCCTGCGCGAGATCCTGGTGGAATGGCTCGAATATCGTACCGAAACGGTGCGCCGGCGGCTGCAATACCGGCTGCACAAGACGCTCGACCGCCTGCACCTGTTGGAGGGCCTGCTGATCACCCTCCTCGACCTCGACGCGGTCATCCGCATCATCCGTACCCATGACGAGCCCAAGGCGGAGCTCATGGCCCATTTCGGGCTCACGGACGCCCAGGCCGAATACATCCTCGATACCCGCCTGCGCCACCTCGCCCGCCTGGAGGAAATAAAGATCCGGGCCGAGCAGACGACTCTGGCCGCAGAGCGTAACCGGTTGCAACAGACCCTCGGCAGCGAGCCACGGCTCAAGGCGCTCATTGGCCAGGAGATCCGGCAGGACGCGGACAAGTATGGCGATGAGCGCCGTTCACATCTGGTGCAAGGCACCATCGCCACGGCCTTGGACCGAACCGAGCTCACCCCCAGCGAGCCGGTGACCGTGGTGCTCTCGGAGAAGGGCTGGGTGCGTGCGGCCAAAGGCCACGAGCTCGACCCGCAGAGCCTGAGCTACAAGGCGGGAGACGCCTATCTGGCCGCGGCGCGAGTGCGCAGCGACCAGCCCGTGGTCTTTCTCGACACCACCGGCCGCAGCTACTCGTTGCCGGCCCATGGCCTGCCTTCGGCACGGGGACAGGGCGAACCCCTGACCGGACGGCTCGCACCGCCGCCGGGTGCCGCCTTCATCGCCCTGCTCGGCGGCGAGCCCACGGCCGAGTATCTGCTCGCCTCCGATGCCGGTTATGGCTTCATCGTGGCCCTACAGGTCCTGTACGCCAAACCCAAGGCCGGCAAGACCGTACTCACCCTAGCCTCTGGGGCTCGGGTCCTGACCCCGGTGCCGGTGCCGAATCGCAGTAACCGACTGGCCGCGATCACCGACAGCGGATACCTGTTGGTCTACCCCGTCTCCGAGCTACCAGTGCTGACGCGGGGTAAGGGCAACAAAATCATCGGCATCCCGGCGGTCAAGGCGCGCGAGGAATCCATGATCACACTGGTGGTCATCCCCGAGGGCGCCGGTCTGGTTATCCGCTCCGGGAAACGCCACTTCACCCTGAAGCCGGCCGATCTGGAGCATTACCGGGGGGAGCGAGGCCAGCGTGGTAAGCGCTTACCACGGGGCTTTCAGCGGGTCAATACGGCGGCCGTCGCTTGACCGAAGTCCGCGAGTAATTCGAGGGCACCTCAAACGGTTGGACTGCCGAATCGAGCCGCTGTACGCCACACCAAAGTGCCGAGGCTCCGTTTTTGCTCCCCCTCTCCCCAACCCTGTTTCCTGCCAGGGGAGAGAGGCTTATAGCCGCCGACAGATCGGCTTGATAGAGTCAAGTGTGTGCTAAGACCAACGTGGGTATGAAACCATCACCGCGTGATACCGGGCGAAGCGCGGAAAGCCGCAGACAGGCGTTAGCGGTCGAATGCGAGGCTAGGGTTGACATCCCTTCGACAGATCGTAAACTTACAGCCCTTCAAGGCGGGAATAGCTCAGTTGGTAGAGCACAACCTTGCCAAGGTTGGGGTCGCGAGTTCGAGCCTCGTTTCCCGCTCCAAATTCAAAGAGCCAGGGCTGTCATCCGACAGCCTTTTTTCTTTGTATCGCGTTTTTTGCCGCGGTCCTCGGTACCAAGGCACCTGTCCGGGTGATTTTTTCCGCCTCTTCCAAGGGCCGTTCCGGCCCCAGCGAGGGGCAGACCCTTTTCTGCGAGGCCTTGCGGATGCTTGGCATCTGCAAGAACGCGGCCTTCTATAAGGAAGCCTCCAAGGAGGGACTGCGTCCATGACTTATCTGCTGATGGATAGACAAGAAGCGGAATCATTGCTGCGCACGGCCGTCGGCGACCCTACAGGCCGCTTCCGTGACGGCCAGTGGGAGACCATCGATGCGTTGGTAAAACGTCGGAAGAAGCTGACGGTAGTGCAGCACACCGGTTGGGGAAAAAGCTCGGTCTATTTCATCAGAACTCGGATTCTACGAAATTCAGGTGCTGGTCCCACGGTTATCGTCTCACCCCTGCTGGCACTGATGCGGAACCAGATCGAGACGGCACAGCGGCTCGAAATTCGCGTGGCGACGATCAATTCGACGAACCGAGAGTTCTGGTTACAGGTTCAGCGGCAAATCCTGGCTGATCGGATCGACGCTATGCTGATTTCACCGGAGCGGCTATCCAACGAATCTTTCGTCCAGGAAGTTCTCCTTCCGATCGCAGACAAAGTCGGTCTGTTGGTCGTGGACGAAGTCAAGGCGCTGGTCGCGACGACGGCACTAAGGATGGGCTACGACAAACCAGATCTCAGTTTTGTAATTCACTATCAAACACCCGGGTCGGTCGTCGGTTACTACCAGCAAGTAGGTCGCGCCGGACGCGGGATCGATATGGCGTTTGGCGTGCTGCCGGCCGGCGATGAAGACGAGGACATCCATGAATTCTTCCGGCGCAGCGCATTCCCGGACGAGCGGGATGTCATCACGATACTCAATGTGCTGGCGGCCAGTGACAGCCTTTCACTACCGCAGATTTAGGCCAAGTTGAATCTCAGGCATGGCCAGATCGACAAGGTGTTGAAGGTGCTGAGTGTCGAGACGCTAGCCCCTTTGATCAAGGAAGGCAATCGATGGTATCGCACACCCATCCACTACGCGATGGACCATGAGCGCATCCGACGCCTTATGGAACAGCGCGAACGCGAGTGGTAGGAGATTCTGGAGTTTGTGGATAGTCGAACCTGCCTGATGGCGTTCCTGAGATAGGCATTGGACAATCCCGAAGCAACCGAGTGCGGTGTGTCGGGGCAAGCCGGTTGTGGGGATCACCGTAGATCACGGGTTGGTAATAGAAGCCGGTCGTTTTCTACGGCATGCTGAGATCGTCTTCAAGTCGAAGAAGCAAGTGGCCACCGGGGCATTTCGGGAATACGGGTTCCAGGGGAATTTCCCAAAGAACCTGCAGGATGATCGATGACAAGAAGCGACCGTCTGTGCTCGACGTGGCAGCCAGCCGCAGCATGCCACGAATCGTTGATTTTTCGGGGGGCACGTTTTATGACCTCTTTATCGCTAAAGCCAAGGAGCTTTGCGGGAAAGAGCCATGTACTATCGATGAATTGGTCGCGGTACTTACGATCAACAAAATACAGGTGAATGCATGGCTTGAACAGGCGGTCGAGAACGGTGAGCTGAAAAAGCTCACTAAGCTGGTGCGATACGAGATGGCTAGCAGCAAGCAGGGGGCCTTGGCACTGAAGTAACCTCGATCAATTACTCCGAAGACACATTGGTCGAACGACCCACCATTTCCCTGTTTGGCGAAGCTTGGGTAGAAGACGATAAACGGCTTCCATAAGTTCGACCAGGTTAGCGTCTCCGTCGCCGGCTATAAGCCCCTCTCCCCTGGTGGGCTGGTCTTTACACACATTTGACTCCGTCAGACGATCACGGGCCTTAGAGACTACCTTTTTAGACAGTCTCTAACGGAAGATCCCACGGTGGCTTACGAGGCCATGCGCAAGGCTTTTTTTCCATAATCACCTATTTTACTAGATAAAAAGTGGCTGCATTTCGCTCCGCGGCAGCCGAGAAAAACGCCACGGTGCAAACGGCTTTCATCGAGGAAACCTTGAATCCTAGTGTTAACCATCTAACATGGCCCGAGTCATCCTTCGCCATTCCTTATCGGGCATCTTGGAAAATTCCATATCCGGAATTTTTTCAAGGTACCTACCATTGATCATATGGTAGAGTCTATTCCAATGAGTACAGAAGCCACTCTCGAGTCCCCCATGGAAATCACATCCGCGGCGGCGGCCAAAGTTGCCGATCTGGTCAAGGAAGAAGGAAATCCCAACCTGATGCTACGGGTCTATATCCAAGGAGGGGGTTGTTCCGGATTCCAATACGGCTTTACCTTCGAAGGGGAGATCCAGGACGGGGATACCGAAATAACTGCGGATGGGGTTAAATTCCTAGTCGATCCCATGAGTCTGCCCTACCTCATCGGTGCCGAGATCGACTACACGGAAGGTCTCCAAGGTGCCCAATTCATCATCCGCAATCCGAATGCGACCACTACCTGCGGCTGCGGGTCTTCCTTCTCCGCCTGAACCTCTCCCAATCCCTCTCCATCAATCGAGTGTGTGCCAAGACCAGAGGTATAGAGCCGTGACCGCATGGTGCCAGATTCAGCGCGGGCAAGCCCGCGCCTACCGTATGGGGTAGATATAGGCGCCGGCTTGTCGGCGCTCAGGTGGGGTCCCCGTAGGTAGGGAGCACGTAGGGGCGACCAGCCGGTCATCCCTTCGACCGCCTCGAAGAAGACGTTACAAGGATGTTCCGGCACGCGCGCCCGAGCTTGGTCAGGAGATAGATGCGCCAAGCGACCACCAGATCGACACCGAGATAAGCTGGTAAACGATCGG
>Ga0056123_1000217_pt1 | contig 11950 bp, 7 predicted proteins | sample WorMetHEROISLAND_3_FD_71122 | JGI IMG/M metagenome (GOLD analysis project Ga0056123, IMG submission 71122) | Marine gutless worms symbiont microbial communities from Max Planck institute for Marine Microbiology, Germany - Olavius sp. 3 HERON ISLAND ...
ACAAAATGGTCACAAATGAAAAAGAAACTAAAAATATAAAACAAATTAGTGCAAGGTCCAAAGACTGTAAATCAGTCCAATGGGTAGTAAGAGTCTATGGTGGAAAAGATTTATTGAACCAGTATGTTTTGAGAAGTTTTGAGCCTGAGTAAAAATGTGAACAAATATAAGCATGGCAAGTATGAAAAATTATCAAAAATCAACATAAGTATTTGAATACTGTCAAGTAACTGTAAAGAAATCAAGCACATGTAAAAGTTATGGCAATTGTTTTCAATGACAATTATAATACTCCAATTCTCCACTCAAGCATCATTTAAACTGTCACAGAAGTTCAAACTGGCATCGAAGAATCTATGTTGTAAGCTATGCATTGTTCTTCTCCAAAGCTAATGTTATCAGCTAACTGTAAGAGTACCAACGTGCACAAAATATTTTTGCTCACCTCTGGAGCCTGAATACTTGAAGATGACTACAGGGTTAATGGAATTTTTTGGCACCTGCAAAGTGTTAACAAGCAACAGTATACATCATAAAATTTGTTTGTAAGACTGAGGAAAGATATAATGCTAAAACTTTAATCCAATGGAATGAATTACTTTTAGAAAGTGTTCTGGTAATCAGTGTGAGATACATAATTTTATTCAGGTATCAGCAAAGATGCAAACAGAAATTACTTACGAAATTATTAAGAAATTTGAGTATCAGTCCATTAACATCAAACAGACTCTGCTTTGCAGTGTTAGACTGCGGCAGACGTCGTGGTGGTGGCATCTGTAACAAACAAAAATTAATAACTAAATTAAATGACACTGAGTACTTTTACAAAATGCATAATGCTCAAAAAACTGATGAGTGGACTGGACAGCTTACTGCATGGTAACAAACAGAAAATTATTGAAACAAAGGCTTCTCTGTACTACATTACTACATCAGGAGGTTCAGTTCAAGCCATACGGGTCTTTTTGAAGGCAGATGCAATGGAAGTGAGTCAAATACATCAAAGTGTATTAATAAATCATTGTAAAAGAAAAAAGTAAGCTGAAATTAAGAGATTGGCCAAGGAAAGGGACACCTAGAGAAAGATGACACACGGTCACACACCAATCTACCAACAGAGAAGACTGCTAGCACACAAATGAATGAATAACACACCAGCATGCAGTATTACAAGTTATACTCAGATACAGAGTCCTGCTGCAATATAATCTGCCAGCAGCCAAATTAACATTGATATATTAACTGAAAAATAGGCCATAGCAACAAATTGCCACTTTTACACATAAGCAATGTAAGCAGTGTCATCTTAAATAACCACAACAGTTCACAGTAAGAAAGAAAATGTTCATACACATGATATTTGTGGAATCTTCTTAAGTTCATCCGCAAGCTGACGTGACTGCAAGAGAAACATAAAAGAAACAGCCAAGTAAGTTGAGTTCAATAATTTATATCATTAGCAGTAAGTTAGCTATATACATCAAATGTTTTATTGCCTACATATAAGTACATGTATTATCATAGGCGGCCAGCACAGATGGCCTGATGGCACTCTGGTAGCCTGCCTGTAGTTAGCATATTAGTTTATAATCCAGTTTTCTTTGTGCTTTGTGCTTTACTAGGCGCAAGCGCCTAGTTATACTCCTCACTGCCTTCTTCGCCGAAGGCGGCCGCCGTCCAGCCAGCCAGCCAACTTAGGCTGGCCTGTGGCCAGCCGAAACCTAGGCTGGCTGGTGCCAGCCCCGCCCAGCGTTACACCATGTTCGCTGTTAGTACATTAGTTAGATTTCTGGCAAATAAAACTTGTTGTACTGTTGAAATACAACTAGAAAATGGAAAATAATGTGAGATAATATCATAATAGCGATTAGCATTAAGCAACAACTGTCTACATTCGGTCCTTAGACTAATCTTATGTGGCTTTGAATCTGACACGAACAGGTGTATCAGCTGACATCAGCCACAAAAACATTTTCCTGTACAAAAACAATCAGTAAAAATTAGCAAGAATAAAACAATATTACCAAGTTTATTGAATGTTGTATCCTTGCAACCACAGCATCATGGCCAATGTGTTGCAAACCAAGCCAAAGAGATAAATAACGCGGAGTCGACATTTTACAGTCCATACTGTATGCATTAGGTAAGCCATCAAATTGTTTGTACAATGTCTTTCATAATGTCCGTCACAGAAAACAGAAAACCAGCTATATACAATACTTCACAACCATTTCATTTAGGCCAAAATAATAAAGATACAATGGTGACTAATTTCTTCAGCACTTTGACGCTGTCAAAACCAACTGGCATCTTGCCTGTAAAAACCTGCTTTAGTGTAGAATTCCCCCCAAAATTCTCCCTATGAATAGGACTGAACCTCTCGAAAGTAGTCCAGTCAAACAAAACCGAAATTAGTTGTAGACATCAGTGCCAAATACAATACATAATAATACGTAATAATATTGCCTATTTTTTGTCAAAAAGCTGTAACATTTGGGATGCATGTAGTTAATGGAGAAACATGCTCAGACTGCTAGTGTGGTTTGATGCTGTTTATTGAGTGACAGAAATGGCATCCAAACTATAAAAAAATCTTGCTCTAGCAACTCCTAAAGTTCACTGCGAGAGAATCTGGCATAATCTGGAGTAACTATAAAATGGCTGGTTAAACATAATTAAGGTTATTTTAACTACATTTCACGGTCACCAACAACATCCTCTACTCATTTTTAGTGATCTTAGTCAGTTGCACAAAGTAAATTCCAGTAACACTTCTAGTACCGAGATGACATCCAACATCAGCCAGCCACAAAAGATACAATACATGGTGCACCAGCAATGCTGAGCCAGCTGCGCAGATTCAGAGTCATGCTGTCAGCAAATCTAGCCGTCGCAATCCTTGACGGCAAACTCAACAATGCAAGCAAAGCTAGGTGACTACTGCAACTCACAACACACAGCAGCAGCTACAACTACAATCACTACTATCACCAGCCAATCATTGTTCAAGTGACTGCTGTGCTGATCTTCAAATGATCACAGTAAGTGCCTGCAACCCTCTTTCATATGGCAAACTTTTGTTAGCACTACTGTGTTCACACTGTGATGAAGAGTGGAAGAGATGGGCATAGATGCCTTAGCCTGTGCTCGTATATCGCTACGTCATCTATGTCTACTATTGTCAGAGTTGCTGCAGTTGCTAGTGCTATCACTATCAGCATTACCACCATCATCATCCAATACCATTGTGGTGTCACAGTGATGGAGATTGATGGAATAAGATAATGCACAGGTTTGGAACAAATGAAAAATTAAAAATTAAACAGGCAACCGGTCAACACAGGTTCATCTGGAAAATGGCTGTGAAAATGGCGTGCATGTGCATTGTGCAATCATGATTATGCTCAACATCAGCAAAATGTCTCTGTACTGCTAAATGCTAAGATCCCAAAATACAACTATCATAATTATATTACAGAAAAAAGTAACTTTCAGCATATCTACCCAAGAACGTGCAACCAGACTTTGTTCTGTTGACAAACTTTGTGTAAGCCAACAAAATTGTCAACATGTCCACAACCTGCAGTACCTACACAATAACATCTCCATTATCTAATGGTGCTGTTAACAGCACTGTAATTAGTAATTACAGTAACAACAAAATACACATTACTCCTAAAACACTCTTTACAAATACTTTCACATGTATATGCAAGAATCGACTTAGGTGACTGGTTACATACAGAGACGGTTTACCCACCCACAGATGGTCACCCATCCAAGTACTAACCTGGCAGCGCATGGCCAGGAGTGGAACTTGCAACCTGTTGATTACAAGTCTGAAGATTTAACCATTCTAATACCAAACCACCTGTGGCTGTGGCCATGTCATAAAGTACTGGCTACAACTACAAGCCACAGTATTATGACTACAGCCATTTCATCTGTACAGTATACTGATACAGCAGTCCATTCATCCATGAATTATTGCTCGCACTGCCCTCAAAGCATCCTCAGTCAAAGACCACTGGACTGAACGTAGCTAATACAACTGATAGAAACACATCTACTAAACAGCAGTTAGCTGTAAGCAGTCAAACAGTAATCCAATCCTATATAAAATATGGCTGTCAGAATGCAACTGAGACAATATGGAATGGGACAAAAGTGAGATAAAGTCACGCTAAGAAAAACTGACAATGCATAGCAGCAATAGGCATATTCTTGAATGTGATCTGACCAGTCCGAGAGATTTGCTCAACAGCTTGGCGCAAATCAGTAGCAATAATATCAAAAACCATCCATCGTATCACGTGATGACAAACTAGCATTTCATGCTTAATGGGTAACCTGTTACCCAAAGCAGACAAATTGTCTGGATGTACGTTGCTACATGAGAGGTTTCTCAGATGGCTTGAAGTTGAACTGATGTGCTGAAAGAGGTGAAAAACAGCTGATCAAATTATTTGCAAAGCTCAGATCACAGCTTGAAATGCATCCAGTAGGAGAGAAAAGCAATTTATAACAAGTTATTCAATGATTCCAGATTTTCACTATCACTTACATATTAATTAATTACTGTGAAATACTGAGTCAACAGCCACCTGCAAATGCGATGACTATCAATGGTGTGTATCCAGTCTCTTTGTGACACTTTACCAGACTTCGCAATGACTCGACATCTATTGCTTCAGTACTGTCAAACCTCCGATCACTTGGAACAACGCACAGGCTTGTATGAGGCAGACCCAGCTAAAACAAAATCACATTGTAATAAGCTAAAGAAACTTATCAGATAAATAGTCTATAAGAAGACATATAAAACTATCTGTATTGATTTATTCTGTAAAATAAGACACAGGCTGTTATATCATGTTCAGGTTCGTGTTAGTTCTTGACAGGCCAAAAAGAACTACTTTGTCTTCTGACAAAAATTGGAATCTTGCACAAACACAATAGGGCTAAATTTTGCTGACATTTACTACACTGAAAATGAAATAACCTCAGTAAGATAATGATAAGTAACTGATGACAAATAATACTACAATTTAATAATTCATCATATTATGGCACCTCAGGTAGCTCTGCTGAGTGACGTTGTGCACCATATAAATGCTTAGCAATTCCGGCATATTCACCCGATAACACAAAAAAATCCAAATTTTCTGCCATAAAGGACACCAACATTACTTGGCTATATTCAGCAGTTTTGGCTCAGTGCATGTCAGCAACAATCGCAGAGAAGGTACAGAATTCTCCAATTTTGGGACCCAGATACATGTAATTGTAATATAATGTGACTTACTCCCAGTACCAAGTGGCATTTCAATCTGGTTCACCCATATGACCAATCAACCAATTGCACCAACCAATCAATTCCATTTTTACCTGACTGCAGATGTAAAGACCAACATCTCTTGCTGACTCTCCCATGTATAAGACAGGAGCAGAAGAGCACAATGCTTCATATCCGTTGACGTCAAAATGTGGAAATGTTTTAAGTAGCAGTTTTCTGCAGATACTAATTAGTCCATCATTTAGATTATCATGGAATTCACCTGCAGCTTCTGGAAATCTGCAAAGACCACACAACAGAGTGCAGAGCTACTCCACACAACACTGCAAAAGTACTGATGACCTTTCTCAATGCAGTCAGCCCGTGGTCCTTACATGCTGCACAGAGTTTGATCTACGTGAATCAAAGGCAGCATTATGCAACAAAAGTAAAGTAAAGTAAAGCAGATGATTTATATAGCGGTTCTTAGCAATCGTGAAATCACTGCAGAACCGCTTCTACAATACTCCCTTGTTCATTGGACCCATGCAAAGCAGCCACATACAGGCGCATTAGCATGAAAGCCCTCGCAAGGTACCAAATTATATTGCTTGGTGAACAGAGGCACATTGGTGTGAACAACTTGCCCAAGGTCATTGCCCAACAATGCATTAGACGGAACAAAACCAATAGCACTGCTACTGTCACACCGTGTATCCATAGCTACACATATACCAGTAGCTTCTCTATGAGTGTTTGGGCAGCTAATTCCACAGACGGCCCCAAACTGAACAATCAAGGGACTTTTGCTGATTTTCCTTACAGACTGGACAGTCTTCATGTACCTTGATCAACCAGTACTACATTCACTTCTTTGTTTATCTGATATATTTTCTTACAGTTACTGAGTGTTAGATGGGATCTTCCAAAAGTCTTTTCAAAAAGGCAGATGTTTGGTCTGATAGAGCTTCACAAATATTGACCAATAATGATACTACAAAAGTTGAAATAAGCTTAAATATAATAACTTACCTAAACAACTTTGATATCCAACTGACAGTGTCAGACAAAAGCCGTGACTGTACATTATGCTGATGTTCCACATTGAGTGTTGATATATACTGGGCTAAGCAGTATGCAATGAGAGTAACGCTGGTACATTCATCTTTACAATCCTGCTGGCCCACTGAAGACTCACTCTTTTCAAGAGTTTCAACAGCATTTGAACCACTGCACCTGTCTGTACTTTTGCACTGATTACTGCCAGAATAATTGGACATGCTTGGTACAGCAGCAGTCACAGTAGGTAATGAGTAGCACTCAATGTCCTGTGTGGTCTGACCTTGAACAGAATCAGAAACACAGTCTGTCTGATGATCAGCACTCATTCTTCGAACATGATACATGCATTGTTGTATGAAGTCAGCTTTAGTAGGCAACTGATGCCTGAAAACATACAGTCCATTACTGCTAAATATGATATAATCACAGTCACTGAGCTTGATACAGAAAAAACCAAAGACGTTACATGTGACCACAAGTATGTATGTCTAACAAGAATCTCAGCTATGCACAGAATGCACTTCACCAGCTATTTCTGTTACCCGGTTAAATGGCTGTTCAAGGTTATCAGTTCATAGTTGGTGAAAGGCTATACTATATCTGAACGTTCCAAATATGCAAAGACTGCAAGCACTGAAAATCACCATTTTCAACCAGCCAGTGGCACCATTTAGTCCTTGAACTTCGGGGTCCAATCGGCTTGGAGGAAGGCAAGAGATAGGGACGTTTGGCATCAAGTCATCAGTACGGCAACGCTCCACTCTGGAGTTCGCCAATAAAGCAGAAGTGGCACCCACTGTCATCTGATACCCTCCCTCCAGAGAACTCCTGCCAATATCCATATAAGCCTTAGAAACTAGAGTCTCTGTGCTACATTTCTGGGTCTAGCAGCTTCATTCAAACTTGCGCCATGGGCTGTGTAAGACACACATATAATGCAATAGTGTGTAATGGCCATTCAATGTCATTGGCTTTTGTATTAATTGAAAGTGTACACGTATGCGACTTCCTGTCAGTGACCTTGGTCGGGCCTAACTTGCACCATTTCAGAGACACAATGATTTCACAGTGAAATATCATAACTTTTCTCAACCTACCTATCATTAAATGCCTTCACTTGGGGTGAGGCTTTTCTATGTTATGTAAAAAGTGTCATTCTTTGTAAGTATGTACACAAAAATGCAGACTTTGGTCTAAAGTTGAATGCTTTAAAAATATGAAAAATAATTACAACATAGCAATAAACTGGCTGTAAAACTTATATCAATATTAAATCTGTACATTTATTCAATTATAAAGAAAAAGTACACAGTACACAGTTTTAAAATATAATAAAAGCGAAACATTACAATCTCTTAAGTATAGCAGATTGTGCTAACCATTGAAAAGCAGAAATTACAGTCTCACTGGATTCCAGTAGAGTAAGCAGATGATGTAGAGCAGATATCTTAAATAACTGAACATCAACAACATGTCACATTGACAAATAATGGAGAAAGCAAAAAGCACATACAAACTGTATTTAGAAGCCGTCAGACAAAATGGCTTTGTACAACAGACTAAGCTGGATATTATCCATCAGTTTTTGTGATAATCAATAAATTTTTCATATCATGTTAAAATTTGGATTATGACACAGTAACTGCAATAACTGTAATATAGCAATATGTTAAAAAGTCTCTTGTATATAGCCAACATACAAAGTGGTCCAACAGAATAAGCTATCAAGTTTTTACAGTGCGATGCACTTTAGTGCAAAGCGCGGTATTGGGATTGCATGTCGTCCGTCTGTCTGTCCGTGACGTTGGTGGATCAGAACCACAAAGGTTGGAAATCTTGGAAACTAACTGCACAAGCAATTAGGCCAGCAGCTTCGCTCTTCATAGCCCAGAGGCCATCCACCTATTCCCAGGGGAACATGGGGAAATTTTGGGAAGACTAGAGGTGGGGTGGAAAAAAAAGTGGCTGCTGGAGCACAAAAGCGGCAATATCTCTGAAACGCGTAAAGACAGAGGAAAATGGAAGGCCTATAGGAACTTACTAATGCTCTTTCGAACGGTACCATCCCCGACCCCCTACGGCCTCCTCCACTCAATATTGGGGGTTCACAACCTCACCCAAAACTATTATCTCAGGAATGGGTAAAGCTACAAACTTCAAATTTGGCCGGAACATTTGCAGGGTCCATCCGAACAAAACCCCATTAAAAATTTTGCAGAACTGTAACAATGAGCAACAAATTTACAATAAAGTGATCATCTGCCACATCTTTAATGCTTTGCTATAATTTTATGTGAAATATTAAGTCAGTTTTGTTTAAATATGAAACGTTTGACACACTGCAGCATTTTAATGATAACTTATTCAAAATAGATTTTTTACTGAATGTGCCACAGTGCCAGTGAAAGCATTTTGAAAATATGTCACTACCTGATAAAGTTATAAAGTCATAAAACTTCTTGGCTTACTCTTTAGGACCACCCGGACACAGCTGACAGTACAGTAGAAACTGATCATCTTAACATGAATAATAATAATAATAATCACAATCATAATAACACATGTAGATATTTCAAAAATGTACAAATACAGTACAGGCTGTCACTAAGTTTACAGCAATTCATTAAAACAGTTCTAGCAACAGTCTAACAGATCCGGTTTACGGAGGCAAGGTGGGCTAGCATTTCAGCCACCAGTGCAGCTGCTGCATCATCATCAATGATGTCGGGCGCATCAGTTTATAGGAGTCAGCTGAGCAGAGTTGTCAAAGACCCATATGAGTAAGACTGCAGCCAGCAACAATTTTGCAGTAACTGTTAAATACAAGAAAGTTGTGCTATCGCAAAGATGACCGCATGATATGCCCTACATACAGGCTATTCCACCCTAACTTTGTTCATGCCTACATCCACTACTTTGTGCGTATTTGATTCTGAACGAATTTAAGCAGATTGGAATCTTCACATTGATTGAATGTTAATTTTGAACGTAGCCAATACTCTGTGGCTAGCAGCATGCAGCGACGTATGCCTAGTATAAATAAGCAATACTCCAGGTACTCAAAACTCATGTTCAAAGTTTGGACTTATTGTACTTGATGCCCCCTCCCTGATCCCGATGGAACCCCATGAATTATACCTTATATTTCTAGAAACTAGAGTCATTGGCCTACATTTTGCCACTGATAATATGGGTCTATCTTCGTTGAAATTTTTATGGTAGGCTCCGTAAAACTATTTTATTTCTGCAAGAGCGACGTTTCGGCTGTTCAAGATCATCCAAGGTCATTGATTCTTGTACCAATCAAAAGTGCATATGCGACTTCCTATTAGTCCATCATAGTAATCTTGGTCCTATCTTGCACTGTTTCTGAGATATTTTTTGTGTTCCTAACCCCACCCCTAATACACCCTAATTCTGGGAGTATTCACACTGGACCAGATCACCCATGTTGGGTCAATTTGAGCAGGTACCTTAAGCTATTTGGCAATGAAATTATTTTCGAAGTATTCCAACCTGTGTGAAAAACATACCTGAACGTCACAGACAGATGGACAGACAAGACAACTGACTGTGGCATATAAACGCGCTCTGCATAGTATTGCACAGCAAAAATTAGTTTGGTTTACTCAAAGTCACAGTCTGTAGACCGCTGCTCAAATAATCGTGTCTAAGACGTATTTACCGCGTGTTGCTAGTGCTACGCAGAGCGAGGTTATGCCACAGTATGTCGTCCGTCTGTCTGTCCGTCTGTCTGTCTGTCCGTCTGTGTCACACAGGTTGGAATACTTCAAAAATAATTTCGTGGCTGATTAGCTTAAAGTTTTGATCTGGCTGACCCCAACATCGGCGATCTGGTCCAACAGGAACACCTCACAATTAGGATGGAATAGGGGTGGGGTCATATGCAAAAACATATGTGATATCAGCTCTGAAACGGTGCAAGATAGGACCAAGGTTACAGTGGCATCGCGCGGTTCCCCCTGCGACAGCATGGCTTTCTTGTTAAAAAAACACTGACATTATCCTTACACTGTAAACGCTTCTATCATCTAAACAACTTCGTATGTCCCCAGACGTTGTGATAGTTTTGTGCATACTACTTGGTTCATCGTGCAGAACATTCTCCATCATTTGCTCACGCCATTTAGTTAAAGTCATCTCGAATCTAATACACACGATACATAAAAGTCAATATAATGGCAAAATTATTTTAGTCCGGGAGATATAAGGTTTGACGTAGAACAAATTTGCCAAAAGCTAATTTTTGCATCATATGATAGCTTATTACATGTAGTTTGTAAACTCGCGCAACTACAACAGCAACCTGCGTTGCTAAGCGACAGAATGACGCTACGCAGAGATCACATGGTAGTGATGGTACCAGGTTTTTAGGTTTTTAAAGGTTTTTAAAAGGTTTTTTAGATTTCAGTATACAAATAAAACTAGACAAAAAATTTTCACTCAGGAAGAATATTTTCTGTAAAATATAACAAAACTCACAAATTACGATTAAAATATAAAATTTAATACGATCTGCATAAAATTTGACCAAAAAATGAAAAAAACCTAAAAAAACCTAAATTTTGGACTTTTGAGGTTTTTAAGGTTTTTTTAAAAACCTAAAAACCTAGGTTTTTTTCGAAGCCATTTTCCAGCCCTGCATATATGGTACGTGCGGTACGCGTCGTCTCTGTGCAGTGTGCAGTGTGCACTGTGCGCAAAGCCGCAAAAAGCGCTCGCCGACTGCGCCGAGTCGCCGCAGCGCCGAGCATGTCGCCGGGCCCGAGCCTCTTCCGAATCCGATTGCTGGCGGATGTCACCATAGAATTATCCACGGTCCACCGTGCTCCTCTGAGGCTCTGACTACGGTAGCTACGGACTACGGAGCCCCTACGCCGTACGGTAGAAGTTATTTTAAACGTTTAGTAAATTTTGTCATCCCGGAACGTCTCTCTCTATCACGCGACAAAATGGCGTTTGTTTACATGCGTTGTTTACGAAGAATTAGCGAGTTAAGTCAATAGAATAAAGTCTAGTAGTTTAACAGACGAACAATTAGTCTACCCAGTCTGTTGAAATATACGCTACAGCAGTTGGATTTGTCATGTTTAGTAAGTCGAAGTCATGGATGTCAAGTGGAGTGTGGAAGCCTAAAAACCCACATTCTCTGGAACACTTGAAGTAAGCGAAAAGAATTCGTTATATGAAACAATGCTTAATTGTAATATAAAGCGGTAATGGTCGCAGAGTAATGATGAATGTGACAGTGTTAATTTGTTTGTGTATTCGCAGGTATTTGTATGGAATTTTGGGCAAGAACCAGACTGTTACGGAGCAGAATCATAGTCTACTCGTGGAAACACTTCGTTCAATTTCAGAGATCCTTATTTGGGGCGACCAAAATGATGGTTCCGTATTTGAGTAAGTTTATATTCTGCTTATATGTTTAATTGTGGATGTGGGCAGTTGTTTCAAAGTTGCAAATGCCTCATGAAGTCGCAAGGCATGAATGTTCAGGCACTACATACCTTGTTCACTGGTCTTATCATGTCTAAAATCACGTACGCTTTGCCAGCCTTCGCAGGCCAACTTACAGCCGATGACAGAAAC
>Ga0056123_1000219_pt1 | contig 11917 bp, 11 predicted proteins | sample WorMetHEROISLAND_3_FD_71122 | JGI IMG/M metagenome (GOLD analysis project Ga0056123, IMG submission 71122) | Marine gutless worms symbiont microbial communities from Max Planck institute for Marine Microbiology, Germany - Olavius sp. 3 HERON ISLAND ...
TTTGCACGCCACGGATGGGTTCATTGGCAAGGCAGCAAGGGCGAAGCTGTATTCTAATACCGCGAGCCCTTGATAACACAGCCAATGGACGCAGCCCGTGAGCGTCCGTCCGGATGAAATTTTACCAAACTGTTATCAATGTCAAAACACCCAAACGGTGTTCAGGAAATAACAGTAAGCATATGGTAACAAGCTGAAATATCAAATATAAATAATTTTCCGGTAAAATTTCATGCAAAATTCGGGTTAGACTGTTTTGTTGGAACAAGGAACGAAGCCGCCATGAAAAAAATTGAAGAACTGGCCCTTTTATATGAGATCAGCCAGGCGCTAAACACCCAATTGGAGTTGCGTCCTTCCCTCTACCGGGTTCTCGAAACCCTTTCAGAGAAAATGGCCATGGTGCGGGGAACCATCTCGCTTCTTCACCCGGTTTCCAACGAGATCACTATTGAAATTGCCCACGGCCTGACCGAAACCGCACGTCGCCGAGGCCGCTATCAGGTTGGTGAAGGGATTGTAGGGCGGGTCATACAAACGGGCAGCGGCGTGGCGATCTCCAAGATTAGTAAAGAGCCCCTCTTTTTAGATCGTACCGCCACCCGTAAAGGTCATCAGAGTGACGAATATTCGTTCATCAGCGTTCCCGTAAAAAAGGGGCGCAAGGTGATCGGCGCCCTAAGCGTAGATCGCCTCTATGACCGGGACTATGACCTGAATGGCGGCCAACGGCTGCTTGCGGTGGTGGCCACCATGATCGCCACCCACGTGATCAATCTTGAAACCATTGAGCTGGAAAAAGAGCGGCTCCAGGCGGAGAATAGGCGGCTGCAAGGGGAGCTGGAAAATAAATACAGCATCACCAATATTGTGGGCAACAGCAACAAAATGCGGGAGGTTTATCAAATGATCTCCCAAGTCAGCGCCAGCAATGCCACAGTGCTGATCCGGGGGGAAAGCGGGACCGGCAAAGAGCTGGTGGCCAACTCCCTCCACTACAACAGCCCGCGCGCCAAACAACCTTTTGTGAAGGTGAACCTGGCGGCATTGCCCACCAATTTGATCGAAAGCGAACTGTTTGGACACGAAAAGGGGGCCTTTACCGGGGCCATCAAACAAAAGATCGGGAAATTCGAAATGGCCCACAAGGGAACCATCTTTTTGGATGAGATCGGCTCCATTGACCCCGAGGTTCAGGTGGCCCTATTACGCGTGTTGCAGGAACGGGAGTTTGAACGGGTGGGCGGTTATAAAACCATTCGCAGCGATGTCCGTATCATTGCCGCCACCAACAAAAACCTCGAATCGGCGGTGGACGAGGAGCTTTTTCGCGGTGACCTCTACTACCGCCTCAACGTCTTTCCCATCTATCTGCCGCCGCTGCGGGAACGCAAAACCGATATTTTGCTGCTGGCTGACTTTTTCCTCGAAAAATATTCCCAAGAGAACGGCAAAAGCATCAAACGCTTTTCAACCCCGGCCATCAACATGATGATGGATTACCACTGGCCGGGCAATGTGCGTGAATTGGAAAACGGCATTGAGCGGGCCGTACTGCTCTGCGAAGAGGGGGTGATCCACAGTTACCACCTCCCGCCAACCTTGCAAACGGGCGCCGCTTCGGGCACTTTACCCGGCGATTCGTTGGAAGATGCCGTGGCTGCGCTGGAAAAAGATCTCCTGATCGACGCCTTGAAAAATACCCGGGGCAATATCAGCCATGCCGCAAATCTGCTCAAAACAACGACACGCAAATTTTCCTACAAAGCCCAAAAATACGACATCGATTACAAGGCTTTCCGCCAATAACCATTGCCCCGCATTAAAGCCCCGACCGAATCACCAGATCGGTGATGGGACCGCGCGACTTGTCACCCTTTACACCACGTGGGCATAAACGGGGGTCCCTTTGAGACCTTTGCATAACACCCCTTTTGGCCCAATTCCGGTGTCCGGCTCAAAATGGTATTCTCGAAATATTCAATATATTCCTCCGGTTCCATTTTTCGCCTTCCTTGAACGTGAACAAAAATAGATGTCCTGCACAGGACGCGGAACTACAATCAACCGAAACGCTTGCAGGGTCTTTTCCATTTGTAAACAACCGGTGTCAATCTGTAGCCGTATCGAACGGGTTGCAACCCTTTTGTCGGTGCTTATTATTGATCCTTGATGGACCTTTACACATCACCGGCGGCCGTGTTGGAACCAAAACGGTAAACACGTTGTTGGGCGATGCTTAGGAAAGTATTCCGGTAAAAAGGACTCAAGGGATTTATTGCGTATGGAAAAGATACCCGACCCCAAAGAGATCGAAAAAGAGATCAGCGATCTCTTGACCAAAAAATATGGCGGCACGGTTCAGATGGTGTCACCGCTCTCCATGCCTCAAGCCGAGGCCGAGGTGACGGAAAAACCCTCGGGACCCGGCAAGAAGACGATTAAATTTGACTTAAAGCCGGAAGAGCTGATCGCCTGGTTGGATCAGTATGTGATTCGCCAGGATCATGCCAAGGCCATATTGGCCACCAAGATCTGCACCCACTTTAACCGTATCGGACGGATCAGCCAATCATCCAACCTTGTCTTTGACATGGTGGGGAGCATCAAAAACAATGTGTTGATGCTGGGACCCACCGGGGTGGGTAAAACTTATCTGGTCAAGCTTATCGCCCAGAAAATCGGTGTTCCTTTTGTCAAAGGGGACGCCACCAAATTTAGCGAAACCGGTTACGTGGGCGGTGATGTGGAAGACCTGGTACGGGACCTGGTGCGCGAGGCTGATGATGATATCGAACTGGCCCGGTACGGAATCATCTACATTGATGAAATTGATAAGATTGCCGGCAGTCGCGGCGCTTGGGGAGCCGATGTCTCCCGTACCGGTGTCCAACGGGCGCTATTGAAACCGCTGGAAGAGACCGAAATCGCCCTCAAAGTGCCCCACGATCCCGTCTCCATGTTTCAGGAGATCGAACGGTATCGCAAAACCGGCAATCGGGACAGGCAGAGCATCAATACCAAAAATATCCTCTTTATTATGAGTGGCGCTTTTTCCGAACTGCCTGAAATCATCGCCAAGCGGATCAATCAGCAGGGAATTGGCTTTGGCGCCGCCTTAAAGGATTCGGGTGACCCCATCGACCTTTTACGGCAATTGAAAACCGAGGATCTGGTAAAATACGGTTTTGAGTCGGAGTTTGTAGGAAGGCTGCCCGTGAGGGCTGTCTTTGAAAAACTGGAAGAATCCGATCTGTTGGACATCTTGAAAAATCCCAATAACCCGGTGATATTGGGGAAAAAGCTTGATTTTGCCGCTTACGGCATCAATCTGAAATTTGACAAAGCGGCCCTCGCGGCCATTGCCACAGCAGCGGGAAGAGAAAATACCGGCGCCAGAGGCTTGGTCAGCGCGGTGGAGGCGGCGTTGCTTCCTTTTGAGCGAAGGTTGCCCTCAACCCCCATTGACCAGTTTGCCGTTACCTTAGAGGCCATTTCCGAGCCCGCCCAAACCCTTGCAACGATGGAAGCTCACCCCGATGACCCTAAGTTCAAAGACGACTTTGAGTGCCTCACCATTGACGAACGCCGCTTTATCAAAACCTATCTGGAGAAAAACCGGGAGCATCTCACAGCCAAGTACAATCTTACCTTGACACCGTCTCGCATGGACATTATTGCCGCGTTTTATTCCCGTAGCGTCATGGACATCGACAGCGTTATGAAGCGAGTCCGGGCTTATTACGACGAAGTGAAAAAGATCGAACTCAACTTCTTTAAAGCGCACGATATTAATGTGGTTTTAGAAAATGACGCCATCGATTTTATCATCGACACCATTGCCAATTCGGACAGCACCACTGACGAAATTGACAAGCGGTTTGATGCCGATTTTGATTTGGGACTGAAGCTGTTGGCGGAAAAAACAGGCAAGAACCGCTTTTTTATCACCAAACAGGCACTGATCAATCCTGATCAATACTTTACCGAATTGTTTAAATCGTTAGCGCCGTCGGACGACCCCAAAACGTAATCATTTTCAATCCCACCGGGGTATGATAGCACTGATCCATACGGCAAATGCACACGATAATAGGGAGTATTCTCATTTATGATCGGCATCTCCAAACTTTACTGTGGAACGGTGGAGCCGTCGGATGCGTTGCGTTACGGACGTCATTCCGGCAAGTTACCGTCCCATTTACTGCAGTTCTCAAAAGATAAGCGGCCGGTGGTGGTTTGGAATATGACCCGGCGCTGCAACTTGAAATGTGTCCATTGCTATGCCCACGCCAAAAACATCCCCTTTGACAACGAGTTATCCACTGGAGAAGGCAAGGCGCTGCTCGACGACCTGGCCGGTTTTGGTGTGCCCGTCGTGCTTTTTTCAGGGGGCGAACCGCTGGTGCGAGAAGACATGCCCGAACTGGCCGAATATGCCGTTCAAAAAGGGATGCGCGCGGTGATATCCACCAACGGCACCTTGATTACCAAGGAAAAGGCCCGAATTTTAAAAGAGATCGGACTCTCTTACGTGGGCATCAGCCTGGACGGTATGGCCGAGGTGAATGACCGCTTCCGGGCGGTCAAGGGCGCTTTTAACATGGCGCTGGAGGGCATTAAAAACGCCCAGGGCGCGGGTATCAAGGTGGGCCTGCGTTTTACCATTAACCGTTTTAACAAAGACGAAGTACCCCGGATTTTTGACCTTATTGAAAAAGAGAATATTCCTCGGGCCTGTTTTTACCACCTCGTCTACGCCGGCCGCGGGTCCAATTTGATAAAAGACGATCTGTCGCTGGAAGATACCCGCACCGTGGTGGATTTGATTATGGATCGGGCGCGCCAGTTCAGCGACGCGGGCAATCCCAAAGAGATCCTCACCGTGGACAACCACGCCGACGGTCCCTACATCTATCTACGGATGCTAAAGGAGGATCCCGGAAGGGCCGCCGAGGTGCTGGAGCTGCTCAAAATGAACGAGGGTAACAGCTCCGGTCGCGGGATCGGCTGCGTCAGCTGGGACGGCGAGGTGCATGCCGATCAGTTTTGGCGGCACTACAGTTTTGGCAATGTAAGGCAAAGGCCCTTTTCCGAGATGTGGTCCGATACGGATGAGCCGCTCATGGGTAAGTTGAAAAATAAAAAAGAGCATGTCACCGGCCGCTGCGCCAAATGCCAGTGGCTGGATGTGTGCGGCGGTAATTTCCGGGTGCGTGCTGAAGCGGCCACGGGTGACTTATGGGCGCCGGACCCGGCCTGCTTCTTGACAGATGAAGAGATCGGGCTGACCGAGAGGTAAATCAGGGTATTGGATTGAGTGAAAGAGCAGGTGCTGCGTCAAAGGAGATAAAGGCGCACTGCCGATTCCGGCAATATTTGTGAAACTGTTTTAAAATGGATCGCATCTATGATGTTCCCTGACTATCGCACCCGCCGTCTCAGGCAAAGCAGCGCCTTCCGGCGCTTGATCCGCGAAAACGTCTTAACCGTTGATGATTTGATCTACCCGATTTTTGTGGCGCCGGGTAAAAAGGTGAAAGAGCCCATCGAATCCATGCCCGGCCAATTTCGCTACTCGGTTGATTATCTGCCCCAGGTGGCCCAGGAAGTTCACCATTGGGGGATCCCTGGTATCATTGTGTTTGGAATTCCATCATCCAAAGATGCCTTTGGTACGGGCGCCTATGCCGAAAAGGGGGTTGTGCAAAAAGCGGTTCGAACATTGAAAGCGGCGGTACCGGACTTGGCGGTGATTACCGATGTTTGCCTGTGCCAATACACCGATCATGGCCATTGCGGAGTGATTGAAAAAGAGCAGGTGGACAATGACGCCACCCTGGATCTGCTGGCCAGGACGGCCGTGTCCCATGCCGAGGCGGGCGCCGACATGGTGGCGCCGTCGGACATGATGGACGGGCGGGTGGCAGAAATAAGGGGCGCTCTGGACGACAGCGGGTTTGAGCAGTTGCCCATTATGGCCTATTCGGCCAAATACTGTTCGGCCTACTACGGCCCGTTTCGAGAAGCGGCGGAATCGGCGCCCCGGTTTGGGGATCGCCGCACCTATCAGATGGACCCGGCTAATGGGGTGGAGGCGATTCGCGAGACGATGCTGGATGTGGAAGAGGGCGCCGATATTATTATGGTCAAGCCCGGATTGCCCTATCTCGACGTGGTTTGCCGCATACGTGAAGAGTTTGACCTGCCCCTGGCCGTTTACAATGTGAGCGGCGAATACGCCATGATCAAAGCGGCCGAGCAGATGGGCTGGCTGGACGGTGAACGGGTGATGCTGGAAACCCTGACCGCTTTTAAAAGGGCTGGTGCGGATATGATTTTGACCTATTTTGCCATGGATGCCGCCAAAGCGATGGCGTCATAAAAGTCTCATCTGCGGTAATCGTGGCCGACATACCAAAATGTATGATCTGTCTCTGAAAAATCACAACGCCGCGTATATGAGTCGTTTTACAGAGTCATCCGGATTGTTTACACAAAACCACCAAAGATGGCGACTGTAAAAAAAGGATACAAGCTGAAAGTGAACCCGGAAAGATCCAAACCGCCTCATGGGCACCCTGGCGGGGGTCACCCAATAGACCAATCTTCAACCAAAGGCCCCGGTTTGCGGTTGGTGGCGTGGGAAGCGACACGAAATTGTAACTTGACCTGTGTTCACTGCCGGGCCTCGGCCACCAACGGCCCTTACGAGGGGGAGTTAGACACCCAGGCCGGTTTGAAACTGATGGACGAAATCGCCCTGGTTGGGAAACCCATTGTGATTCTCACCGGCGGTGATCCCATGTTGCGGCCTGATATTTTTGAAATCGCCAGGTATGGCGACAATCTTGGGCTACGCATGGTGATGTCCCCCAACGGAACATTGATTACACCGGAAAACGCGGCGCAAATGGCCGCAGCGGGGATCAAACGGATCAGCATCAGTCTGGACGGCGCCACCGCCGAAAGCCATGATCAATTTCGGGGTGTTCCCGGCGCTTTCGACGGCGCTTTGCGGGGTATTAAGTTGGCCAAAGCGGCCAGCATCGATTTTCAGATTAACACCACCATCTCCCGGGTCAATCTGGGTGAAATAGAGCAGATCATGGATCTGGCGGTGGATTTGGGAGCGGCGGCCCATCACATTTTCTTGCTGGTGCCCACGGGCAGGGGTAAATATATCGTCGATCAGGAAATCACAGCGGATCAATACGAACAGACCTTGAACTGGTTTTACGATCAGCGCACCCGAACACCGTTGCAACTGAAAGCCACCTGCGCACCGCACTACTATCGTATATTGCGGCAGCGGGCCAAAAAAGACGGTGAAAAGGTGACTTTTGACACCCACGGCCTGGATGCCGTCACCCGTGGTTGTCTGGGGGGGATTGGTTTCTGTTTTATTTCCCATGTGGGGGTGGTGCAGCCTTGCGGTTTTTTGGGGCTTAATTGTGGGGATGTGACCCAAACGCCGTTTGATCGAATTTGGAAAGAGTCCAAAATTTTTAATGATTTGCGGGACTATGACAAACTGGAAGGGAAATGCGGTGTTTGTGAATACCGCAAGGTTTGCGGCGGCTGCCGGGCAAGGGCCTATGAGGCCACTGGCAATTATCAGGCGGAGGAACCGCTGTGCAGCCATCAACCATTCTCGATGGCTATTTAATAGTATCGTAAAAGCGCCTTCGTGTGAGTTGTTTTGGTTTGTCGGAAGCTTTGCATCCTTCCTGGGTATTGCATCGCTTCCGACCAACCATCACGTTGGCGATGGTTTTATCTATTCAGCCATCACCCTAACCTTATTTGAAGGATCTAACCGAAAGGATCACTTATGCGAGTGAAAAGACCAATCCGGGGAATTGTACTGATGATCCTGTTGCTATTGACACTACCGGCGGCAGCGGAGGTTGACTATCAGATCGCGCGAACATTAAAGCTGGATGAAATACCGTTGGCAACGGAGGCGGCTCCCGATGGAAAGTACATCTATATACTGACCCAAGGGGGAAAATTGATGATCTATGACGCCGCCGGCAAGCTTGATGACACCCTAAACGTCGGCGCTCATATCGACGGGATTCAAACGGGCGCCAATCCGGACATCCTCTTTTTAACCAGCCGTTCCAAAAAAACCCTTGATATTGTCAACCTCAGTTTCATTCACAAAATACCCACCGCGGGCTCCCCGTTCAAAGGAAAAGCCGATGCCCCTGTGGAGTTGGTCATCTTTTCCGACTTTCAGTGACCTTACTGCGCGCGGATCAATCCGCTTCTCGAGCAGGTGCTCGAAAAAAATTCCGATACGCTCAAGGTTGTATTCAAACATTTTCCGTTACGCAACCATAAGATGGCTCAACCGGCGGCTGTTGCCGCCATGGCCGCTCACGACCAGGGAAAATTCTGGGAATACCATGACCTTGTGTTTAAAAACTACCGCAAACTGAACGACAAACTTTTAGATCAATTTGCAGTGGATGCGGGGCTGGATAAAGCGGCCTTTGACGCCAAACGCAAAGATCCCGAATTGCTTCAAATGGTTCAGCAGGACTATAAAGACGGCGTCGCGGTGGGTTTGCGGGGAACCCCGACTATTTACGTCAATGGCCGTCTGGTGAAAAATCGTTCCTTGCAAGGGTTTCAGGCCCTCATCGATGAGGAGCTGAAAAAACAGAAATAATGTACGTGTATTTAGATAGTAGGAGTCCATGAAATGAGACAATATCTTTTTTTAGCCACACTGAGTTTTATATTATTCTTTCTACCAAGTTCAATATTGGCGGAGTCTTTTGAGGAATTTTACAACAGTTTCAAACTATCGGAAGAGTTCAGGATTCATCGTACAAAATTTCCACTCCGTATGACTATTTTCACTGGTGAGGATGAACACACCAAAAAAAAAGTTCATCTCGTTGAAAAAGCTGAAATTGTTACTGGTAGAATCAAGATCTATCCAAACTACAAATTCATTGCAGAACTAAAATATGTTGAAATTCTTGAAAAATTGAATGCAAAAGAATATGAGTTGTCGATCGGGCCTCCATCATCTGATGTTGCGGTCTCATATAAGTTTACCAAACTAAAGAACTTGTGGTATCTCATTGAATATACGGACTATTGGGGAGTCTAACAATTACATTCAAGGGACCTTAGACCACTGCGCCTTTTCCAAGTTCATTGTTGGTCAAGGAACTTGATGCAGACGTTCGCCAATCACAAAAGTTGAGTTAGTATCATGTTATTGGACCTCTACAGTAATAGAAATTATCGCGGTGATTTTATTCAAAATGCCGTCAATACCCTGATCACAAAGGCAAACAATATAAACATTGCGGTGGCATTCCTGACAGATACATCTGTCTTGGAAAATTTGAGCAACCAAGGTTGTAAGATAAGGATTGTTGTAAGGCTTGGATTCCCAACCGCCCCAAACGCCCTTGAGTCTCTTCTAAAAATTTCAAATATCGAAGCTCGTTTCTTCTCCGACAGGTCTTTCCACCCTAAGCTCTATATTTTCGGCGTGGCGGGAGCTTTGGTTGGCTCTGCAAACTTGACACATTCGGCAATGACCACAAATCAAGAAATTATGATTCACATTGACGCTGAAGATAGCATTTTTGCCGATCTGGTGGATCTATTCGCAGAGTATTGGGACGAATCAAAAGTCCTTACACAACTAACCGTCGAAAATTACAAAAAAATCTACAATAGTTTTCGGTCACTATCTTCGGACGCGTTGGAACTTGAAACTGAAGTTCACAAAAAAATTGGTAAAATCGTTGGCTTTAATATCGGAAGGGATAAAATCAAACAATCAAAAGAGAATATATTTATTGAGGATTATAGAAAAACCTATCAAGAATCGGTGAGCGCATTCAATACAATTCGTCAAGTTTACGAAAAAGTAGGAAAGAGGAAAATATCTGAATCAAAAATCCCATTGCGGCTCGAAATTGACTCTTTTATAAGTTTTGTAAGGGAAAAACACGCTAAAAAAGAAAGCTGGAAAAAAACTCCTATTCTTTCAGGTGGATTCCAAAATAATAAAATACAGGGGTTGATTGAGGCGTGGCATCAAACCCCATGGCCTCACTTTGAAGATACTATTGTGAATAAAACTTATCCGAAGCTAAAGGCTGTTTTTGCATCAGAAAGTTCTATTTTAGCGGCCAATGTCGATGAAATTTTTCAAGCACTTTGCACTTTGCATTCATTTCATGACTGCCGTAGATTCCATTCCGGTGGTTTGGTAACGCTAAAACAAAAATTTCTCGGCAAGAACAGCATAACCAAAATCAAAGAAAAATTGACATATTTGGTTTTCGATCATACTGAAATTATTGAACGAATGGCAAACTCAATTTTTAACCTAAAGTATAAACTGAATGTATTTGGGCCAGCCAACGTGCAAGAAATGATTGGCTGGATAAACAAAGAAGAACTGCCAGTTATTAATGGAAGAACAACAAAAATTTTGCGTTATTTTGGATTTGATGTCCGCCAATTATAGATGCGGACGGTGAACAAATCGGTCAACCCCGGACGCCTGCCCCTTCCGCAGGCTCTAGGGTAGGTGCTGGTTAGCTCAACATTCCGGCAGACCGTGAGCGAAACAAAGCGGGTCAAACTCCCTGCCGGAACGCGGCTAATAAGACATTACCAAATTTACACTCAGGTTTTGAAATGACCGAGACAATGACTAAAAGGTATCAGTTGTTCCTGTTTATAGCTTTATCTATTTGCATACCCTTTGTTTCAATGGCCTCTGAAAAGATCGGCAATGATCGAATCAAAGAACAAATCTGGGCATTGGAATCCGACTACCTTACATTTTTCAAAAATGCCGCTCATGAAAAAGTTATTCCCATGTGGCATGAGAAGTTCCTTGGTTGGCCTATCACGGAAAACACTCCAAATGATAAACAAGCTGTTATCTCATATTTGAAGAAATATGCTTCAGTGCCGGGCAACTGGAAATTCAAAATCGAAAGAATGGGAATTCAAATATTTGGAAATGTCGCAATCACGCACCTGGTTCACCATATTACTTTCTCCAGGTCTGACGGTTCTTCTTATACAAGATATACTAGAATTACACACACTTGGATAAATGAATCCGGTGAATGGAAGATACTTGGCGGGATGAGTTCCAGAATATAAAAAACACTATAGATTCGGACAAATAGGGTGTTGTAGATGGTCATGATAAAGTGAGCCCAAAATGGTCGTTTAAAATTGAGTCACCAAGAAGGGAAATCCAGGGGGGATTTCTAATGAATCCCCCTGGATTTCCCCTGACGGGTTCAATTATCGCATCGCCACACCTTCAATCTCCACTAGGGCGCCCAACGGCAGGGCCGCCACCTCAACACAGGCCCGCGCGGGGAGCGTCGGACCCTCTTTGAAATAGTCTCCGTAGCACTGATTGACCACCGCAAAATCAGCCATGTCCGTTAAAAAGATGGTGGTTTTCACAAGATCACCCAGTCCCAACCCCGCGGCAGCTAACACAGCGGAGAGATTCGCCATAATTTGATGCGTCTGCGCGGTAACATCGGTTCCCACCAGTTTTCCCGTGGTTGGATCAAGACCGATTTGGCCGGAAAGATACAAAAGGTCGCCCGCCCAGTGGGCCTGTGCGTAAGGACCTACGGCCTTGGGAGCATTATCCGCTGCAACGGCGGTTTTATTCGGCACGAACACCTCCCAAATAAAATTCAAATTAATGTTTAAAACAGTGCCCGCGAAATTAGCAGACCACCCGGAAAGCGTCAAACCTCATTTTACCGGAAAGTTGTTTATATTTGATATTTCAGCTTGTTAGCAATATGTTTACGGTTATTTCCCAAACACCGTTTGGGTGTTTTGACATTGATAACAGATTGGTAACATTTCATCCGGACGGACGCTCACGGGC